>ENA-OSET01004817-OSET01004817.1-sediment-metagenome-genome-assembly--contig:-NODE-4817-length-11745-cov-3.421409_pt1 | contig 11745 bp, 4 predicted proteins | sample MGYA00237882_ERZ534229 | MGnify/ENA primary metagenome ERZ534229 (study PRJEB26408, sample SAMN06266212) | sediment metagenome | isolation source: Hudson Canyon methane seep mesocosm | place: USA:Hudson...
TCTTCGTCGATCAAACCTCTTTCTTCTAGATACTCAATCCCCCCCTGATGATCTCCATGAGGGTGAGAAAGCATAAAATAGTCAATATGAGTCACACCGTGACGCTGTAAGAAGGGGTAAACCCTTTCTTCATTCCGATCATAGGTTCCAGCATCCGACATCATCGTTTTACCATTCGGGAATACGATTAATGCTGCGTCCCCAGAACGGACCGAGAAGTTGATAATCTTCAATTCACCCGGGCCAGAAGAACCCGTATTATCTTCAACACTGATTACCAGTGTCGCAGAATCAAAACCACCGTTTCCATCACTAACTCTAATATCAAAAGTATTTTCGCCCGTATCGTTTTCTCTAGGTGTACCTGATAAACCACCGCTAGCTGAGATTCGTAACCACGAAGGGCCAGATAGCTTTGTGTAAGATAGGGAATCTTCGTCCTGATCAGAAGCTAAATTCGCGATTGAGGCATTGTATGCGTCACCCACTTCTGCTTTCGTATGGTTAAAGGTGTTGCTGTCAAAAGTCGGTGGCTGATTGCTATTGTTTCCGCCATTGTTTCCGCCATTGTTTCCGCCATTGCTGCCGCCATTGCTTCCACCATTGCTGCCACTCTCATATGAAACCGACCACCATTTGTTGTTGACAGCATGCCCTCGTCTGTCTGCCGTCGAGGAATCAAATGCGAAGAAATAGAGTGGACGACCCTCATGGGTGACCTGCTGCAAACCATCATCTCGCGTAATAGATCCTAGGCCAGATATGCCCGATGTACTGCTCCCACTAACAAGTAAAGGCGGCCACGTATCGGCACAACTGTCGTAACAAACGCTGCCTGAACTATCCAGGTCGTTATCAAAAACGTACAAAGCAAAGCCTGGTTTCGCGGAAAGAGGCCCTCCGACCAATATGCCCCCGGCGCTATCAACTTCACCCGGATCGCCAGCACAATTTTCTTGGCAGCCCTCATTGACCGACAAGACCTCAAGAAATACGACAATATCACTCACTTCTTGGGAGCTTAGCTCTAAAGGACGAATGTCGGTATCTCTACTAGGATCAGTTGGCGCACCGCGGTTATAGGCGTCAACGACGTCAGTCAAGGTAAATAAACTACCATCATGCATATAAGGCGCACTTGCTTTGAGCTCTCGTAGCGTCGGAACTTTAAACAAACCGACATCGCGGTCTCGATTAGTTACCTCTGCCCGGCCAATATCATCGTTGGCCGCTAAGCCATTATTTCGAAAGCTTTCATCTGTAAAGTTAATACCTGAATGACAGCCGCTACAACGCGCCTTATTTTCAAATAAATCTAAACCGCGCTTTTCTGCACTGCTAAGCGCTGACTTATCCCCTGCTAAAAAACGGTCATAAGCGTTTTCTGGCGTGAATTGCGTCGCCTGAAAGCTGGCTAATGCCAGTGGGACATTCTCTTCGTTTGCCACTTCACCGTAAGTACTTAGGAATCGGTTTGCGTAAACACTATTTTGATTTAAACGCTGAATCGCTTCTTCTATAGGAAGATTCATTTCATGTGCTGCTTGTATCGGGATCAGTGCTTGGGTATTCAGACTATTAGCATTACCACTCCAACCCTGCAAGCTCGAGAATAATCGATTCAGAAGTGTCGGTGTATTTCGCTCACCGGCATCGGTAGATTCATTCCCTTTCGCGATAGCCAAGCCATCGGTAAATACATTCTCTGGTTTGTGGCAAGTAGCGCACGAAGTCGTCTTCTCTTTAGACAAGATGACATCGTTGAACAGGTCTTCGCCTAAGGCTGCTGCCTCTAAGCTGAAATTTTCAATATTCGTTGCGCTCGCTAATAAATTCTGCAAATGATCCGGCACTTGGTTACGCAATGCTTGGCTCGGTGCAGTATTAATGGGTAAGTTAGCTGAGTGCGCCATCTCAAATGCGCGGCGCGCAACGTTAGACACTTTAACTTCATCCATAATTAGCGACGCACTTGAAGAATAAGGGCCAACACGTACGGTTCCAGAGGTGTTCAATGTACCGAAGTTTGATGCGGTCGAGCTCGCCACTTCGCTTCCACCCACAAAGATAGCTAGTTTTTTCGTTACTGGTTGATAGCTAAAACCGACATGCGTCCATTGACTGTTATTAATTGTTGTTCCAACTATTTGAGCTCTATTGCCATTGGTATCTGTGACGGCAGCGGTCACACGATTACCGTTGGCTAAAAAAACTTCAATACCATTGTCCATCGTAAACAATCTAACCGTACCGCTACCTGCGCTTTTTCTGACCCAAAAATCTACCGTTAAACCTTCAACTAAACTGCCCCAGCCTTGATTACGTTCAATGTCCAAATAATCATTTGAGCCAAAGTAGATAGCTTGGCCGTGACGCCCTACCAGCTCATCGCGTCCGTTAAATTCTATGGGGAACTCTGCACCGACTAATCTCGCGTTATTAAAGTTGCCCGAGGTATCATTGCTCCGTGTGACTTGATAATTACCTGCTCGGTTTAGCTGCTCATTCATAGCCAGGTACATGATATAGTTGCCATCGAGATAATCATCGAATCCCACTTCCATGTAATCAACTGTGTTCGACCCAAAAATTGGATAACTAGGACCACGTACAGAATAAGGAATTTTCAGATCTGAAATATCTTTATAAGGAGACCACATCGTCGTGAAAGCGCCAGGTGACGACAAAAATAGCTTCGCCGTTTCGTGTCTATCACTGTTAATCGGCCCATCAATATGACGCACAATACCACCCGTCCAGCGACCTATTACACTGGTGCCAGTTCGACGCGCACTCACGCCTTCATTAGAAGCCTGATAGAACACCTCAGAACCATCATGACTCACCCAAGGGTAAGCGCCTTTGATTAATTCACCCCGGTTATAGACCTTATTGGTTGCATCCAAAATCGGTTTTTCAGCTAAAGGGTAACGTACAAAGAAAGGCAAACCATCGACATCGGTATTACGGTCATCGAAATACATATCCGATAGAGACTTGGGCGCTCTCCAATTAGAAGTAGCTGCAGGTGTCGGGTTCCAGCTATAGACCAGGTTGTCGATGGTGCCGTCATTGTCCGGATGACCCTGACACACGATCAAGCGTGCATCCATCGTGACCGAAGGCTCAATACAGTTAAAGTCTGAACCACTTTGTAAACGCAAACGACTAAATGAGTTGGTGAAATCTGCTTTTATCAGCTGTGCGTTTCGTGTATTAGCATCACTAATAATAAACGTGGCTTTACGCAAACCCATTTGTCTGGTATCGCCATCTCTGTCAGACGTATGGTAAACCACAGATTTATAAGTACGATGCGTACCGTTTTCACTAAATGATCCATTTGAATTAGAAGGGTAAGGGTTCTCACCAGACACAGTCGGGTCAGGCACGATTGCAATCCAGTTATGCTGTATATTGGGCGCTTCTGAATTAGACTCCAAAGAGATGCTGTTACCGAAAGCACCTTGTTTAAAGTTCGCACTGCCATCGCTATTTCGTACAATTCTTTCCGGTCGAAAGGCACTGGCAAACCAGCCACCACTTTGTGTTCTGACAAAAATACGTCCATCCCAGGTTTCTGAATGGCCATTACCACTAAATCCTGTATCAATTAATTTCGGGAAGCCCAAACGTTTGGAACTATTTAATGCATAAACTGCCGCATTAGGCGTGGTAACTTGGCCACTGCTATGAGCGGTGCCATCATTAGTACCATCATTAGTTCCACCATTGCTTCCAGCGTCATTGCTTCCGCCATCATTAGTTCCGCCGTTGTCTCCACTATTACTTCCGCCATCGTTGCTTCCACCGTTGCTTCCGTCATCATTATTACCAGAGCCGTCACCGGTGTCGGTCTCCCAAAAAATGCTATTACCTGAATTATTGAGTAGTTCAAGATTGCCATCATTTTGCATAAGCAAGCGCTTGGCATTCTCTCCGCTGGTTCCAGAACTCCATACAGCCGCGCTGGAGCTGGTATAGAGAACCAGATTGCCATCACTCTGCATCACTAAGGTTTGGCCGCCATCACCATTCGTTCTTGAGGCCCACAAAACAGAATTAGTATTCGAGTTTCTCAGAACGAGATTACCGTCGCCCTGCAAATACACACGATAATTACCATTTGACGATTCAAGATACTGATCGCGAGATAGTTCTTGATCACTAGTAAGCTCGGAATCACCCGTAGCGGCCATCGAGTGCTGGCACGCGAGCACCATCACTAAATAGCTAGCTATATAAAGTATCTGTTTCATTTTCAGGCCCCAAATTATTTCAACTTTTTCCTGTCCGCTCATAGCCGTCTATCGGCAATGCAGAGGAAGTTTTATTTTTTCTCAACGCCATTGGACAAAAATGCGCTTAGATAAAATTGTAAAATAGGCCGACCCTTATCGTTCTGTGAGTCAGTTCACAGATATTTATTAGCGTGCGTTTAGTACATAGATTGATTTTTGTAAACGTCTGTTTTGCGCCTCAAATCAAAAACAGCTACTCCCTTTTATAGGCATCACTAATCGATCACCCCGACATTAGGCACTCTTACCTCAAAATCTTGTTACAACAACGGCCCACCCAAATCTCCTTATTTCTACACATTTTCTGCACCAATTCTGCGATATATAAAAATACAATTGCTCGTGTAGGGCCATATTCATGGGAATTTATGTTGTACAAGGGTAAGCCATCATGCAAAAACAAGAACAAAAATACGTATTTTATACGTCATCTGTCCGTTCACTTTATTTGGGCAGATTATCAAATATACACAAGCGAACGCATGTGACCAGTACACTTATGCTGTCATTGGGAGATGATTTAGAGATTATTGATTCAGCATCGTCTACTCCCTATTTCACTAAGAGTATTCTTATTCCATCTGACACCAACCTATCAATAAAGACCCGCGGTTCGGAAGTTGCCGTTTTCTGTCTTGATGATCTCGGGTCAGACTTTGTCAAAATCAAACCCTTCATGAAAAATGCGATTGCGGGAAATAAATCAAGCCCCCGCTTATTCGCTAATCTTGAATGCGAAAATGAACTGATACAAAGCGCTAGTAAAATCATGAACAAACGAGTTAGTGCTGAAGAGGCATTAATGGAAATTAACACCTGGATTGACTATTTGTCTGAAACTGAACAGCATTTGCCTGACCCACGAATCGTCAAAGCACTGGCTCATATAAGAGAAAACTACGATCAAAATATATCTCTTGATGACCTAGGGAAACGCGTAAACTTATCTCGCTCAAGACTAACGGAGTTGTTCCGCTTAGTGACCGGCGTACCCATTGCACGATATCGACAATGGTATCGCGTTTATCGGGCAGGCCTTGCAATAAGCCTAGGTAAATCGATGACCGAAGCTGCGCTCAATTCTGGCTTTTCAGACTATGCCCATTTCTCCAGAGCGTTCAAAGAGCTTGCTGGTGGCACACCATCGGCAGTTAGAAAGCACACTGAAGTAAGGGCCATTGCAGCAATGCATTAAAATTAACGCTCCTTTTTATGTTAACTCAGTGAACAGTCAGACAACATTGATACTTTTTGATATCTCTCTCCCTTTGCTGACAATAATCATGTTACTCTTTTACCGAAGGATGGCCCATCAACCAACAAGCCAAACATAGATAAAGTGTAATTCATGCATTTCCTGAAAAGACGCTCAATTAAGTATAGAATTGCTTGGGTAGTATTAATCGCCGTATCGGCTGGGTTACTACTCTCGCTCGCATCTTCTTACTATTACGACAAAGAATCTCAGCGAGAAACACTTAAACAAGAAGTACACGTATTAGCGAAAATTGTAGCCGCACGTAGCGAAGCTGCGTTGAGCTTTCTTCACGAAAAAAATGCCACTGAAACCTTATCCTTTTTGGAGCTGCATTCGAGCGTGTACTTAGCCTGCATATATGATCAGGAGAATAAGCTTTTTGTATCTCAATCCTTTCATGAACGACACTCACAATGCCCAAAAATTAAATTTCAAGAGGAACAGATATACAAGTCAGACCTTTTGGAAGTATCGCAACCTATAAACCGTGGCAGGCAGCTATCTGGGTATCTTTATTTACGCGTTGGACTAGATGAATTAAACCACAGACTCAATCAGAAACTTCTGGTTAGTTCTTTATTCTTTGCTTTTTCTCTTTTTGGCGCGTTCTTACTAAGCGCCAAAATGCAAAAACAGATTTATAATCCCATAGCTGAGTTGGCAAAAGTGGCTGAAGAGATCACCTCCAATCGAAATTATATGATTAGAGCTGAGTCAACACAAAACGATGAAATAGGAAAAGCTGTAACAGCATTCAATACCATGCTAAGTGAAATTGCGCTAGACAAAGAACAAATGCAAACCTTTACCAACTCGCTAGCCAAAGCAAAGGAAGACCTAACACAAAAGAACACCTCACTGCATCAGGCGCTTGAGGAAACTGAAAATGCAAAAAGTGAACTAGCGCAATTCACCACTATGATCAGTCATGAACTAAAAACACCTATCGCGATACTACATAGTGAGATCGAGCTCATGATCGATGGCTTTAGTGAGCCAAGCGAAAAAAACTTAAACTCTCTGCTAGATGAAGCCAAACGCTTAGCCCGACTGATAAACGATATTTTTGACCTCCTTGTATCTGATGCCAGAGGATTCGATTACAACAAGCAAGCTTTCGCGCTAACAGATGTGCTCAATTCAACACTTGAGCAACTTAGACCCGAGTTTGACATCAAGCACATCCGACAAGAAGTGAGCATTCCCTCTATAAAGGAACGTGAGGTTTTTATTGACCCAATGCGCCTTAGACAGGTTTTCGAAAACCTATTCAAGAACACCCTAAAATATACAGATGAAGGCGGTGTTCTTTCTGTTACGACTGAAATGCGCGACACAAGCATAAGTATTGAAATTCAGGACAGCTACCCTGGCGTCATGAGCGAAAATTTGGACAAGCTCTTTGTACCATTTTACCGAGAAGAGCCCTCAAGAAATAGACAGACCGGCGGTTCAGGACTAGGTTTAGCAATAGTCAAAACCATAATCGAAGATCATGACGGACAAATTCATGCAAAGGCTTCCTCGCTTGGCGGCTTATGGATTACCATTACAATCCCTTTTTCAATCTAACAAGACCGTTCAAGAGAGCTTATGGCTGATATTATATTAATCGTAGAAGACGAACCAAAACTAGCTGACTCCTTGTCAAAATATCTCGAAGGTAGCGGGTATAAAACGCATATTGTAGATAACGGCAATGATGTCGTTGATTGGGTTAAAACGCATAAGCCATCATTGGTACTTTTAGATCTTATGCTTCCTGGGAAAGATGGCATCACCATCTGTCAAGAACTCCGCCAATTCACCAAAATCCCCATTATCATTACGACATCAAAAAGCAAAGAAATTGATCGATTGATTGGCCTTGAGATTGGTGCGGATGATTATGTATGTAAACCTTATAGCTTACGTGAGCTTGTCGCTCGTACTAAAGCTTTACTCAGGCGAGTAGATTTTAACAACAGCTTCGGGGACGAAGAACAAAAACTTAAGCTTAATAAGTCAACTTACACCATCAGCTTTGAAAGCCAAACCACCAGCCTGACACCGGTAGAATTCAACATACTACAAGCCTTATTTCTCCAACCTGGCAATATTTTTCACCGTGAGGTTCTCATGCGATATGCCTATGAGGATAGTCGCATAGTCAGTTACCGCACCCTAGATACTCACGTCAAAAATATCCGAGGAAAGCTAACCCTCATTGCGCCAGACGTGAAATTTCTTCATTCAATATATGGCGTGGGCTACAAACTAGAACTGTAATAAGCGCTCAGCTATATTCTGAACATTTCATGCTGGCAGGTTTTGTTTTGATAATAGGCGGATTTTAACCCTTCTAGATTCACAGTGAGCTCCTGCTTGAACTTACTTAATTCATTCACCCCCAACACGACTCGCATTTTATCACTGGTCTGTAGGTTTTTTTGAAGATCTCCCTGCCAGACAGATGTTCTCCCGCGGAGTAAATCACTGAAGGCTTGTAACTTTTCGCCTCCGAATTGAATACCAACACCAGGTAACGAAATATCTAGGTTTGCTGTCGTGTGTATAAAAAGCTGGTTATTGGCAATATAAAACCATAGCTGAGTAGTGTAATCATCGCTCTCGATCTGCACAGTAGGGGTTGATAAAACACATGAAGAGCTCGCCCCTTCTTCTCGATGCCAATCTAGAGATATTTCTTCTCTACCGTTCAAACTCTCGTTTAAGCGTTTTTTATCCGGCCCAACAGCAGCGGGTTGCGTGATATTTAAAGCATTTATTTTCATAATAGCGGATGAATCCGAACCTACCGCAGCTAACAGTTCAGTGCCTACATGTTCATTTTCGTTAGCTTGAACGAAAGCCGTCTCACCCCGCTCTTTAGTAGTGGTTTTATTGTCAAAAAGGGGTTGATAACGAAGCACCACTTTACCTTCTCTTCTTGTCGAATCTTCCATAACGGGATGACGAGAAACGCTAACTCCCCCTGTTTTGGCTTCAAGATCTATTGTGCTGCAACCTGAAAACAGAACAGTTGAATAAAAAAACACAACACGTGCTCTCAAGAACAAAGCTTTATAATGCCCTAATTTAAAAGTCCCCGCCGCCCTAAACCGATGCAATTTTATGAGCTCCCTCTCGATAAAAATACTCATACCCTACCACTCCAGCTCTTTTTAAACTTAATGACGACGATTAAACCGCTATAGAAGAAATTATTCTTGAACATTCAGACGGCATTTCACCTCAACAGTATTTTGCAGTAGTTTTGAGTACGAAAAAAAATAGAATGATATTATTGATAAATCACGGACATGATGAAGGCGTCTAATATCACACTTTACCAATCGAAAGAAAAAGGATAAGAAAACTATCAATTACTTAAAATGTAGCTTCAATAAACCACACAAAATTTATTGTTTGCATCCAATCAAAATCGTTCATTAATTCATGATTGCTTGTCAGGCGACCAGTATAATTATTTTGCAAAAACTCTTTAGCAGTAAAAATAGAAGACTTTTTATAATGACATTTATTCGACAAGTACACCTAAATCCTACCTATGCGCTGGTCGTTTTTTTATCTGTGCTTTCCATTGATTCCTCTGCAGTAACCTTTTCAAGCCAGGATATTAGTGGTGACACGTCATTTAATGCAGACACCTGTATAGCTGACTTCGATGGAGACGGTGATACCGACATTTACGCGCCCACTGTAACAAACGGTGAACAGAATAAGCTATGGATAAACGATGGGTCGGCTAACTTTACAAGTAAGAATATCAATGGCGACACGCTCGCCGCACTCGAGTGTGTTGTCGGCGATGTAGACAGCGACGGTGATATTGATATTTATGTTGCAAACGGAATTAATGGTAGTGGGCAGCAAAATCAACTCTGGATTAATAATGGTGCTGCCAACTTTACCAAGAAAAACATCAGCTCTGATCTTGGCGACTCCGAAGGTGCTGCTATTGGCGACATAGACGGTGATGGCGACTTGGACATATACGTTGCCAATGACTCGGGCGTTCAAAACCTCATATGGCTGAATAACGGCTCGGGTAGCTTTACAGCGTCTGGCATAAGCGGTGACCTTAACGATTCACATAACGCTGTCATGGGCGATATTGATAACGACGGCGACTTGGATCTCTACGTTACAAATATTGAAAGCCAGCAAAATAAACTCTGGATAAATGATGGCTCAGGCAATGGTGGTGCCAGCTTTACAGCAAGTGACATCAGCGGCGACCTCGGCGAATCAAATGACGCAATTATTACGGATATTGATGGTGATGGCGACCTAGATATCTATACCGCCAATATAGATGGGCAACAAAATAGACTCTGGATTAATGATGGTAAAAAAAATGGTGGCAGTAGTTTTTCATCATCTGATATTTCTGGTGACTCCGGCACGTCACGAGGTGTTGTATTTGGAGACATCGACAACGACGGTGACTTGGATATTTACGTTGCTAATCAAGGGCAAAACAAGCTCTGGATCAATGACGGATTAGAAAGAGGTGGCAATAGTTTTAGTGCTGATGACATCAGCGGAGACGCGAATAACACATTATCTGCAGCGATGGGTGATTTCGATGGCGATGGCAATTTGGATATTTACTCGGGTAATCTACTAGGCCAGCAGAATAAGGTATGGCTCAATGATTTTATAAACATCGCATCCACTGCCACAACAATCGTCAATCGTTCTATCAAAAGGGTTACGGCAAACGGCGTTGCTATTCACACTATAACCGTGACTACTCGAGATGCACAGGGCAATGATATTAATGCCGGTGGCGACACCATCGTATTATCAGAAAATGGCAATGCCGTCATCAGCGCCATCAGTGATAATGGCGATGGTACCTACACCGCGACTATCACTAACACCGAAGCTGAAACGATTACCGTATCCGGCAAACTAAACGGGGCAGATATATCGGATACCGCTACCCTCTTTTTTGTGCCTGGAGCCGCCTCCACCACCACAACGGACATCCGCCGTACTGTTAACAATATAACAGCAAACGGCGTAGCCACCAGCACGCTCACAGTGACCACAAAAGATGCACAAGGAAATAATTTAACAGCCGGTGGCGACATTATTGTCCTATCTGAAAATGGCAGCGCCATCGTCAGCACCCTCAATGATAATGGCGATGGTACCTATACCGCCACCATCAGCAACAACACGGCCGAAACCATTACGGTTTCTGGCACCCTGAACGGTTCAAACATTTCAGATGTCGCCACCGTCAACTTTGTGCCAGGTGCGTCATCTGCTGTCACAACAGACGTGCGACGTACTAGCAAAAAAAATACAACAGCAAACGGCGTTGCTACCCACACAGTTACCGTGACCACTCGAGATGCACAAGGTAATGATTTAACAAACGGTGGTGACACCATTATACTCTCTCAAAACGGCAGCGCGATCATCGGCGCGATCAATGATAATGGTGACGGTACCTACACTGCTACCATCACCAACAACGTCGCCGAAGCGATTACCGTCTCTGCTACTCTCAACGGGGCAACTATTTCAGATACTGCTACCGTCTTTTATCTGCCAGATGCTTCATCTATCACCACAACGGACATCAGTCCATCTGTCAATAATATAACTGCAAACGGCGTAGCTACCAGCACGCTCACAGTGACCACTAAAGATGCACAAGGAAATAATCTAACAGCCGGTGGCGACACCATTGTACTCTCTGAAAATGGCAGCGCGATCATCAGTGCCATCAGTGACAATGGTGATGGCACCTATACAGCATCCATTCAAAACGTTGTCGCAGAAACAATCACCGTTTCCGGTACACTCAACGGGGTAAACATTTCAGATACCGCTACCGTCTTTTTTGTGCCAGATGTAGCTAACGCCGCACAAAGTGTACTTTCGGCCACTACCACAACGGTTACCGCTAATAACATCGCCAGTAGTTTACTCACACTCCAAGCGAAAGATGCTAATGGCAACAATCTATTGGCCGGTGGCGAAACCGTTCTATTCAATACGACTGGAAATGCCAGTATAAGTACCGCTACGGATAACGGCGATGGCACCTACTCTACGACCATATTGAACGCTCTTGCCGAAATAGTCACTGTCAGTGCCACGCTTAACGGAAGCCCTGTTGCCAATAACACGAACATTAATTTTGTTCCTTCTGATTCAGCTTCG
>ENA-OSET01004819-OSET01004819.1-sediment-metagenome-genome-assembly--contig:-NODE-4819-length-11740-cov-3.932436_pt1 | contig 11740 bp, 15 predicted proteins | sample MGYA00237882_ERZ534229 | MGnify/ENA primary metagenome ERZ534229 (study PRJEB26408, sample SAMN06266212) | sediment metagenome | isolation source: Hudson Canyon methane seep mesocosm | place...
TATTAAGAACACCACTCAGGAGTGAAAAACATGTCAAACATTACACTATACCGTCACCCACTTTCAGGCCACTCTCATCGCGTTGAAGTATTTTTATCGCTATTAGGTTTGGACGTAGAAATCATTAATGTCGATCTAGCCAGTGGCGCTCACAAGAAGCCTGACTTTTTGGCAAAGAATAGTTTTGGGCAGGTACCTGCCCTTGAAGATAAAAGAGAGGACGGCAACGTTACTTTGGCTGACTCAAATGCGATTCTTGTTTATCTAGCCAATACCTATGATAAAGATAACGTTTGGTTACCAAAAAATGCGGTAGACGCAGCAAATGTACAACGCTTTCTATCCGTCGCAGCGGGTAAAGTCGCATACGGCCCAGCCGTCGCGAGATTGGTTAACGTATTTGGCGCGAGTCTCAATAAAGAAGCCGCAATTGCTACTGCACACGACATTCTTTCTCAACTAGATGCGCATCTGGAAGGTCGTGAATGGTTAGCGACTGACAAGCCGACCATTGCCGATGTTGCTAATTATAGCTATATCGCACATGCACCTGAAGGCGACGTTTCTCTCGAAGACTACAGTAACATTAAAGATTGGCTTACACGTTTTGAAAACCTTTCAGGGTTCATACCAATGGTAACAAGCCAGACAGGGTTAAATGCCTAACTCATATGAAATCAATATAAACCAGGCTGTACCTGTACATCAGTGGTAACCTGAAAGTGTACTCATACATTTTCAGGTACTGACTGGTTCTTTCTTACGTTGGAGATCTGGCATGAAAAACAATATCACTAACCCAGCTAAGGAAGGTACTTCACCTTTTCCCTCTTCACCTTTTCATAGGGGTGAGCAAGCCATCCAAAGCCGCTTAGGCGTTAGAGAAAAAATGGAGCGCTTTGGTAGTCGGGTAATACGTGATTTTATGCCAGAGCAACATCAGGAATTTTATAAGCAATTACCTTTCGTCTTTGCTGGACACGCTGACAAAGACGGCTGGCCTTGGGCGTCAATTTTATTTAACAAACCGGGATTTATGAGTTCCCCTGCCCCTAAAATATTAGACATTCATACCAAACCGATTATGGGAGACCCTTTAGCGGAATCCCTTAAAGAAGAGACTCGACTGGGTTTACTAGGCATAGAACTCACTTCAAGACGTCGTAATCGTTTAGCCGCGCATGTCATTAACCATTCAGATGAAGGCATTCGTTTAGAGGTTGATCAAGCATTTGGCAATTGCCCTCAGTATATTCAAACACGTGAGTTGGAAGTTCTGGATCCAAATACATTGCCACAACCCTCTGTTGAGGAAACACACAATTTTGACGAGCAAGCTAAGGCTTTAATATCCAATAGTGATACTTTTTTTGTCGCTAGCTATTTAGATAAAAGTGATCATGACGCTCCTTCCCATGCAAGTGAAGGAGCCGATATTTCGCATCGAGGTGGTCAGCCAGGGTTCATTCGTGTAGACGATAATAAAACCTTAACGATTCCCGACTACCTGGGTAATTTTCACTTCAATACCTTTGGTAACTTTCTGGAGAACTCAAAAGCGGGATTGTTATTCATTGATTTCGAATCAGGCCACATTTTAACGCTTACAGGTACGGTGGAAATTCTTTGGGACAGCCCTGAGATAGAACACTTTGAAGGTGCTGAACGCCTTTGGAAATTCCATATTGATCATGGCCGCTGGATACGCCATGGTTTACCTCTTCGTTGGAAATTAGATGAATACTCACCCAATAGCCTACTCACCGGAACTTGGGCAGAAGCAGAAAAACACGCACAAGCAGAAGCCAATAAAGACGAATGGTTGCCCTACGTTATCACTGATGTAGTTAAAGAAAGTAGCATGATTAAATCCTTTTATCTTGAAGCACAAGGGCATCAAGCCCCCCGGTTTCTGCCTGGGCAGTTTCTCACTATCAAGTCTGATATAGAGGGTAAAGAGTTCATTCGTAACTATACCCTGTCTGGAGCACCTGCTGACTCACCTTATCGCATCAGTGTTAAGCGCGAGACATCCCAGATTACTAACGTGCCAGATGGCGTGTTTTCCAATTACGTCCATCAGTATTTAAAATCGGGAGATACAATACACGCGAAAGCTCCTCAGGGAGATTTCACCTTCGATGCCTCAGAGCCAAGACCTGCCGTTCTACTTGCCGGAGGCATTGGAATCACGCCGATGATTTCAATGGCGCGCCATGCGCTTAATGAAACGATACGTACGCGATCAGGTCGATCGCTTACGTTTATTGGTGCAGCAAGAGGCCATAATCAACGTGCCTTTTTCGACGAACTAAATGAACTGTCTGAAGCCTCTTCCGGCCAGATCAGAGTATTTTGGTCTCTTAGTGAAGTCGATGCATCGCTAAAACCGGGCATAGACTTCCATAATAAAGGTCGAATTTCGGCAGAATTATTACAAGCCACGTTACCTCTTGATGACTATGATTTTTACCTCTGTGGCCCAGCAGGTTTCATGCAATCATCTTATGACTTACTTCGAAGCTTAGGGGTCAATGATGCTAGAATATTCGCTGAAGAATTTGGCCCTGCCTCACTAAAACGCGATGCAGACCATGCAACAGAAACATTCGAACCAGAGCCTGCCGCGACCGAGGCCATCATTAAATTTACCGACTCCAAGGTGGAACAAGCGTGGTCAGAAGGTGATGGCAACTTACTCGACTTCGCTGAAGCGCATGGATTTACGCCAGAATTTGGGTGTCGAAGTGGGCAGTGCGGCGCATGTAAAACAACGTTAGTTTCAGGCAAAGTTGCCTATCAGAACGAACACCCTTCACAAATTAATGAGGACGAAGTATTACTATGTTGTGCCGTACCCGCGGCAATAGAGGGCAAAAATGTAGTAAAATTGAGTTTAAAGCTTTGAAGAATAATCACGGGGCGACGACATACCAACGCCCGAATGCTTTATAAAAACTTCCAGGCTCTTTAAACCCTAACGATTTGTATGAAGTTGATAAGGGTCATAAAAAAGGTAATCAGGTCAAAACGAGCACCACCCGCAGGAAATACAACGACCTCTGGTTTATGGTTCAACACGAAGGCTCTCACCTCATCAGTCAATATCGTATCGCCGGTAATATACAAACTAGGCTACATTTATTTTGCTGTAGAAGTGTTTTACCAATAGACTTGTTTTTGTGAATGTGAATAAAGAACAACCGGAGAATGTTCAGGCTCTAGTTTAGAGCCTTTCAAAACGTGAACCCGTACGGTTACCGGTTCAATCTGGTAAGAAGTAAAATTATTTATTTGTTATCATTAAGCAGCGCTAGAAGCATAACTTTGATCTTGTTGCTCCACTATTGTTTGGCAATCAACACATGCCTTAGATGTTGGGTTAGCCGCCAATCGCTTCATATTAATTTCGATACCACATGCATCGCAAAATCCATAATCTTCGTCAGCTATACGCAATAAAGATTGATTAACTTGAGCAAGATGATGCAACAATATGTCACGGCCTCTAAGTGTTAACGAAAGTTCTTCAAATTGGCTAGCAGCATCCGCCTCATCAGACTGTTTGTCTTGTCCATCTTTGATTTGATCAACACCAGATTGTATCTGCAGTGTGATCTTCTCTTTCTCTGCAACTAGGTAGCTTTTAATTATTTGCAGTTGGTCGTCACTCATATGATCCTGACTTATCACCGATTGCAGTTGCTGGTAAAGATTATTCAATTGCTAGTCTCCGTTCTCATCTATTTTCACAAAACGTACATATGAGGGCAATAAAGTGAATTACAAGTGATTACTGTTTCCTAGGTGAGAGGACTATTGTTATTGGCTTGAATGGGTTCAATTCTTCTCCGTCCACGTTAACCTCACTTGAAACAATCTCTTTTATGACTCGTTTAATTTCTTTTAGTTCAGGCTGTAAACCTGAATCACACTTCTTTCTTTCGTCGAACATCAAGGTCTCCCCTCATATATCTAACGTCTTCAGGAGCTATATTATTGGTAGGTCGAACCTTATATCCCTAAGTATGATTCTAGGGCTTTACGGAGCCTTTCGGAAAACAATGTGCTTCCTTATTTCGAGCGCCTAATTAGTAATGATTTAGGTGTCTTTAGCGCTTCATAACGTGCTCTACTGCTAATTCCAACAGTCATAAATTGCCACTCTCTAAATCGCTTATTTTCTTGTCTATACCAGAAAATAGATACTATCAATAGGGATAATAAAGGAATAAATACACCCCAGAATGAACCAAAAACATCCATATACCAATTCATAATGCCCCTTAATTAATTATTAGTACCTTGTATCAACGCCTACTTTTTAACCAATTATGGCTACGTATTGGTAGAGTAGGTATTTATCTTAGACTGGGTGTTTAATCGGACCTTGAAGGCTTTACTTCGTATTAAAGATATACTATAACTGTTTATACACACAGTATCAAGAGGGTAGATCTAAGCATTATGCCTAATATTTATCACACAATTAAAGGAAAATATTTTTTTGGTCGCATCAAATTAACACCTAAGTGTGAGGGCATTCGGTGTTATTAACTCTCTGGCCAGCGGTTTATTAGTAAGCGTTTAATAAAGCTATACGTACCCGAACACACTTCACCCGTTGATGAGAACGAAGTATTATTATGTTGTGCTGTACCCGCGGCCGTAGAGAGCGAAAAATTGCGAAACTTAGCTTGAAGCTTTGAGCATCACATTTTAGTGCTTCAAACACTAATGCGCGTGTTTATATTATTTCTGAATTTAAGTGCTGGTAATTAATAAATGACAGAGCTAGTACAGGTGGTACTTAATGCCTTTGTAAGAAAAAGCATCAACTCAGATGTACTTAAGGCTCACATTCGATCTACTGGCGCAAAGCTGACTCGAAAAGGACGTTCAAGAAATTGGCAATTGCAGGCGAACAACGAACAGATTTTACAAATTGTTAGATTAATCTATCAATCCGGTGAAAATAGTTGGCTGTGGCTTGCGAAAAAGCTAAACGAAAGCAGGCCTCAATTAAATCACGCCGAATTACTACAAATTGCCAGACAAGAACCTACGATCACAATTACAAAACTAATTTCATTAACTGACTGTAAAATTGCTGAAGCGCGTAAGGTATTAGACGAAATTGAATGGGAATAAGGGAAGATATTTTTGCTGATTGAAATCAGTTTTTTTGATCATCTCAATTTGCTACGGAGCTGTAGATTAATTCAGAGTTATCACCCCCCCAATCAGAAATTATCCAGTAGAGTGGAGCTTGCCTTCGCTAAATATTTCTTTCAACCAGCATAGTAAAATTCGATAACTTTCGCGTTTGTAGATGTTAGGCACAGTCACTAAATAGAAGGCCTCTTCAATAGGGAAAAACTGATCTAATAGGGTTGTTAACCGCCCTTCCCTAATTTTATTATTAGAAATAGGGAAAACACCAATCGCAATACCTAAGCCTTCTTCAGCCGCTCTAATGGCCGCATCGTATGAATCAAAAAACAATTCTTTCTTAGGTTTAAACTGATATTTCGTATTATCCATAAACCGTTGCCAATCGTTAACCTGGGTTCGAGTATGGATAAGTGTCTGTTTTTGAAAGTCCGATATCGTTTTAATTGGATACTTATCAAAATAGTCTTTTGCAGCCACCAGATTAGTTTGTACATTGGAAATAAGCTCAATATTATTATCTCCCCATGGAGGAACACCAAACCTAATAGCTGCATCCAACTTTCCAGGCTCCAACTTTTCGATATCAGCACTGGTTTCAACAACAAGATTTACCTCTGGATAGTTTTCATTAAAATGATGCAACTGAGGTATCACCACTTCGTTCGCAATGTAATGGATCATGCTAATTTTTATTGACGATGAAAAATTCTGCTCTACAAAATGAGCGAACCCTGTTTCGTAACTCTTTATGGTCTTTTCCGCTATTTGATAAAAACTTTCGCCTGCTTTAGTTAACCGAAGCTCTCTTTTTTTACGACTAAATAGCGAGAGGCCAATATGAGTCTCTAATGTTTTAATTTGTTGGCTAATAGCTGAAGGGCTAACATTTAACTCTCCTGCTGCGACTTTAAAACTGCTGTGGCGGGCTGATGCAACAAATGCAGTGAGATACTGAATCGGGGGCATTCGAGGCGTATTAGACATAAAATTTAATCACACAAAGAGTTAAAAATAACAAAGGATAGCCTTAGTGTTCAGCAATAGTTAGTAACCTTATTGTAACAACTTAAATTAGAATTTCTAACTTAAGAGTAAGATATTCGCGTTTGAAAATACCCGAATTTTCTTAGAACATAAAGTCTCAGAATGTCAGAAGGGTGGGATTTATAATCCTCTGAAAATAGAAATGGATAAGAAATTTTTGAGGATAAATTCATGCCAGTTAACTATATAGATTTTAAACAAGCAAAAGATCAAGAAGGCTTACGCATGGTGGTTGTGGGTGGCTTACCTAGCCCCTGGGGGGAAGCCGCAAAAGGTATTTTGCATATCAAGAAAATACCTTGGGCAGGGGTTTATCACAACCCTCACGATAAAGAGATGGCAAGTTGGACAAACACAAATAGTGCCCCTGTGGCTATTTATGAAGACGAAGCCCCGCGTTCTGGCTGGGTCGATATTTTGTTACTTGCAGAACGCCTGTCACCCGAACCAGCACTATTACCCAAAGCCCCCGCAGAACGGGCACTTGCTCTAGGGCTTTGCCATGAAATATGTGGAGAGATGGGGTTAGGCTGGGTGCGAAGACTTGAGGGTGTGCATAAGGGGCTGCAAGGTAAAAAAGGAGGGTTCCCAGAAATGATAGCAAAGTACCTAGCTTCTAAATACGATTATAACGAACATCAAGTCCATAAACATGGCCCTCGTATAGTCGAATTATTAAAGATGTTGGCCGAGCGTCTGCAAACTCAACATGATACAGGTGAGCGATTTTATATTGGTTCGACCCTTTCAGCAGTCGATATTTACAGTGCCACCTTCATGGGCTATTTCAAACCCTTGCCTGCTAAGCAATGTCCGATGAACGAAACCATTCGTCCAGTCTTCGAGTCTCTCGATGAACAGATTTCAAAGGCCCTTGATCCCATACTTATTGAACATAGAGACTTCATTTATTCTGAGTATCTAGAGCTTCCACTCTCCCTTTAATATTAATAAATAATATTTGGGGTTAAATTAACTCAACACTAACCCCTAACCCCAAATATGTAATCTAAGGAAAAGCTGGCGCAAATAGCTCCCTTTCTATTCGGCAAGCATTCACCATAAAGCTAACGGCATGATATAAGCCTGCCAGCATAATCAGCTCAATCAATTGCTCAGCCTGGTAGACTTCTGACAAGCTAGCCCATAAGGCATCATCCACTTGATTGGTATCATGAAGCTGATCAGCCAATTTAATCAATAGCTGTTGTTCTGAGCGCCATAAAGATAAATTTGAATATTCACTCGCAGTGTCACTAATTTGTTGTTCATTAAAGCCCGCTTTTGCAGAGAATCCAGCCACATGAACGCCCCATTCATACTCAGCGTTGCATAATCCGCACGTTCTCAAAATCACCAATTCTCGATCTGCCAGAGAGATACTACCTTTGTCTAACAAACCTCCCATTACCATTCTATGCAACACTCTAGGGTTATGCGCTACCGTCTTAAATATCGACAAAGGCGGCATCCCTGGCGGCATAATGGTATTGAAATCAGCTTCAACGTCATCTGAAAATGGCGCATCAAGGGGGGCTATTCGTGTGTTCATAAATCCTCCAGCAAGAACTAACTTTTATCTGTTAATTCTTTTAGCTAAAATAAGCTACAAAATATGTAGCACCAAAAACACAATACCGCTACAATATTTGTAGCGCAAGCTTAATTTTAGAATTTATACTTCGGAAATATCTATGACAAGCACTTCTAGCCAAAGACCTATAGTCCAGCTAATTGATATATTAGGGAAAAAATGGGTTCTCAGAATTTTATGGGAATTAAAGGAAAGCTCATGTACATTTAGAGAATTACAAAGCCGTTGTGGCGATTTATCCCCCACTATCATCAATACACGAATAAAAGACCTCTGCGCAGCACAGCTAGTTAATAAGTCACCTGAATCAGGCTACGCCCTTACCCAGCTTGGCTATGAGTTAATCGAGCTTTTTTACCCAATCAATGACTTTGCTAATCGGTGGGTTGAATCTATAGTTGTCACAAACAAATAACCCTAACATTGAAATTTACATAAAATGAAGAGGCAGGAGAGCAAGATGAAATATTGCCCACTTTGCGCGAACGAATTGACCTCTACCGAAAAAGAGGGCAAAGCGTATCTTACCTGTCCAGATGCAGGATGTGGTTTCATACACTGGAATAACCCTGTACCAGTTGTGGCAGCGATCATTGAATTGAATGACAAAATACTGTTAGTACACAATACCAGTTGGCCTGAAAAAATGTTGGGGCTAGTGAGTGGATTCTTAGATGAAAAAGAAGCACCTAATCAAGCGGTTCAAAGGGAAATCAAAGAAGAACTTAACCTAGATACACTAGAAGTTAAGTTGGTGGGTGTTTACCCTTTTGAACAAATGAACCAAGTCATCATTGCTTATCATGCCCGCTGCACAGGTGAAATATCCTTGAATGAAGAGCTGGATTGTTACAAATTACTAGGAAAGTCAAAACTAAAACCCTGGAATTTCGGGACAGGATTTGCTGTAAGGGATTGGTTAGAGAGCTTATAGTCTTATTTTTTAAGCTTCACATTTAATCCAGCTTAAGCAATTTCATCATCACCATTTTCGCCCGCTCTGTGAAATTTTTTTAGTGTTTCAGGTACAGGTGAGATTATCAATGAACTGGCGTGTTTACTGGATAATTTAACCGATCAGGCTCGATTGCTTAGTGGATTAACACTTGATGCATGATTTTTAATCCGCACTTCATTTGCCTTAATCACAGGGTTATTTTGTTGGCCATATTGTAAAACATCACTTTTTCCATATTTTGTTTGGTAAACAGCTTTCATTTTTTTGTATATCCTCTTGTCCACAAAAAATATTAGTTCGTTAACGAACCTTACAAACAAAAAATTAGTAATTCTTTAGCGCCTTGGATAATAAGTAAGTTAACTGTTGTTGCTCATCCTCAGAAAACCCTTTGTATACTCGGCTATTCACATTTTCTGACAATTCTCTAAAGCCATTCTTAAGTGGCAGGCTTTTTTGAGTCAAACGAACGAACTTAACTCTTTGATCTTCAGTTGAAGTCGTCTTTTCAACGTAGCCTAACCGGATCAATTTATCGACCAATTCAGTAGTAGATGATTTCTTTTTATTGATTCGAATCGACAGCTCTTTCAACGATAATGCTTTCTCACGATAAAGCGTAATTAAAATTGCGCCATGAGACGGTGCCAACCCTTTCATTCCTAAGCGCCTTAACTCACTCGTGACATGTTCATAAGCATTATCTCGAAGTTGAGCCGCTAAAAAAACAATGCTATTTGTTCTAGGGGTCATCAGGACATATCCCTAGCAAGTAATAAGATTCACACTAATCAATAACAAGATAAATAATAGTTCGCCAACGAACCTTTTGCAAGTTTTTTTCGACAATAGCTATATGTAGATTCTTACAACGAGAAAAAGAAAATGTCTCTAATCACATTTAAGGCCATTTAGCAGAACATCTATTATGGCTGATTGACGATCAGCCCCTGACGTCTCATCAGCCTTATACATTAAGTTTCCATCAAGTCGCATTGTAATATAGCCATGAATCATAGACCACAGAGCGATTGCTTGTGATTCGATACTTACATTAGTTTCTTTTTGGTTTTCTGATAATACTTCAAGTAACTTGTTATATATTAAATCCATTACATCATTTAATTCTTGGTCATCATTATACAAATAGTCCCTTCTCCATAACAATCTATATCGATTTGGAAAATTGATTCCATACTTAAGAAGAGCATTCGAAATGATGTGTATTTTTCCTGAAAGCGTATTTTTATCTAGGGTTAATCCCTGGTTAACCGTAGCCGACAGGTCTCTAAAAATATCAATCGCTAATGCTGTCATTAATGCTTTTTTATCTTTGAAATGATTGGCAGGTGCAGAATGAGCCACCCCAACATTCCGCGCAACTTTTCGTATGGAAACAGCCTCTACCCCCTCTTCGTCCAGTATTTCCAATGCAGCATTTTTTAGTTCAGACCGAAGATTTCCGTGATGATAATTGTTCTTTTCGAACCCCATATTGACACCGTCCATATTCTATATTAAATTGACACTGTCCATATTACTTAAATTAGCATTTTATTCAAAGGGTATAGATATGAAAAATCATGATAAAGAGCATCAGATAACGATAAGGCTTTTACTCACAATAGGAATATTAGTATTTGGTTTAGTAGTACCCTTTCTAGAAATAAACAACACTCATGTTTTTAATCCTAACTGGACACCTCACGCTTTGATTCATGAAGTATGGCAATTAGTCACTAACACTTTGTTAGCGGTAGTTTGTCTATGGCTCGTCTGGATTAAAAAAGAGACTTATTTTCCAAGCTTAATAGGCATGATTATCACTGGTTCATTCCTTTTTGCTTATGTAATACAAGACTTATATGGGGGATCAATGAAATATTTGGACGGAAGTGAAAAAACGCTACTAGGATTAAATATCGGTCTTTTGGGCTTCGGTATTGTCTTCTCTATTTGCGCATGCTCTTTTTTTATTTCCAGACAAGAGCAACAAACCAGTAAAAAATTGGAGTACTGAGCTGATTTATACCCCACAAACTATCGCTTTACTTTATTTATAGGTATTTATTATGAACCAGAATCTAATTTTCTTACCCGTTTTAGCTCATGTAGTTCTTACCATATTACTCTACATAAGGCTTGGCATTGAAAAATCAAAAGCAATTAAAGCAGGAAAGGTAGATAGAAAAGTAGCGGCATTACATAATGATGCCTGGCCAGATAATGTTTTGAAAGTATCTAATAATATTCATAACCAGTTTGAGACCCCAATCTTATTTTATGTCACCTCAATACTCTTATATTTAATGAATGCAATCGGTTTTGTCGTTTTTAGCCTGGCATTAATCTACACAATTAGCCGATATATCCATGCCTATATTCATACAGGTTCTAATTATGTTCCATGGCGTTTAAATGCTTTTTTAGTTGGCTTAGTTATTCTTTTGTTTTTGGTTACTATAGCGATTAGTGTCTGTATAGCTAGCTTCTTCTGAATTAAGAAGCTAGCTCGTCAAACTATTTTATTGCTAGACCTTGCGAGGCCTCGTCTTCAACCTCTAGGGTTGTTGACCAGGTTGCTATAACCGCATCAATATCACCTTTATTCTCCCTGTAAGCTTGATTAAAACGATCCCTAAAGGCTAAACCAACATTGATACCACTTACGACAACATTCTCCACCATCCAAGACCCACTTCTATCATGGAATACTGAATATGCAATGTCATATTGATTACCACTCTCAGAAGTTACTTTAATATTAACCGTCGCGTTCTCATTGCTACGAGGGTTCATAGTTACTTTTTTCACTTCCATTGAGGCCACGCTACTTTCCACTAGCGCCTTTGAGTATGATTCATACATACTGCGTTTAAAAACAATTAAGAAACGGCTCCTCTGCTGCTTAGTCGCTTTACGAGCATGCTTCCCCATCACCCGTCCAGCAATACGTCTAAATGAAACCA
>ENA-OSET01004821-OSET01004821.1-sediment-metagenome-genome-assembly--contig:-NODE-4821-length-11735-cov-29.967061_pt1 | contig 11735 bp, 6 predicted proteins | sample MGYA00237882_ERZ534229 | MGnify/ENA primary metagenome ERZ534229 (study PRJEB26408, sample SAMN06266212) | sediment metagenome | isolation source: Hudson Canyon methane seep mesocosm | place...
GGTTATGGTGATGTTGGTAAAGGTTCTGCAGCATCATTAAGCCAAGAAGGCATGATTGTTCGTGTTTCTGAAATTGATCCAATTTGTGCGATGCAAGCCTGCATGGATGGTTATGAAGTTGTTTCACCTTATATTGGTGGTATCAATAAACGCAGCCTAGATGGTATTAATAAAACCTTAATGGCGAGCACTGATCTAATCGTCACAACGACAGGTAACGTTGATGTATGTGATGAATTCATGCTTCAAACTCTAAAGAACGGTGCAGTTGTTTGTAACATTGGTCACTTTGACAGCGAAATTAACACTGCTTACATGCGTAAAAACTGGGAGTGGGATGAAGTTAAACCTCAGGTTCACAAAATCTATCGTGATAAGCCGACAAATGATCACCTGATTTTATTATCAGAAGGTCGTTTAGTGAATTTAGGCAACGCAACAGGTCACCCTTCGCGCATTATGGATGGTTCTTTTGCAAACCAGGTTCTGGCACAAATTTATTTGTACGAGCGTAAGTTTGCCAATTTACTAGAAGGTGAAAAGTCAGACAGCCTGTACGTGAAAGTGCTTCCTAAGAAGCTAGATGAAGAAGTTGCTCGAGACATGGTTGAAGGCTTTGACGGTGTTATTACTCAAATGACCGAAGAACAAGCAGAGTACATTAGCATTGCAGTTGAAGGCCCTTATAAGCCTGAGTCTTATAAATACTAATGATTTAACTGGGTGTTGAATGTAGGTCGGAATTTATTCCGACCTACATGCTCAGCACAATGTCAGCATGTAGGTCGCTGACCGCTACCCTAAAAATTCTTGGAAACAAAGATGAACAGCCAGAAACAATTCAAGCGTCGTTTTAGTTTTGAGTTTTTCCCACCTAAAACACCAGCAGGTATGGAAAAACTACAAACTGTCAGAGATGAACTTGCACGTCGAAAGCCGGACTTTTTCTCTGTGACCTATGGTGCTGGTGGCTCCACTCAAGAACGAACCATTGATACCGTTCTTAAGTTACAAGACCAAGGGATTTCAACCGCGCCCCATCTTTCCTGTGTTGGTTCCACGCTTGAAAACATATCAGCGCTACTAAGCCACTACCAAGATAATGGCATAAACCGAATTGTTGCTCTACGAGGCGATCTTCCTTCCGGAATGGGCTCTGCTGGTGAACTTAGATATGCCAATGAGTTAGTTGAATTTATTCGTCAGCACAGCGGTGAGCACTTTAACATTGAAGTAGCAGCCTACCCTGAATTTCACCCTCAAGCAGAATCAGCTGAAGCAGACTTACTTAACTTTAAAAAGAAAGTGGATGCCGGTGCTAATAGCGCCATTACACAATATTTTTATAATGCTGATGCATACTTTTATTTTGTAGAACGGGCGGAAAAAATGGGAATAGATATCCCTATCGTACCCGGCATTATGCCGATCACCAATTACACAAGCCTAATTAGATTTAGCGATATGTGTGGTGCAGAAATTCCGCGTTGGGTTAAAAAACAACTAGAAGCTTATGGCGATGATATCGATAGCATTAAAAAGTTTGGTGAGGAAGTCGTTACGAATATGTGTGAACGACTTTTAACCGCTGGCGCTCCCGGACTTCACTTTTACACCTTGAATCAAGCTGAACCAAATTTAAAAATCTGGGACAACCTTGGTCTGAGTGATGAAGAACAAATTCGGTTTTGATTATTCCCTACACAGAACACACATTTACACACAATTTACACATTTCTAGATAGACGCTTCCACCCGCTTTATTCATAATAAGACACAATTTTCTACATCCACAACTCCCTACTTTATAGTGGCTTAATGCGCGTACCAAAAATTTATACTGAAACCTTACTTTCTGAAAATGTTGAACTCACGCTTAATGAAAAAGAAGCGCAACATATCGTAAAAGTACTACGTATGAAGGCCGGTGAAAACTTACGCTTATTTGATGGCTCAGGCTCGTTTTACCCCGCTACGATAGTACAAACAAACAAAAAATCTGTCGTTATACAAACAACACATGCTGAAGCGGGTTTAAGTGAATCCAAGTTACATACGCACTTAGGCCAGGTTATGTCACGTGGCGACCGGATGGATTATGTGATTCAAAAAAGCACCGAATTAGGCATCAATGAAATCACGCCACTTACCAGCGAACGCTGCGAATTAAAGCTCAATGCAGAGCGTGCAGAAAAGCGCATAAAACATTGGCAGCAAGTCGCTATCAGTGCAGCAGAACAATGTGGCCGGGCGTGTATTCCAGTGATCCACCCGGTTGCTAACATTAATGACTGGGTGCAGCAAAATAAAGACAAGGGCTTATCGTTAGTACTTCATCATAGAGACACTCAAAAACTGAGTGATATCCAAACGACACCCACACATGTTAATTTATTGATCGGGCCAGAGGGAGGGTTAAGCCAGACTGAAATTGAGTTTGCCACCCAGTCCTCCTATATTTCAAGCACCTTTGGGCCTCGCGTTATGCGAACAGAAACTGCGCCAGTTGCTTGCTTAAGTATTCTTCAATGGCTTTGGGGCGATTTTCAAATTTAGTATATGTCAACCATACATATAAAGAATCAATGTAAACCAACACATTAACCATGCCACGAGGGTTCGTTAAAAGCGTTTTAAATAATACGTGTAAAAACTTTCGTAATAACTATGAATCACCTGGAATAATTTATGGCCCCTTTTAAAACCCTGCATCAAAAGCACAAATGGTTTTTACCCTTGGTTATTCTGGGCATCGCCGCATTAATTATCACACTGCTCAAGCTTACAGAGCCCACTCCCCCCAAAAAAGAAACCACAGAGAAGGAGTGGCTAGTTCAAACTGAAGCCTTGCATTTAGGTGAAGCTAGCCCTCAGATACATTTATTAGGGCACGTTGAATCGCCTTTCAATTCGATGTTAAGCGCTGCCATTTCCGCAGATGTCATCAACGTACCCGTTCGTGACGGACAGTTTGTTCTCCAGGGTGATACTCTTATTACTCTGGACACCAGAGAAATCAATCTTTTAATCATCCAAAAACAAGCCGATGTGACTGAGCTTGAAGCGCAGATGCTTTCTGAAAACAATCGATATGAGTCAGATATTGCCTCACTCCATGAAGAACAACGTTTACTAGTCATCGCAGAACAAGGGGTGAAACGTCAGGCTAAACTTCAAGCGTCAAAACTGATCGCCCAAGAACGCTACGATAGCGCAGAATCTCAACGTGCCCAACAAGCTTTGTCACTAAATGCGCGTAAGTTAAATATTGCTGACCATCCTAGTCGTTTAAATCAGTTAAAAGCACGTTTGGCTAGAGCAAAAACAGCTTTAAATGACGCTCTGATTGATCGCGAGCGTACCTTGATTAAAGCACCATTTGATGGCGTGATTACCTTGGTAAGTGTTGCCCCGGGTGAGCGTGTACAAGTAGGGCAAGCGCTTGTGTCTTTATATGATAGGTCTAACATGGAAGTCCGCGCACAAATTCCAGACCGCTATGTTTCGCTTGTTAGAGCATCGTTAGCAGAAGGTACAAGTATCAAGGCATTTTCAGAGAGTTATGGAGAAATCAATACGCTTGAGCTTCAGCGTCTATCTGGCCAGGCCAATGAAAAGACAGGCGGTGTTGATGCCGTTTTCACCCCTATGGATAGTGATGAGAATAAAGTATCCAACACTTTCACTCTAACGGCACCCACAAGTAATTTGGTTCTTAATAGCTCCTTACAAATCCAGGTCAACTTACCCGCCTTAAAAGGCGTTGCCACCCTTCCACTTTCTGCCATTTATGGTTCAGACCGGGTTTATCGTATTGAAGACGGTAGAATCCAGTCTTATACCGTGAGCATACTCGGTAAACAGTTTTCTCTGGAAACAGGCCTTGATCGCGTCATCATTCAAAGCAAGCTACTCAATGAAGGCGATATAATTACGACCACGCAGCTCCCCAATGCCATTTCTGGTTTAAAAGTTAAGCCGAGAGGTGAGTAAAGTGAGCTCACTTCATAACGACGCTAACCCATCCGAACACAAAAATGATTTAATTGGTCAGTTTGCACAACATAAAGTGGCCGCGAACCTACTGATGCTCATTCTGCTACTAGCAGGTGTTGTCTCTCTAATTAAACTGAACACTCAGTTTTTACCAAACTTTGAGCCAGATTATATTACTGCACGTGTTGCATGGCCCGGTGCAACGGCTGAAGATGTGGCCAAATCAATTATCACCCCTTTAGAGCAAGAACTACGTAACCTTGATTACGTAAAAGAAATGACCTCAACCTCGTATCGAGGCATGGGCGTGATCGTATTGGAATACGATGAAGGTAGCGACATGGGCCTCGCGCTTGATCAGGTGAAGGAATTTGTCGACCTAGTTCGTAACCTGCCTTCGGACTCTGAAACCCCTGAAATTTCAAAAGTATCATTGAACGAAGATGTCGCCACACTAATATTATCCTCTAGTGCCAGTCTCGAAGAGCTTCGTTCTTTAGCTTACCAGTTTGAACGGGAGCTACTCGACCGAGGTGTAGCAAAAGTCAGTTTCACAGGACTTCCTGAGCAAGAAATAGCGATTCAGGTGAACAAAGAACAAATCAATAACCTGCAACTATCCTTACCCCAAATAGGCCAATTTATTCGAAATGCCAGCCAGGATATTCCGGCAGGCACCAGCGGCAAAGATGAAGTTGCTAAAGAATTAAGAAGCACCGAGCAACGTCGCAGTGAAGAAGGCTTTAAAGAACTCGCTATTCTCACCACGCAATCAGGTACCCGATTACGACTTGACGATATAGCGACGGTTGAAAAACGTAATAAGTCCAGCCAGGTTGAAGTTTTCTATCAAGATAAACCTGCAGTGTTATTACGTGTATTACGTACCCAGTCGTCCGACACTTTAAAAGCTGCTGAAACACTCAATACCTGGTTAAAGGAGACTCAGCCTTTACTTCCGCCTAGCGTACAGCTAAACGCCTATAACGAAGCTTATATATTGATTGAAGATCGTATTAACCTGTTAATCAAAAATGGTTTAGGCGGATTAATACTGGTGATCAGTATTCTATTTATTTTCTTAAATGGTCGCGTCGCTTTTTGGGTGGCTATTGGGATCCCCGTGTCATTCATGGGTACGCTTGCAGTATTATACTTAATGGGCGGCAGCATCAATATGGTCAGCATGTTTGCACTCATCATGGCTTTGGGGATTATTGTCGATGATGCCATCGTCGTGGGTGAAGATGCACTCACCCATTACAGTCATGGAGAAGACCCTCTTAAAGCGGCTGAAGGTGGTGCAAGGCGCATGTTCGTGCCCGTATTGTCTTCGTCTCTGACGACTATTTCTGCATTCTTACCTTTAATGTTGATCAGTGGGATCATTGGCAATATCCTCTTCGATATCCCTTTAGTTATTATCTGTGTGATCATTGCCTCGGTTGTTGAATGCTTTTTCATCTTACCCGGCCACTTGAACCACTCATTTAAAAAGTCATTTAAAGCGATTGAACCGGGCTCTTATCGAGATAAATTAGACCGGGGTTTTAACCACTTTAGAGATAATATATTTCGCCCTCTCGCCGAGAAATCGATACAAAGTCGTGGTGTGATACTCGCCTTATCACTGGGTATACTTGGGGTTAGTATCACTTTGATCAACTCCGGTCGAATACAGTCAGACTTTTTCCCACAACCTGAAAGCCACATTATTTTAGGTAATGTAAAGTTTGCTTCTGGCACACCACCTGAAAAAGTCAGACAGTTTGGCCTTCATATGGAAAAAGCACTTCACCAGACCAATGAAGCTTTCAGACAGTCAGGCCGTATAGGCGAATATGATAGCTTAGTCATACACAGCGTTTTAAGAATTAATCAGGCTAGCTTTGATGGAGGTCAAAACACTTCAAGCGGAGAACAATATGCTTCAGTACATGTTGAGCTACTCACCCCTGATGCGCGCGAAGTTCGTAACCCTGAATTCATTACCGCCTGGAAAGAGCAGATTATTGAACCCGACGGAATTGAACAATTCAGTATATCCAGCCCAAGAGGCGGCCCCCCTGGAAAAGACATTGATATTTTCCTGACAGGACAAGAACCCAGCATACTTAAACAGGCCGGTGAAGCGGTTGCCACAAAGTTAAAATCTTATGTCGGTGTGCGAGACATTCAAGATGACCTACCCTTTGGCAAGAACCAGTATTTATATTCACTCACACCACTTGGTGAGTCACTTGGTTTAACCGTTTCAGATGTTGGCAGCCAGCTTCGCGCTGCGTTTGACGGACAATTACTACAAGTTTTCTACGATGAAAATGAAGAAGTAGAGGTGCGTATTCTGCTTCCAGATGAAGAAAGAAACTATGCCAGAACTCTAGACAACTTCCCTATCATTACGCCCAGTGGCGCGATGGTACAACTCAGCAATGCCGTCAAGCTCACGGACCGAAAAGGTCTCGATCTGGTGCGTCATACCGAAGGCAAATTAGGCTTGCATATAACTGCCTCGGTTGACTCTAACGAAAACAATGCCAATATCATTGTGGATGAGTTAAGTGAGACATTCTTACCTGAGCTCAGTACCGAATTCGGTTTAAAAGTGAACCTTAAGGGTCGCGCTGAAGAACAAGCCCAGACAGGTCAAGACATGATGATGGGCGCTATCATTGGCTTCACGCTGATCTATATAATATTAGCCTGGGTGTTTGGCTCATATTCATGGCCTTTTGCTGTTTTATTAGCGATTCCTTTAGGCGTATCGGGCGCAATATTGGGTCACTGGCTGCTTGGTCTGGATCTGACAATGCTTTCTTGGTTTGGTTTTTTTGGCCTATCAGGCATTGTTATCAACGACGCCATTATTTTGGTCACCTTCTATCGTGAACTACGCGAACAGGGTCAACCTGCCAAACAAGCTATTGTTGACGCCTCTTGCCAACGTTTACGTGCCGTACTCCTCACATCACTGACGACGATAGCTGGCCTTTTGCCGCTATTGTTTGAAACCTCACTACAGGCTCAGTTTTTAATCCCGATGGCTGTGAGTATTTCTTTTGGTTTGGCTTATGCGACCGTGCTAATTTTGTTTGTGATTCCGGCTCTTATTTCGCTGATAGAGGAAGTGAAAGAAAGATCAGAAACCAGAAAAAAGGAACGTTTAGCAAAGAAAGAACAGCAACAAAGCCATGCTCTTTAGCATGGTTTTTACTGTATTTAAGCAACCACAACACTATCGACTATATGTCATTAGGAACTCGAAAATACCCCATAGCTGTCTAAAAAGAAGCTTGCATAAATTACATTGATAATACTTGTGAATGCCTGTTAGATTGATGCGTCGAGTGAATCTAAAGAATATTGATTAGGAAAAAATTAATGCTCGAATGAGCGCATTATTTAAGTGTTTTTGTAAGATGGGTCAAGTAAACCCACCTTACATACTTATTTTTGAATTAAGATGGAGGAGGTGTTAATAAGGTGACGCATTCAGCATTACTTGTTGGCTGTGCTGATACAAAACCATCATCACCGTCGGCAATCAAACCTGTCGCATTATCACTCAACCATGAAATGGTCTCACCACCATAACTCAAGCTATATTCTGCATTTCCATTATCAACACCTTTACTGATCAAGGTAATGTCGAAAGAGCCTTCAAGCGTTAGAACTAAACGATTATCATCGATCGCAAACCACGTACCGTCGATCAGAGTACCTTCAGTTTCTTCTACACGAACATCATTAGAGTCTTGATATTTCAAGCAGGCATCAAGTGTTCCGGCAGTACCCGACTCGTCAGCACTAAAGAAGAAATGAGCACTTCCTGAAATGCCATCACTATCCTGAGCATGATTGATAAACAGCTGTTTATCAGCTAACTCAGTTAATGGAATAGCGCCTGTAAGATCAATATCAATAATATTAAAGTCGGGCCCTAGAGAGTAATCTACCTCTGTTAGCGCACTAAAATCTATGTCGGCACCGTTTAAATTTGCATATAAGTTGGATGCATCAGTCGTAATATCTTCAGCATCAGAGATCGCATCATCGACATCTGCAGCACCATCAATCATCTTTTTAACGACCATCTCCACCGCAACCACTCTGGATTGTGCATCTCCAAATACCATATTCGTAGGCATGGCATTGATCACCAAAGACAGTATCTTAGCGGCATTCGCTATTGTCGTTGTACGATTACTAGCAATTGCTTGAGGTACGGTTTCATCTGAACCTGTATATAAATCCCTAATCGCTATTTCTGCAGCATCGTAAGCATTACCTAACTTGGTACTATCCAACTTAGAGTTACCCATTTGTATCGCAAGTTCTTTATAAATCAGACTATTTGCGCTATCTGGAAAACCATTTTCTGTGCCTATTGCTTCATAATGCTCATCAAAAACCTCAGAAAAGAGTGATACTACTTTATGGAAAGTGATCGCTGCATTGACTGTGTCAGCATCAAAGCTACCAGCGTCTAAAAAGTCACGATCCAAATCATCTTCTAATAAACCGTATGCAGATAGAATCTGTGTTCGCTCTGATTCAGATGCATCTGTCAGCATCGATGTAAGCGGGGAAATAATTTTGTTTTCAACAATTCCATCAACCCCCACCGAAATCCTAGACGAAAGAGAACCATCAAATGGCTCACCGGTGAAAATATCAAAACCACCATAAGAACGAATAATAACCTCTTCACCTATGCTGGATGCCTTTAAACAATGCCGCGCGAGCGCACTGGTAACACCACTAGCACAATAATCAGTACCATCTTTAGCAGTGGTAAAAAAACCATCTTTATCAGTTAATGCTGAAGGTTCGCCTGCATTCCGCTGGCCGTTATCGTTTAGATCCAAATAGACAGTTGCCCCAACAATATAACCATCAATCGCCGTACCCGATAACGAAGTCGTTGACTGTGCACTTCCTTTGTCCGGGTCTGAGCTACTACAACCCACTGCCAAAGCAATTGCAGCACTTAAACCAGCAACGGCAAATGGGTTTAATTTCTTTTGAGAAAAGCTTTTATTTAAAATTCCCACAATTATTCTCCTTAAAATTTCTCTTCAATGCCGATATTAATCCCAGCGCTTCTAAATTGAGACGAACCATCAACCTCGACGGTATCTAATAAACTCGCTGACACATCTAAATTCAATATCCCTAAAAATGTAAACCCAAGTCCAAAAGTCGTCAATTCACTACCAACCAAATTTTGGTTAACACCTAAACGGACACTAGGAATGATATAACTGTTCGGAAAAAAACTAGCTGAGGCACTAACGTACTGGGATTCTCGCCCAACCAAGTCATAGCTTGAATTCAAATCTGCGGCACCTGAAAGTAATAACATCTTATCTTTAGTATAAAAAGCGCCTTCAATTGTGGTCTGCATATTCATCACAGCCGTTTCACTTAAAGCTATTTCATCAGCGAATACTTGCTCAGCCACAATGCAATTTGATTGGCGAGTAGGGTCTGTAATTGAGCCGCAATTTACGCCTATATCACCATAATCAAATTCAGGCTCATTAATATTGGCGAAGGTTACGCCAATTTGTCCATTTTCCAATGTCCACAATAAACCAAGATCAATACCGACTTGAGTAGTATCTACCGTATTTTCATCAAATTCATCACGAACTGCATCACTTACATCATCATCTTCAAGAATATTCTCAAGGGCAAGCACTTGTTTATTCAAAGAAACTTTATAAACATTGGTTTGAATACCTGCGTATAAAGTCGACTTCATATCAAATAAAGTAGGTTTCCAGACTTCACGACTATACCCCACTGCTCCCGTTAAAATAGAACCCCCTTTAACATACAAAGCACTTGAGGTTGTTAGCTCAATATCACCACCCACAAGCTGAATATCTAAAGGTGCATCCAAAAAGCTGATATCAAATAAACCAGCCCCCTGAACATCAAACGAAAGAACTCCGCCCAGTAAATCACTTCGAATAGCAAATGGCATCAGAGGAACATGAACCCCCAAACCTAATGTGAATTGCGCATCCTCACCCATTACAGGCAAAATAGCATCAAATCTGTCCTTAATGTCTAATGCTTCAGAGAGTGTTAGATCATCTTTATCCAAAGCATCTGTCAAATCATCCACATCATCAATGAAGTTGTCTACATTCCCAACCTCATAATCAAGCCCAATAGAGCTAAAAAAACCCATCCGGTGACTCTCACCCTTACTTAGTAATGACTCGCCATTAGCAGGATTCCCTGTTAATGAAAGTATTGTCGATGGATTACTTGTTTTTCCCAGAGTCATTGTCTGCCCGGGTGAGTGTGCCTGATAGCCAGCCATACAACTTGCTGAGCCACCTAGCCCGATTAATCCAGCGCTGATAAACGCGAGCCGACTAAGTGCTTTATTCTGCTTCATAGTGCTTCCTTAAATTTTTTTATATGGACTTTGTGTGAGTAGCTTTACTCTATGTGGCTAAAGAATAGTTCAAGGTAGCGTAATCACCACTTTGAAATGATGAGAAAATGATTCGATTTTGTTATTGATTGATTAAATCACGTAACGAAACATGTTCGACGCTTCGATAAAGATCTGAATGAGCCTTTTCAATCAAAACATCGACTGAAGGTGACGTTTGTACTGAAAGTTGTAGTTTGGATTTATCCTGGCGAAGTGCTTTGAAAATAGTCGCGACTGAAATTTGATCTGTTGAATGAGCAGGCACCAGCTGATCTGATTTTTCACCGGCGATTAACAACAAATTATTAGCCAGTAGTTTATCGATAATCGCGCGACTCAAAATGGCGGGAATGCCATTTCGCCCTTCTATTTCAGTTTGCTTAACCGGTTCTGAGTTAGAGTCATAGCGTAAAGCGATGTAACGCATGATATCCAGCCCCGTTTTTTCAAGTAGCTCAGGACATGCTTCCAATTTATAGTTTCGTGTGATGTGATTTCCATGTTGATGATAAAAAGCAATGCTGGAACCTAATAATAAAATTAACCAGTTCATATATAACCAGATCAACAACAGAATCCCAACAGCAAAGCCGGAATAAATAGCATCATATTTAGTCGAATTCACGACAAACGAGGTAAACACCAAACTACTTGCCTGCCAGCTACAACCCGACAATACACCACCAAATAAGGCGCTTCGAAAATTAACCCTCGCATTAGGCATCATCACATAGAAAAAAGTGAAGGCAAAAATAATCATTAAAAATGGCATGAGTTTAGTTAAAAATATAACGGCACTGCCAAAAGGTTCAATCGCTACGATCGACTGAACAAGATCTGAATTCATGGTTGAAGCGGTTAAACTAATTGCCGTTACAATAAGCACCGGTCCAATTAAAATGACACTCAAATAATGACTAAAACGTTCACCGATTGAACGAAGTTGAGGTGCAAACCAAATAGTATTAAACGCGCGTTCGATTTTCTGAATCAGTGAGATCACAGTGTAGAGAAGCATCACCAGCCCGACAGCCCCCAACATGCCTACTTTCATGTTATCGACGAATGCCAGCACATTATTATGAATTTCAATGCCTTTCTCGCCCATGGGTTCAAGAAAACTGTATAGCATGGGTGTAAATTGATCTTGAACATTGAAAGCTTTAAGTATTGAAAAACTCAAGGCAAGCATAGGTACGATCGACAAGATCGTTGTATAAACCAAGCTCATTGCATGTAAATTGAGTTGGCCTGATGCCATATCCCGCCCTACAGCAAATAG
>ENA-OSET01004823-OSET01004823.1-sediment-metagenome-genome-assembly--contig:-NODE-4823-length-11730-cov-10.275637_pt1 | contig 11730 bp, 6 predicted proteins | sample MGYA00237882_ERZ534229 | MGnify/ENA primary metagenome ERZ534229 (study PRJEB26408, sample SAMN06266212) | sediment metagenome | isolation source: Hudson Canyon methane seep mesocosm | place...
TTACCCATAACAGAAAAAGAACAAGGCTTTAGCCAAGGCTTCCCAGGTAAAATAGCTCGGTTTACCGATGGATCCAGAGAAATAATTATGCGCTATATAGAACAGCCTTCTCGCAAACTACATCCTTCAGCCGATTGTCTACGTGGCGCTGGTTATACCGTTGAACCTCAACCTATCAAGCGTGATCAAAATGGTGAACTATGGGGATGTTCTCTAGCTAAAAAAAACAACGTAAGCTATCGTGTTTGTGAGCGTATTTTCGATCAATCTGGTAATAGCTGGTATGACGTATCGTCCTGGTTTTGGTCTGTACTACTAAAGAATAGCCAAGGCCCGTGGTGGGCAATCACCATAGCTGAAGGGGTTTGAAATATAGAAAGTGGTTGAGAGTCAGGTCATGTTTTCCGCCAAATAGAACGCTAACAAAAACGTATCAACTGCAATTGATAAGCTATCAGCAACTGTGTAAAGCAATAAAAAAATCAACACACAAAAAGACCAAGGCACTAACAACAGAAATTCTCAATGATTGGAAGGCAATTTTTCGGGTATTAGAATACCCTCATTTGCCCTTAACCAATAACGAAGCAGAGCAGCAGCAGAGAGAGCACTAAGACATTGGGTTATATTAAGGAGAAACGAAACCTGTAGCAATAGCTACTATAACAATTGATTGAACTTTGCAATCTGATTTATCATTACGTCCTTATACAGTTTTAATTAAAAACAACTACTCTATTTTTCCCCTCATCCTTTGCTTGGTATAGTGCTTTATCCGCATTGATAACTAGTTGACCATATTTATCTTCATGCTTAAATTCTGCCACCCCAAAACTAGCAGTAATGGAATTATTTTGACAAAGCACTTCCTTTTCAATAGTTCTACACACCTTTTCTGCTACGACTGTTGCTGCTTCGGAATGGCTATGTGAGCAGATAATTAAAAATTCTTCTCCGCCCCAACGTCCTACTACATCGTTACTTCTAGATTGCTTTAACAGAATAGATGAAACTTTCTTTAGCACAATATCCCCTTCATCATGCCCATAACTATCATTTACATTTTTAAAGTTATCAATATCCATCAAAATAATTGAAAAAGGTGTTGAATAACGGTTAGCTAAATTATAAGCATTTTTAATATGTTTATTTAAATAACGGCGGTTGTATAAGTTAGTTAATGGGTCTGTAGTAGAGAGTTTTTCTAACTTCGCATTGTAAAACCTTAATGTTTGATAACGGTACAAAATGAATATAAAAACAACTGCAATTAAGGCCAGTAATTTCCAAAACAAATCATAATTAAACCCTTGTTCAAATTTAATGCTCACCCATTGATTAAAAATTTTTTGTTTGGTTTTTTCATTAATACTACTAATGGCTTTGTCCAAAATACTCAGCAACACCATATCATCCTTACGTACACCTACACCTAATTCCCAGTTCTGACCAATTCTTCCAGAAATTTTTAAAGAACCAAAGTACTCCTTTTGCATCTGATAGCCAATAGTGGTGACATTACCGATAAAGCCAAATAACTCACCTTTATCGACTAATTTAAGCCCTTCTTCAATGGATGTTACCTCAACTAAGTTAATTGTTGGGTATTGTTCTTTTAATATTTCAACAAAAGAATAATCTTTAACTACACCTAATTTTTCGTTTATGACTTCATTGATGTCAGTAACAAAAAATTTATCGACTTTAGTTGCTATCACTAAAGGGATAACGAGATAAGGTTTTGTGAAGTTTAGATACTGACTACGCTCTGGTGTTTCCATTGCCAGAGACAAGATATCGCATTGATGCGCTTTTACAGCCTCAAGAGAATTCGACCAAGTTTTGGTCATTACCAATTTAATAGGTGTTTGCAGCCTTGATTCTATAATTTGCATATAATCGGCAGCCATACCAATATGCTTGGAATTTTGAATACTTTCAAACGGCATCCAACTAGGATCAACACACACCTTTATTTCTTTTTTACTTTTAAGATATGCCCCTTCAAGTTCTGTTAAATCAACAGACTCATCTTTTGAACAACTTTGATCAAATAGAAATTCTTTAAACTTTAAATCACTGTCTTCATTCGCCAGACCCAAACGAACAAAGTTCTCTGCCATCCCATTTAAGATATTACAATCAACACTGCCAATTGGATAAACCTTAGGCAAAATTAAACTTTTAGTGATTTCAGCTTCGTAAACAAGGGCTTCTTTTGTTTTATTTTGTGTATTGTACTTAGTTAAAATAAGGTTAATAATCTCATCACTGTGCGCTAAAGCATATTCCCAACCTTTGATACTTGCTCTTCTAAATGACCTTATCTGTTCTGAATGTGTGTTCTTATAATCCAGTGAAGTAAAAATGTTTACATCATAAAACTGTGCACCATAGTTGGAGGGACTAAAAATATTGTACTTTATGTTTTTTTGATTCAGTTGATAGGGTTCATTAGTAATAAAAGCAGTCAGTGCATCGGCCTCCTTGTTAACAAATGCATCAATATTGTTAACAGGTTCAACAATGCTTATATCACTTAAGCTAACATCAAATCGATTGAGCATCATAGTGATACCTGAGTTATGCAAGGACAACTCATTGCCTATAACTGTCTTGCCAATTAAATCTGATGGCTTATCCAATTCTTTTTGAGAAATAAGAACTAATGCGGCATGTTTAAAGATATTCGCTAATAAAACAACAGGTTTGCCTTGAAGATAATCTGAAACTAAGCTTGAATAAGAAATACCAAAGTCAGCTTTTCCATTAATAACGTCTTGAACAGGGTTAATACCAGGTAACGACTCTTTAAGTTCAAGTTCCAAACCCTCTTCATGGTAATACCCTTTTTCAATGGCTGCATAAAATCCTGCGAATTCAAATTGATGTTTCCATTGAAGTTGTAGAGAAACTTTTTCAAGTGGCTCTGCTTGTACACTCAAAGGATTGAAAAAAAACAAAGTAAATAGCAACAACAATATATCTTTATAGTTAATATTTTTCATATTCTTATGTTCTAATTGGCTAATCATTCCAACACTAAAGCATAGCCATAGTATTCATGTAGTGGCAGGGTTTACAAAAAAACCAGCATAAAATTATCATTTTTTTGTAAAAAGCATTGCCATTTTCATAGCATTAACAGGCTTACTGCATAAATAGCCTTGATAAACATCACAACCTTCTTTTTTTATAAAAGATAACTGCTCTTCAGTTTCAATGCCTTCCGCTAATACAGTGAGTTTCAAGGATTTTGCCATAACAGCAATTGCTTTAACTATGGCAGCATCATTAGAGTCAGTCACAATATCGATAATAAAAGATCGATCAATTTTCAACATATCCACTGGAAATGTTTTTAAATAAGACAGTGATGAATATCCTGTACCAAAATCATCAATGGTTAAACAGAGCCCCAGATTTTTAAGGTTATTTAGTGTTAATAGCGTTTGTTCATAATCTCCCATAAACAAACTCTCTGTTAATTCAATTTCTAAATGAGAAGGGCTAATATTTGTGGTCTGGATAACTTTTTGAACAATTTCTACAAAATCATTTTGCTGAAACTGTATGGCACTGACATTTACTGCCACTGTTTTTAGATGTGCTGAAAAATAGCCCGCCTCTTCCCACTGTTTAATTTGTAAACAAGCGGATTGAAGCACCCATGTACCAATAGGAATAATCAATTGAGTTTCTTCTGAAATAGGAATAAATCTATCGGGAGAGACTAAGCCTTCTACAGGATGATTCCATCGAATTAATGCTTCAGCACCAATCACTGCACCACTATTAACATCGACTTGTGGCTGGTAATAAAGCTCAAATTGCTGTTCACTAATAGCATGTCGCAAACTAGTTTCTATTGCCAACCGCTGTTCAGCTATTAATTTCATTTGTGGCTCAAAAAACTGAATATTCTCGCGGCCTAATGCTTTCGCACGAAATAAAGCGATATCCAACGCTTTAAGTAGCTCAGTTGATGACTGTCCATCATCAGGAAAAACCACGATGCCGACACTAATGGAAACAGTTATTTCTTGATCTTGAATAAAAACAGGTTTTGCTATCTCCTGCTGAATTTTAAGTGCAATTTTTTCAGCATTTTTAACAGCCGCATCTTTTTGTATTTCAAGGTCTTCTAATAATACGACAAATTCATCACTACTAATCCGTGCTACCGTATCTTCTTCTCGAACAAGGTGTGAAATTTGTTTCGCTGTTTTCTGAAGTAATTGATCTCCAGCTTGATAGTGTATTGATTCGTTAACTGATTTAAAATCATCTAAGTCTAATAATAAAAGTACAATAACACTCTTATTTCGTTCAGCTCTAGCAATTGAATTATCAAGACGGTCAATCAATAAACTTCTATTTGGAAGTTGTGTTAGTGCATCAAAAAACGCTAGCTCATGTATCTGTTCTTCATTCTGCTCTATCGTGTGATCCAAATTCACAACCCTGTTATTAAGTTGCTGTTGTTGGCTTTCTATTTCATCAAGCATGTCATTAAAAGCAAGCCCTATATGACCAATATCATCATGGGAATAAATTAATGCTCTTTCAGATATATTCCCTTTTTTTACTTGGCTAATGGCTCGACTTAGCCTATTTAGCGGATAAGTTAATTTTTTAGAGATGATGTAAATTAATACTAAAGCAATAACTAATATTAAAGCCGCACTAGACAAAACACTAAAAATAGCCGTTGTAAGTGGTAATTTAATTTCTTCATAATCTTGTTTTACGACCAAACTCCATGCTAAATCTGAAGTAATCATGATATGCCGATAGGCAGTCATAACATCAACACCTCGGTAATCCTTATTAAAGGAAAACCCTTCTTCACCATTAGCTGCCATAGATGCAGCTTTAGCTGTAGGTCCATATCGACCATCAGTTAAGCGATGTTTTAAGGCAAATAAAACTTGGCGATTCTCATTTAAAACAACCACATCAGCAGTCTGGCCCAACATGTTTCCCATTTGTAATAATGGCTGAATGATTTTATCGGTATCAATCTGCATCATAAGATAAACATTATCTACTGATGAAAGCTCCAATTTCCTCATAATTAATAAATCATGCATTTCTGTTTCAATATTTTCTATAACTAAAACTGTTTCATAAACACCTGATTTTTTAATCCCATCCAATACTTTCAGGTCTTTAAAATTTAAGCCTTCAGCATTTTTGTGGTTGGATAAGATTACTTTTTTTGAATTTATATTAACAATCGAAATCGAATCGTAAATCGGATGTAATGAAATAATCTGATGAAAATGAGATCTAATATGTTCAAATTTGTGACTAGCGTGAACACTATGTTTTTGTTGAAGAGAGAGCAGGTCAGCTATACCTTCTTGTAATAGAGAATTTTTAGCTAAAACTTTAGCTAGTTTTTTTCGTTCCTGTAGCCATTCAGTCACACGGTCTTTTTCTAAATCAGCAATAATATTCAGCTGCTTTAAAGCGCTAATTTCATTATTTCTTATACTGCCATGATTTGATGTGTTGGGAATACCAAATAGCTCAACCATCAAGATAACGGCTAACGAAAAGCTAAACAACAAGGTAAAGTAAACAAATATTTTGCTATTGAGGCTTTTTAATAAAGGCTTATTCTTATTGAACCTACTCATCAGAATTCAGGCGATAATTAAATTGATCCAGCCTATAACGGCTTTTATTTGCTAGGACATCAAATAAAATTTCAGTGTTAAAGTTTTTGTGTACCTCTTTCCAGCTTTTTGTTGGATTAATTTTTTGAGTATCTTGTAAAAACAAAAAAGCTTGATGTAAAAAGCCATTATCCTTAAGCGATTTTTCAGGAATACTAGGGGTTTCTGAAATACTTAGTAAGCCCTTATAAATAAGCTTTGCATTTTGCTCTACACTCAATACCGACTCTTTGTTTGCAAATTTTTTATAGGCTTGTAATTGCCATTCACTCGCTTTAATCAGGTTATCTTGTGATTGATTCATCCAGCGCATGGCACGTATTTGTCCCGCTATGATTAATTTTGATATCTCTGGGTGTTTATTAAAAAAAGGCTTTGAAAAAAACAAATATGACGTACTCAAACCTTTATGAATAATGACTAACTCAGGATGAAGAATACCAGCAAGGGAGGGAAAAGGTTCCCAAGCTGCAAATGCATCTATTTTCTTTTCCATTATTGCCTGAGTCATTTGATGTACATTTAAATTTATCAACTTAACATCCGTTTGCTTTATACCTTCAATATTTAAAGCACGTAAAACAGAATAATGTGCATTTGATCCAAAAGGAACCGCAATTTTTTTGCCTATTAAACCTGAAAGAAAGCCATATTCTCTAGCGACGAGGGAGCTAAATTCTTGTTTGATCAACGAAGTGATGATTATGTCATTATGAGCCGCAGCGACTAATGTTGGCATATCTCCACTCATCCCAACATCGAGTCCTTTATCCCAAAAAAAATTAAGGTCTCTACCGCTAAAAAAAGCAAAAAAGTTCATCTTAAACCCTAATTGCTTTAATTCGCTTTGTAATAATTGATCACGCTTTAAGAGTTCAGCAACAGCGCCGATAGGAACACCGAGTGGTTGTATCCCAATATTGATATGACTTGAGTCTGTCTGGAACTGATAACCCGAGTATAAAGGATCAACGTTTAAGTCGACCGTAATAGAGTTTGTTGTATTTGTATCTGAATAATAAACAGATGGAAGAATCAGAACCCATGTCAAACAGATAGCTAAAAAAATAAAAACAGGCTTTGTATATTTCATTACACCCTTTTAATATCCATGTCAGATAATAAGATGTTCAACTTTGCAAACACAGCATCAAAATCCTTTAAGCTTTCTCTAATCTCATCTATTTCATTTTTTTGGTAATGATTAAATAATATATTGGTAATATCGTGGAACTGGTCATGTGCTTTATCCAGACTATCCAACCAATCCTTTTCAAACAGCAACGCTCCTTGCTCTCGTTTTAGCCAATTGCCACAAAAGCAATGGTTCCCATCCATGATAGGCCAACATTTTGGGCTATCGAATGCCGAATGAATATTACTTTCAAATTCCTTTCGCCATTGTTCTAACGCTAGTTGAAAGATTTGTATCTTATTATCTTTAAGTGAATGGGCTGCTTTCCCATAGCTTATCCATTCATGGATTGGAGTATAAGCGTTTAACCATTCAGGTATTTCATCTGAAGGGATTGGTCGAGAAATACCATACCCTTGAGCTTTATTACAGCCCATTGCCAGCAACATTAAGCCATGTTCCGCTGTTTCGACACCTTCAGCAATTATCTTACGATTGAATGAGCCTGCTAATCCAATAACGCCATCAATAATGGCAAAATCGTTGGGATCATCCAGTATATCTCTAACAAAACTTTGGTCAATTTTTATGATATCAGCAGATAAATTCTTCATATGCGTTAATGACGAATAGCCCGTACCGAAATCATCAAGTGCGATACTGACACCCAATAATTCTGTGCATGCTTTAATCACACGACTGATGGATTTAAGATCTCCCAATGCACTACTTTCTAATATTTCGAGCTGTAAGTTGGTAGAATCAACGTTAGGATATTTAGCTAATATATTTTCAAGACCTTCCACAAATGAAGACGATTGCAAATGATAGGAGGAAATATTAACACTCATCTCAAGTTGAATGCCTTGTTGATTCCATAGTGCTAGTTGCTTGACTGCTTCATTAACAACCCAATTACCTATATTGATTTCTAATTCTGTTTCTTCAATGATAGGTAAAAAACTAAGAGGCGGTATCATTCCATTTTCAGGGTGATTCCAACGTATTAAAGCTTCAACACCATAAACCTCCCCTGTAGTCATTATGGTTTTTGGCTGATAGTACAAACAAAACTCATTATTAGCCAAGGCTTGTTTTAATTCTTCAAGGCGAATATGTTTTTGTATCGCTTGCTGATCCTTTTCAGTATTGAAGAAATGATAACGGTTTCTGCCTGCTTGTTTGGCTCCGTACATTGCTTGATCGGCATGTCGCACTAAAGTATCAAAGTCAGATTCATCACTAGGGAATAAACTTATGCCAATAGAGGCACTAATTGAGAGTGGTTTTCCAGCGATGACATAAAGCTGAGAAAGTGACTTTATAATTCTTTTTAATATTTGCTCACACTGAGCCGTTGATTCAATATCACCTAATAACAGTACAAACTCATCCCCTCCCTGACGGGAAAGAGTATCTTCATCTCTAATGATAATCTTAATACGTTCAGCCACTTCAATCAGTAACTGGTCTCCCGTTTTATGTCCATAGTTGTCATTAACTGGCTTAAAATTATCTAAATCCAAAAAACAGACAGCAAGCAATTTTTCTTCACGTTTGCTATGAGCCTGCGCTTGAATAAAACGATCTCTCAATAATACGCGGTTGGGTAACTGGGTCAGTGCATCATAATGTGCCATCTGTTCAAGTCTTGCCTGCTGTTTTTTACTCTGGGTAATATCGGCAAATATCCCTACATATTGTAAAACATTTTTATCTTTATCTAATATGGATGATATAGTCAGTAATTCTGCATATATCTCTCCATTTTTCATACGGTTCCATACTTCCCCTTGCCAATAGCCGAATTCTTTAATGGCTTGCCACATCTCTTTATAAAACGCGACGGTTTGTTTGCCAGAACTGAGCATGCTTGGTTTTTGACCTAGCGCTTCATCATAAGTGTATCCTGTGATCGTAGTAAAGGCAGAGTTCACATCAAGAATAATCCCTGTGTTATCTGTAATCATGATCCCTTCATTCGTTTCACTAAAAACCTTGGAAGAAAGGCGAAGCTTCTCTTCTAAAGTATTTCTTTCTGTGATATCAATGACAAGGGATGATACACCGATCACAGCCCCCTCACTGTTAATAAGCGGCGTGTTATACCATTGACAGAGAATGGTTCTACCCTCTTTTGTTAAGTTTTCATTAATACTAAACTTCCCCCCTTTGTTCTCTAATAAATCAGCCCATATTTTTTTCACTGAATCAGTCACATTGTCTGGAAGAATTTTAGTTATTGCATGTTGGCCTTTAATTTCTGCTTTACAAAAGCCAAATATTTTCTCTGCTGCGGGGTTTAAGTCAACAAGCTCAAACTCTGTGCTCCATTCAATGATACCTAAAGGGGTATCTTGCCAATGCAACGATAATCGTTGCAAACTTTGATTGAGTTGTTCACGTAGTCGGTATTGTTCTGTCACATCATTAAAAACTAGCACCACTCCTAAAACATTCTGCTCAGAGTCACGTATCGGAGCCGCAGAATCCGCTATTTGATATTCAGTTCCATCCTTGCTAATCAATGTTGTATGGTTACTTAGATATATCGTCTCGCCCGTGTTAATCACATGCTCCACTGGGTTAGAAATAGTTTCACGTGTAGTCTCATCAATAATAGAGAAAACACGCTTTAAAGGAAGGCCTTGAGCATCCGCTTGCAACCAGCCAACAAGGCTTTCAGCAACGGGATTGATGCGTGTTACATTGCCATCAACATCAGTGGTAATAACACCATCACCCATACTGTCCATAATAGTATTAAGCCATTGTTCATTTTTTTCTGCCGTTGTCTTGGTCTTAGTTATTTTCACAACATGGCGAGCTAACATGCGATCAGACTTGTATTGAATAACAAAACTAATAAAGCTTAATAGGATGGTTGCGACAATTAATACAATTTGAATGATTTTGTACTGGCTAAAATCCGCTTTTATTTTTTTCTGTAATAAGGTTTCAACATTGTCTATTTGGTTCACAAACCCCTTAAATAACTGATCGTATTGCTGATCTATTTCGGTTCCAATACCTGATGTCTCTTTTGCGTTGTATCTTATAAGCGTTATCGATTTAAATTCTATTAACTGTTCAAGAGTGGCTACGACCTCTTGTCTAAGCAGCTCATCATCAAGATTAATAAATGTTCCTTCCTCATTACGCCCCCCTTCGAGTATTGCTTTTGCATACCAAACAGCAGAGTCTATATGTTTAATAACATCATCTAAATTTTCATATCGGTCACCTGAAATAATTTCCTCAAACCAAAGGTGTGCTGTAGTCGCTTCCAGCTTGATTTCCATTGTTGCATCAACAAGCGGGGAATATTTGTTGATCATCTGGGAGCTTGAATAAAAGGAATAAAGCATGGCAGTAACAATGATTATTGTCACAGAAACAAGTAATAAATAGCGACGTAGCCTAAAACGATTATGGGTAGAGGTAGAAATACAATCAGTCATCTGTTTGTCCTAATGAAAGTAGATGAAAAATATTTACCTTAATTATAATATGATTAAAAGCACAGGTATATTACTTTATGGTAATATTCCGCATGAAATTATGGGGTTTTTAAAAAATCCATATGAATCATGGCAGTCAGGCATATTAAAAGTGGCTACCCTTCCATTTATGACCCACTTTTTCATACCATTGTATTGCCCGGCTCCATCGCTTACAATGGCTAGATCATGACATAAACCATGCTGCAAAATACTTCCCAATAGAGCACCTTCTCTGGTAAAGCGTTGGTGCTGGGTATTGGTAATAGCATGTTCTTTAAGCCAGGCTAACCATTTTTCCTGGCAAGAGAATGTCTGGCCTTTATGTTGTTGTATCTTTAGTAAGCTATCCAGTGGTAGCTTTTTATCTTTCATGTAAGATAGGGCTGATTCAGTAAGGCAATAATCTTGTTCGCCTGCTCTCAATAACTCAAGAGAGTTAACTCGACTTTTTGTTGCAGTGCTTTTAAAGCTTATTATCCATAGTTACTTACAGCTTCACTCCACATCTGGATAAAATAACTGTTGCCCTTCTTTTGTAAAACCAGAAATTAGTTCCTGTCCTTTTATACTGGTTACAAAATCAATGTATTTTTTCGCTAAATCATACCGAATATGCGAACCCTTGTTAGGATTAACAGCCATCACATGGTAAGGATTAAATAATACATCATCACCTTCAAACAGTACCTTTAAGCTTATTTTATCCGCAAAAGCTATTTGCGTACCCCGGTCAGTTAAAGCATACCCTTGTTTATTATCGGCAATACGTAATACAGCCCCCATTCCTTGGCCGGCAGCCATATACCATGAACCTTTGGGCTCAGATTTTTCCTGTATCCATAACTGTAATTCTTTTTTATGCGTACCCGAATCATCACCTCTTGAGATAAAAGCCGATTCACTGTTAGCAATTTTAATCAATGCTTCAGCCGCTGTTTTTGCTGATCTGATTCCGGCAGGATCATTGTCTGGTCCAACAAGAACAAAGTCATTATGCATCACTGCAGTACGGTTTATAAAGTCACCCCTTTCAACATATTTTAATTCAGCCTCTGGGGCATGAACAAAAACCACATCCACATCACCATTACCGCCTATTTTTAATGCTTTTCCTGTTCCTACTGCAATCACATCGATACGAATATTATTTTGTTGTTCAAATGCCGGATGTAAAACTGCAAGTAATCCAGAATTCTCTGTACTGGTTGTTGTAGATAAACGCAGTATTTGCTCTGCATTCACTTGCTGGTTTGTTATTAATAACACAGCCAGCATTAATATAGTTTTCATAGTCTTCATGATTTTTCATTTTTTAAAATTTTATGGATGCCTGAGTATAGGCATAAGTGCTATCACCATTATCGGCCTGGTCAATCAAATCCCCAGCAAATAAATGTGCCACACCCGC
>ENA-OSET01004824-OSET01004824.1-sediment-metagenome-genome-assembly--contig:-NODE-4824-length-11730-cov-3.438342_pt1 | contig 11730 bp, 8 predicted proteins | sample MGYA00237882_ERZ534229 | MGnify/ENA primary metagenome ERZ534229 (study PRJEB26408, sample SAMN06266212) | sediment metagenome | isolation source: Hudson Canyon methane seep mesocosm | place: USA:Hudson...
CACCAGATCAGGCACTTCGGGGTTATTGGCGCTCGGGTTCCAGCTTTGACCATAGCGTGGAAAATCCCTGTCGACAGCAAGAAAGCTATCGTAGCGGGCGTCCAACAGGGCGAGATTGCCCGACAAACGCCCCAAACGGTTGACGGCCCAATTCAATTCTAGCTCAAGGCCTTTGATACTCGCCGCCGCTGCATTTGTACTGCGAAAGATCTCACTACCATCACTTTCTATCGCCACACCTGAAACCTGTAGATCGGTATAGCGGGTATTAAAGAGCGCGCCGTTTAATGTCAACGCGCCATCAAATAAGCCCAGCTTGAAGCCGAGCTCCATGTTTTTGCTGAGCTCGGGCTCAACATAAGCTCGACTTTGCTCTTCAGAACTATTATTCAGCGCGATCACATCGGCCAGAGCACTGACAAAATCAGGGTCGCCAACGCCGCTGTAAACACCGTCAAGGCTATTGCCATCCTCCACAATGCCCGGTTTGAAGCCCTCTGCAAAAAGCAGATAAAACAACAGATCATCTGCGGGGCGATACTCCAGTCGTGTCATATACGTTGTGCTGGACCACTCCTGCTCAACGTCGTTGTAATGGGCGACAAAACACTGACCGTCCAGTGCAGATTCACGATTAACCGCAATCTCACCCAGCTCTCCACCCCGCTGGGAACGAATAAGGTCTGGACAGGCAATATTGCGACCACCGCGATCGAAGCGCACATCCCTGCCCGTTCGAGCACCTGCAGCTACCCGCCACTGCTCATTCAAATCAAAGCTCAGCTGGCCGTAAACCGCCTCAAATTTAGAGCCGCGACTGGGCTGCTGAAAGCTGTGCGCCGGCGCGCCACCCCAGCCGCTGCCCAGGGCATCCTGATGTTCCAGATCGAAGCGTATGCCATTGTCTTCTTCAAAATGAAAATAAGCCAACAGCCACCGAAGGCGACTGTCATCGGGATTTTTTAATTGAAACTCGTGCTGCCTCGAAGAATGCTTGGACCAAACGGTTCGATTACTCTGATGATATTGCGCCGGATCGGTTTCACTGCCAGGCGCGCTATTGCCATCACCATCCCAGTCCTGACTGCGGGTCATGTGACTGAAACCGGCAATATAACTCAACTCAAGCCCCTGGCTGATTTGCCAATTAAAACGGCTGCGATAGCTGCGCATAGAGAGATTAACCCGCCCCAGGGTATCGATTAACAATGGGGTGTCATAATCACTGATCGGTAAAAAACCGGCGCCCTGATCACGAAACTCTTCATAACTTAACCACCAATCGGCACGTTCATTGATATGCCACAATGAACTTAATCTAAACGCGGACAAGTCGAGGTTATTGTATCGTTCTGAGGCATTTTGAGAGACAGAGCCCGGGGCAAACTCAACAAATCCATCGGCGCGATCGGTGGCCCCCGCCAAGCGCACAGCCCAGGAATCGTTCACGGGTACATTGATCATGCCTTTATAGGCACGGCGCTGATAATCGCCCAGGGTAATATCAAAGGAGGACTCAAACGACTCTACTGGCTTTTTGGAATGGTAGTTGATTACACCGCCTGTGGAGTTACGCCCAAACAGGGTCCCTTGCGGCCCTCGTAAAATTTCTATCTGCTCAAGATCATATAACAACACGGCCGAACCTTGGCTGCGACTGCTGTAGATACCATCCACATGGGTGGCAATACCGGGATCACCCGCCTCAGTATAATTATCTGAGCCGATGCCACGAATGTAGAGCACCGATGCCGAGTGATCACCATTTCTGGCGAGCTGCAGATTGGGCACCAGGTAATTCAGGTCAAACAGGTTGCTCACTTCGTAGTTGCTCAACGCCATGTGATTGAGCGCAGTAATGGCCATGGCAGTATCTTGCAAATTAGTCTGCCGCTTACTGGCCGTTACGATAACCTCCTCCAGTAGTGGTTTTAGGTAAACCGGTTCTGAAGCGTGCGCGGGTTCAGGTAGGGTAGCGCCCACAACGGGTTCAGGCAGAATAACGAGCCCTTGCCCCTCCACCTCTTTGAATATCAGGCCCGTGTCTTTCAGCAATAAAGACAGAGCCGCCAAAGGCTCCATTTCACGATTCAGGGCAATGGAGGTGCTGGAAGAGGATGTTAACTTCAGGGGAGAAGGCACCAACAGGGCCAATCCCGATTGCCGGGAATATTCCAGCAACGCTTGCTCAAGGGCCTGTGCAGCGATGTGAAAGTGTACTTTTTTAAGCTCGCCAGCCCATGCCTGGCCATTCAGTGCAAACACGAATAGCAGCAATACAACGGTTTTGACCACTGTACCAAGCAGACTAAAAATTTTTCCGCTCCTCTTAACCATTCGCGTCAACTAGTGATCTTTCAAATTAACACGACGAGTAAGAACTGTGCAAATAGACGCCAGTCAACCAGTAGCCATTTCCTTTAGGATGCGGACGCGAGAGTCTGCCTGACCAGATCAATCAGTTTTGTATTTCCACTGAAGACTTCCAGATCTTCAGGCAGCTCCAATAACATCCAGCTCACCTGCCACTGCAAACTTTCTCCCTGAGCCAAGGCCCTTGCAGCACTCTGCACCTCTAGCTCAACATAGGGCAATTTATCACTGACATAGACTTCGATGTCTCCCTCCCCGTCGGCCATGCTGGCCTGCGAGACCGGCGCGTAACTTTTAATATATAAGAGCCCTCCTGAGACCCAGGCCAACCAACCTTCTGCGCCATTGGCTATGAGCTTTCCCTCCGGTGGGCGACTAGTGGCCGTGAGGGATTGCCATACAACTTCTCCGCGATCGAGTTGGTAATCAACGGTCCCCATGGGCACATCGATAGTGGAGGCTTTGACGGGGTAAAACGCCAGACCGTTCCTCGGCACTCGGGTAATTTCCCAGGCAGCCACTTGCGGGAAATCTTTTTCCGCTCGCACCGTATAATTAAGATCGATTCGAGGGGTCTCGCCACTGCTTATTGTAATGTCTTTCAAAATACTCGCACCGCCTCCCGACTGGCTTTCCAGGGAGACACTGTGCGCATCGAAAGATAATACCCGGTAAGGCAGCGCATCGTGAGCGACCACCGGAGGCCAGCCCCACAAAGACTGAGGGCTAAGCCAAAACGTTGACCCCCAGTTGTTATTGTCAGGGTGTTTTTCGCTGGCACCAAAAACCAATTCTTTTTCCCCGAGTGTTACCGAGCTCACGCGCCCGCCGGTTCCCGGGTCAACCTGTAGGCGCAACTCTCCACGCTGTAGCGAAATAGCGTCTATCTGGAAGTGATCAAAGGTTTTTTGTTCAGCGATCACACTCCTTGCAACAGCCACTAAGGCAAGCAGAAAGAGAAACCGTCCGACAACATTAGCCCTCATTACCCGCCCCCACTCTGAAGTCACAATCACGCCCGGAATCAGATTCGGCAGGCGCTTCACTCTCACTACTCAAACTTCTCAAGGTGGGCACAAGTTTAATGTCTGCAATAGCCACCTTGAGTGCACCTCGGGTCTCAACATAAAAAGGGCTTTTAACGTTCGAGAAGTTCATGCCTTTTTGATCCAGGCAATTCAGCCCTAATGACAGTGACTGCCACTCACCTAATGGTTGTGATTGCAGCACCTCTTCCAGTGCTACCGCTGCATTACAGGCATCGCCACAACTCATGCCCAGGACAACCGACTCGCTCGGATACTGATCAACTTTAATGTCAAATTCCAGCCGGCCCTGACGCGCTGCAAAAATCGACATTTCCTGGGGATTTTTTGCCTCCATAAAAACTCGAGCCCATTCCAAACCCTGCCAACTGATTTGACGAGCATCCTCCTGAGACTCTTTGTCGATCGATGCCAGGGTAATATTGTTGTTTTCACCGCTGACCACCCGATTGCCTGTTGCAGCATCCACCACGGTTCCCTCTCCACTGATAATATTCAGTGACCAGGGCGCCAACGTTCTCGATACAAACAGCCAAGCGTCGTCCACGTCTCCATTGGCGGGCAAGGTATTTTCTTCGGGAAACGCGCCTACCAGCTCAACGGATTCACCGTAATGCAGGCCATATCCATAGGGAAACAAGGGATCGTAGTCTTCATCGCCTGCATTCAAAACCGTTTGATGCACATATTTAGGCCAGGAAAAAGACAGGCGCCCCACAAAATCATTTTTAATGTCTCCGGCTGCATTTGTGAAGATGACGTCGGCGATACCCTTGCCCTCGGAACCCGGCAGCCAGGCTGCTACAAACGCATCACTGGCATTCAATTCTTTATTGACCCAGAGCGGACGCCCCGATAAAAACAAGGTTACGGTGGGAATGCCCGCATCCTTAAAACGCTTGAGCATTGCCAAGTCGCTTTTCACACCGACCTGGTATTCAATTGAAGAAATATCTCCGTGCCACTCGGCATAGGGGTCCTCCCCAATCACCACAATCGCCACATCAGGCTTTTGTTCAAAACTGCCGTCAACACTCAGCGTTGCCTTCCCGCCGGCGCCAGATACCGCCAATTGAATGCCATCGTAAATGGAACTTGCACCGGGGAAATCTGCATCTTCATTGCCGGTTCCCTGCCAAGACAGTGTCCAACCACCACTCTGCTTGCCAATATCATCTGCGCCGTCACCGGCAACCAGAATATTCTGCGCAGGCGACAGGGGCAGTAGGGATTGATTATTTTTTAGCAGCACCAAAGATTTCCTTACCGCCTCTCTCGCCAATTCGCGGTGAGCCTGGCTACCCATGACATCGGGTTTAGCCGACATCTCACGACCTGAAACCACTCCCTGGTCGAGCAAACCCGCGCGTGCCTTCACCCGAAGGATTCTTGTGACAGCATCATCAATACGGGCCATGCTGATCTCACCACTTTGCGCCTGAGCTAATGTATTGTTGTAAAGTGGCTGCCAATCACTGGGGACCATAAACATATCCAAACCGGCGTTAATGGCTTTCGCGCAACTTTCAACAGAACAGCCCGGTATTTGCCGATGGCCGTTCCAATCGCCCACGACAAAACCATCAAAACCCAGACGCCCTTTAAGCACGTCTGTCAGTAGATAACTGTGGCCGTGCATTTTTACGCCGTTCCAACTATTAAAAGAAGCCATCACCGTTTGCACACCAGACTCCAGTGCGGCGATAAACCCTGCGGCATGTATGTCCCGCAACTCTTTCTCGCTCACTCGAGTATCGCCGCGATCAATCCCCCGGTGGGTGCCACCATCACCGAGAAAGTGTTTCGATGTAGCAACCAGGTGACGGCCATCCAGAGCGCTCTCGCCCATTCCCTGAATGCCCGACACCATGGCACGCGCGTAGTCCCGCACAATGGCAGGGTCTTCCGAGTAACTCTCGTAGGTGCGTCCCCAGCGGTCATCTCTAACAACTGCAACGGTGGGCGCAAACGTCCAGTCCACACCCGTAACAGCCACTTCTTTTGCCGTCGCCGCGCCAATTTTCTCGATCAAGACCGGGTCATTTGCTGCCCCTAAACCAATGTTGTGGGGGAATAAAGTCGCGCCCACAACGTTGTTGTGTCCATGAACGGCATCACTGCCCCAAATTAGGGGAATACCGGCCGCGTTGCCCTCGGAGGAGGCATGGTAATACTGGTCCGCCAGGGCAACCCATTCAGAGGCGGCGGCGAATTTGTCATTATTGGGGGCAGTGCCACCCCCGTTGAGCACCGAACCGATGTGGAATTCTTTGACCTGCTGGGGTGTAATGAACTTGATTTCAGGTTGGATCATCTGCCCTACTTTCTCTTCCAGACTGAGCTTACCCAATAACTCCACAACACGTGCTTCGAGTGCCTCATCCCTTGGAATGGCCGAGGTGATGCTGGGCCAGATTTCGGGCGTATGCCCAGAAACAGCATCTACGACATCACTGCCTGAGGTCGGTAATTCTGTGGCTGGCTCCTTGCAGCCCTGCAGGGCGGCGAGTGCAAATACAAGTGCATACAAGGGACTTCGAAACTTCATGTTGTACTCCGCGATCATTTCATTGGGTTAAACTGGGCATTGGCTACAAGTGAGACGCAGCGGAAAGGTGAATCCGCCCCGCCTTGTGCCCGATCAATGCGGCGTTAGATAACTTGGCTTTCCCGGGGAATGGATTGCAAATTCAGAGCCGGCAAAATAGTATATCCGGGTGTCTAGCGACCCCTCTAAAGATAACGCTGAGAGCAAGAGTGCTTCACGCCTGCCCAGCGACGTTACCTTCTCCCTCGACGAGAACAGCGGCGAGGTGTTTGCTGAACTCAGCCCGGCTGCCAAGCGCCGCGGTCTAAGCGCTTCACAACTACAGGAACTGGCCCGACAGAGCGGCCTGGAATTATGCCTGTTTCAGAAAGACGCCTTCCAATCTATTGAGAAAAAGTCCTCGAAAGGAGAGCTTGGTCGTTTTCATGTGGGCACCCGATCCGATGCTCAACTCACAGTCACCATCGCCAAGGACGGACTCTCTGCCACCCTGGATCTGGAACCCGCCTGTGGTGGCGCCCCAGTCTCTCCGAAGGGGCTTGAAGCTGAACTCTCGGGTAAAGGTATCGTCTCTCGCTGTGTCGATAAGAAGTGTTTAAAAGACCTATTAACCGAACTTAAACAGAACCCAAAATTACAACAGCGTGTGATAGCAAACGCCATCGACCCGGTTCAGGGCAGCGACGCCTCGTTTGAAGTTTTAGTGCAGCACTGTACTCAAATTCGACCCAAGGAAATAGAAGCCGGCAGGGTCGATCAAAAAGACATTCGTGATTTTATTGTTGTGGAGCCCGGCACCCCACTCATGAGAAGGCACCCGCCAGGAGAGGGAGTGCCGGGCACCACGGTGACCGGTTCACCCATTGCCGCCAAAGGCGGCGCCGACCGCGCCTTCGAAAAGAAATTGGATGGCGTAAACAGAGATGAAGACAACCCGGATCTACTGGTCGCTGAGATCAAGGGCATACCTTTTTTTACGGACAACGGCGTAAAAGTTGAACCCGTGCTGACCCTCAAGAATGTGGATGTCTCTACAGGCAACGTCGACTTTGATGGCACAATCAATATCACAGGTGGGATAGACAGTGACTTCGCGGTGAAAGCCAGCGGCGACATAATGGTAAAAGGACTGGTGGAGCGCTCCTCACTAATTGCGGGCAGGAACATCGTCATCGGCGGAGGTGTGCTGGGTGATGTTGAAGACCATGAACCCTCCCTCACCTCGACTACGCGACTACAAGCGGAAGAAATCATTTCTGCCAAGTTCATTAGCAATACCTATATCGAATCAAAGGGCGACCTCAACATCAAAGAATACATTCTCAACAGTGAGATCAATATTCGAGGGGTCGCAAATCTTGGACAGGAGGGTGGCGAAGGACGCCTGCTGGGTGGCCACCTACACGCTGAACGTGGTGTAAACGCCAATATTCTGGGTAGTGATGGCTATATAAAAACAAAGGTGTCCGCAGGCTGCGCCCCCGAACTGAGAGAAACACTGGCGAAACAAATGAGCGAGCGAACCCGCCGGGGAAATGAGTGCTTCCAACTTCAGGGCATTCTGGAAAAGCTGGTCCAATCTGGAAATATTGAGCGTGTAGGTAAAATTGCGCTGGCCAAGAATCAGAAGATACAAAACACTATCACCGCACTGCAAACTAAGGTCGAGGAGCTTGATCTGACCATTAACGAAATAGAACAACGTGTCGAAAGTGTTTTAAGCGTAGCGGTTAAGAGTGAAAAACAAGTCTATCCCGGTGTGATTATTAATGTTGATAACGGCGCACACCAAACAGAATATTTTTGTGAACGTGAGACGGGCAAGCTGTCTGTGGGTGGAGAGCCTGAAGAAAACAAAGAGCCAAAAGGGAAAAGCGATGAGTGAAGAACAAATACTAACGGTGGAATCGATAATGAGCGCCGAGGTTCATACAGTGATACCTGAAACGACACTGGGAGAACTCAAGGAAGTTTTCGAACGAGTGCACTATCACCACCTTCTCGTTCACGAAAAAGATGTATTGGTAGGTGTGGTATCAGATCGAGATGTCGCAAAATATCTTAGCCCGTTTTTGGATACCCACAATGAACGCAGCGACGATAGACAGCAACTAAAACTCAATGTTGCTGACATTATGACCAGAGAACTTATTACGGTTGACCGGGAGACTTCCATAGATTTTGCGTCGATACTGCTACTGGAAAACAATATCTCCTGCCTTCCCGTCGTCAAGGAGAACGGCGAGATTGACGGCATATTAAGCTGGAAGGACATCCTTAAATATCATGTCTACGGCGCAGAAGACGAGTAGCACACACTGACACTTGCCCGGCAGGTTTAACATTGAAAAAACTTACAGATTTTCTAAATCAGTTCAGCCCACTCTCAGCACCCACCTTGGCACTTATAGAGCAAGAGTTTGTTTCCGACAAACTTAACAAGGGTGACTATTTTGTACGTGAAGGAGAATACGCCAGGGAAATCGCTTTTTTGGAAAGCGGTATTGTAAGAGCATTTTATATCAATCATCAGGGAAAAGAATACAACAAGACATTTTTTTCCGCCCCTGCGGTTATTGGGTCGTACGCCTCTCTCATCAGCAAAGAAAAGAATGCCTTACCACAGCAAGCTTTAAGCGACTGTGTTATTTGGCGACTCAAGTTTGACATTATTGAACGTCTCTCTGAAAGCAATATCGAAATTGAGCGATTGCGCAGAAAGATTGCAGAGCAGTTTTTTATCTGGAGTGAAAAGAAGCAGCTTGAAATGGCACTGCTTGAGGCCAAAGAGCGCTATCAGATTTTTAAACAAGAGCACCCGGGCCTTGAAGATGCCATCCCCCAATACCATATCGCTTCATATTTGGGCATAAGCCCCACGCAGCTCAGCCGGATACGTCAATCGGGCTCTTGAAAACGGCAAGTCATTTACATAGGTAAATGCCCCGAAAACTAAATTCCCTCATGCTTGTGCCCTATCACTGACCCAACAGGCACAATACAATGACTCCATCATCCTTCACCACCCTGTTTTTGCTTGCATCACTGTGGAACCTGGCAGGCGCGATTTTTGGTTTTTTTAATACCGCATTCACATTCGAGTTCATGTTTAACCGGGAACTCACTGACCCGCTGATGTATGCAATATACAAAGGTGCCTGGGGCACAACCTTGACCTATTTCATTGGTTATCTACTGGTAGCCCATAAACCCGAAAAACACTATGGCATTGTGGTGACCGGCGGAATTGGGAAACTAGGGTTTATCGCTACGCTCCTGGAGCTGTATTTCGCAGGAATAGCGGGGCCGATAATTTTCATAGTGGTGATTGGGGATGCCCTCTTTCTGGTTCTCTTTATAAACTACCTGCTCCAGACGCTTAGACGCCGCGAGCGAAATATCACTGAAGCCCTCACATAATTGCTTCGAATTGGCCCTGCAGAGCATTGATTTTTATATAACAAAGTTTATGATCATCAAGCGTTACCCGGCGTAGCGCATTGTAGAATAAACCCGTTATATAGACATTCAACGATTGCAGGGACCCTATGGGATACGTATATCTAGCTATCGCGATTATTGCAGAAGTAATTGCCACCAGCGCATTAAAAGCCTCTGATGAGTTTACCAAAGTAGGCCCCAGCATTGGGGTGGTGGTGGGTTATGTTGTTTCCTTTTACTTTTTATCGCTGGTATTAAGGACCATTCCTGTAGGCATTGCCTATGCTATCTGGGCGGGCATGGGAATTATTTTGATTGCGATAGTGGGGGCGATACTGTTTAAACAAGTGCCAGATACTGCTGCAATTATCGGCATGGTCTTGATAATCTCAGGCGTTGTTGTTATCAACGTTTTTTCTAAAACAGTTAATCACTAGTTATAAAAATTAATATTGCACGGAACCGGGCGCGGAAAGTTCCGTTCTATGCACGCATAGCGGCAAGTCAAACCGAACACGTTCCGCAAAAGAACTTGTGGCAGCTGGCTGCCACTTACTTCTACTCAGCCGATTCGTCTGCGTTTTTATTAGCGGCCTGATCGGTAATAATAGATACAACCACCACAAGCATTGCTATCGCATGAGCACCTAGGGCAACATTTCTCGAAGTATCTCGATAACCCCCATCAACCATGTTGACATAATATTGAAGCAATAAGTTGTTGGCGCAACAAAGATCATCTTTCAATACATAGATCTGTTGAATGATAGCTTCCAGAAGGTCCTGCTGATGGCTCAGACCTAGATAATTGACAACAGAAAATCCGCAATACAGTACCAGAGCAATCAGCTTTTCAACTTTCTCCAACGGTCTGTCGACATAGATAATACCTCCCAATATTGCCAGATGAATGGTAATAAAAAACCCCCACTGAGCATCAATCCGATTCCCAGAGGCGCTGGCAATATCTACTAATTTATATAGTTCCATTAACACGCTTTAAATTCCTTATTGAAAAAGCTTGCATAGAGTACGGGCACTACACCCAGCGTGAGAATGCTTGCACCCAGCAGACCAAAAATAATACTGATGGCCATGGGCTCCCACATCGCTCCACCGCCTAACCACAATGGAACCATACCCAACACCGTTGTGGCCGTTGTGAGAAGAATGGGGCGAAGCCTTCGTTCAGCCGCCACCTGAATCGCTTGTTTGAGGGGCAAATTATTCTCTCTCAGCTCTATCTGGATTCTATCAATCAGAACAATGGCATTATTAATAACAATCCCGGCCAGAGAGATAATGCCGAGCAGAGTCATAAAACCCATGTAAGATTGCCCAATCAACAAACCAGCAACCACTCCTATCAGGCCCAGCGGTATAGTCAGCAGAATAATGAGTGTTTTTCGATAACAGTTAAACTGAAACATAAGCAATAGCAGAATAATCAATCCTGCAACGGGCAACTTTTCACTTATCGATGTATTTGCCTTGCCTGAGGTTTCAGCCTCACCTCCAAACTCCCAGCTATAGGTAGCGGGCCAGGATAGACTTTGATTTTCCATCCAGGATCGCAGTATTTTATTCACTTCAGTTGCAGTAAATCCGTCCTCAAGATCGGCGTGAACAGAGAGCGTTTTTAACCGATCTCGCCTGAAAATAATGGCAGATTCCCAATCTAGCACCACATCAGTGACCTGACTGATAGGCACACTACTCTGGGAAGACTGGGAGAATACATTAATGGACGTTGGCAAACGTGCGCCGCTTTCAACTACCGATTCTGCTTTCAAAATGATAGGAATAATTTTGTCACCCTCTCGATAGTCAGCCACCTGGGAGCCATTCAAGCTACTTTTTAAAGCCTGGGCGATATCGCTATTGGTAACACCTAAGGTTTGTGCCTTTGCCTCATCCACAATCACCGCCAGTTTCTTTGTTTGCCGCCCCCAGTCGTCGGAAATCCCTTTAACACCCACCATCTGCTTCAATTGATTTTTAACGTCTTGACTCAATGCGCGAAGAGTGTCGTTATCAACCCCCGACAACCTGATTTCAATGGGGTGATGTACAGGTGCACCACTCGATAGTTTTTTGACAGAGAAGCTGATGTCCGGATAACGCTCGAACAGCTGGGAGTCAATCTTCCGAATCAGACTATCGACAAGCTCGCCTGAAAAAGTATTTAACATAAAAAATGCATAGTTAGGACTGGCAGACTTAGCGGAGTGGCTCAGCACATACCGCGGACCGCCGTTACCAATAAATACCGACCAGTTGCTGATTCCCTGATGACTCCCTTCTCCCTGCAGAGTCTGCAGA
>ENA-OSET01004825-OSET01004825.1-sediment-metagenome-genome-assembly--contig:-NODE-4825-length-11730-cov-2.568437_pt1 | contig 11730 bp, 10 predicted proteins | sample MGYA00237882_ERZ534229 | MGnify/ENA primary metagenome ERZ534229 (study PRJEB26408, sample SAMN06266212) | sediment metagenome | isolation source: Hudson Canyon methane seep mesocosm | place...
TAATTTCAGAAGGCCTCTATCCAGACACATTATACAGCCAGTGTTATCAAATGCAGCCCGGTCTTGCGACGGAAATACACTCAAACCGCTGGAAACCTGTTGTCGATGCCGTGCATAAACAAGGTTCGTTATTTATTGCCCAAATTATGCATGCAGGTGCATTGGCCCAAAACGTTCGTGCCGCTGATAAAAACATTAGCCCGTCTGCCGTCAAGCCTAAGGGACAGCAAATGGCCTTTTATTACGGTAATGGCGATTATTCAACACCAGAGGCTATGACAGAAGAAGATATAAAAGAAGTTGTTACTCATTTTGCATCTTCTGCAATGCACGCCAAATCAGCCGGATTTGATGGTGTCGAATTACACGGCGCACATGGATATATCTTATGTCAATTCTTCAGTCATGAAGTTAATTTAAGAAACGATGAGTACGGTGGAAGTTTAGAAAATCGCTCTAGGTTATTAATTGAAATAATTGATGGCATACGTGCTAGTTGTAGAGATGATTTTATGTTGGGCGTTCGTTTGTCTTCGGAAAGATTTGGTATCCTCCTAGGAGAATCGAAAGAGCTTGCTGAAAAATTAATGACCTCAGGAAAGATTGATTTTTTAGATATGTCTTTATGGGATGCTTTTAAAGAACCTCGAGAAGAAGAACATAAAGGGAAGTCGCTTATAAAACATTTTGTAGAACTTAAGAGGGATGACACCCGTTTGGGTGTTGCAGGCAACATAAGAACCCCCCAAGATGCAACTAGAGCTATAGAAGAAGGCGTGGATTGGGTGATGATTGGAAGGGGAGCCATACTTCATCATAATTTTCCACTTTTATACCAAGAGGATCCAGAATTTAGTCCATCTGTGATTCCTGTAACCGCTGAATATCTTGCTAAAGAAGGTTTATCTCAAAAGTTTATAGACTATATGGGAAATTGGGGCTTCGTAGAAAAATCTTAGTTTAAGAAACTGTCGTCCTTGTCTAACATTAAGTCATACATGGGTTGGTAACTAGCCCACATCCCAAAGTCCGAGCCTACTTGGCCTCTGGTCAATTCCGCTACATCATCAGATATTCTTTCCATTTGCCCTACTGATTCAGCAAGTAACTGTGATTGGCAACATCTATCCATGGATAAGAAGCCCCAAACAGCCTCATCAACTGTTTTCCCAGTGGTCAAAAGACCATGATTTTTTAAGATTGCAGCTCTTTTTTCACCTAACGCTTTTGCTATTCTATCTCCTTCGTCGGTTTCAAGCACAACGCCTGTGTAGTCGTCAAATAAAACATGGTTGTCGTAGAAGGCACAAGAATCCTGGGTAATAGGTTCGAGCAGTCTCCCTAAAGAAGAAAATGTTTTTCCGTACATAGAATGAGAATGAGCAGCGGCATTCAAATCTGATCTTGCCATGTGCAGTCTAGAGTGGATAGCAAATGCAGCAGTATTTAATTGCCTATCACCTTGCACAATATCTCCTTTATGGTTCACTAAAAGTAAATCCGATACGCACATCTGATTAAAATGAACTCCGAAAGGGTTTACCCAGAAATGATCATGGAATTCAGGATCCCTAAGAGTGATATGCCCCGCTAGACCTTCATCAAAACCAAAATGTGCAAACAGCCTAAAGCCACTTGCCAATCTTTCTAGTTGTTGTCTTCTTTCTTCTTCAATAGTTTTGCATTCTATAGGCATAAGAGACCCTCTTTCCTTTTGGGGTAATTTTCCTAGGTTTATATCAATCTTATCCATTCTTTCCATTCTCCCTACTATTTTTAATCAATAGAATTAAATTCTAGTCTTATTTGCTAAAATATAAATACATTTAAGCATTTTATTGTAGAAGGTAACACATGGCGTATAAACAATTCAGAATTGAAAAGGATAGTTTGGGTGAAGTTAAGGTTCCCAAGAAGGTTTTATGGGGAGCCCAAACTCAAAGAGCTGTTAATAATTTTCCTATTAGTGGAATTTTAATGAATTTTCCTTTCACCGATTCTTTTATATCTACTTTGGGTGTTATCAAAGATGCTTCAGCAAGAGCAAATAAAACTTTGGGTTTATTGGAAGCTAAGAAACAAAAAGCAATCTCAAAAGCGGCAAAGGAAGTTTGGCAAAATAAACACGGTAGTCAATTTCCCATAGATGTTTTTCAAACTGGCTCAGGTACAAGTACAAACATGAATGCTAATGAAGTTATAGCAAATTTAGCTACAAAGTATGCGGGTGAAAACATTGATCCAAATGACCATGTGAATATGAGTCAGAGCTCAAATGATGTAATTCCAACCGCCATTCTTCTGTCTTGTCATGTCGACATGACTAAAAAATTAATGCCGGCTTTAAACAATCTTATAGATATTATCGATGCAAAAGGACTAAGCGTTAAAGGGATAATAAAAACAGGCAGAACTCACTTGATGGATGCAATGCCAATAGATTTATCCCAAGAATTATCTGGATGGTCATCACAATTAAAGAATTCGAGAGTGTCTTTAGAAGATAGTTTAGAAAGATTACTTCATTTACCTCAAGGAGGTACAGCAATTGGAACGGGTATCAATGCCCATCCAAGATTTTCAAAAGAATTTTGTAAAGAGGTGTCTAAGCTGACAAATTCTAAAGCAAAACCCATGGATAACTTTTTTAGGGGCTTGAGTTCGCAAGATGTTCCCTTGCAGCTATCAGGCAGACTTAAGCACTTGTCAGTAGCTTTGATGAAGATTTCTAATGATTTGAGATGGATGAATAGTGGACCTTTAGCAGGGCTTGGCGAAATAGAGTTGCAGGCTCTTCAACCGGGAAGTAGCATCATGCCTGGAAAAGTTAACCCTGTTGTTCCTGAATCAGTAGCTATGGTTTGTGCAGATGTAATAGGTAATGATGTGAGTGTTACAGTTGGAGCACAGTCAGGTAACTTCCAACTTAACGTAATGCTCCCTCTTATTGCCTACAACGTTTTGAAAAGTGTTAACCTTTTAGCAGGTGCTATGAATATATTGGGCCCTAAAGCCATTAAGACCTTTAAAGTCAATTTAGATAACATCGAAGAATCTTTAGAAAAAAACCCAATTCTGGTAACTGCTCTAAACCCCGTAATTGGTTATGCAAAGGCCGCAGAGATTGCAAAAAAAGCTTACAAAGAAAATAGACCTGTTATAGACGTTGCTTTTGAAGAAACTGATTTGAGCAAGGCTCAATTAAAAAAATTATTAGATCCAAAAAAATTAGTTTCGGGCGGTATTGGCAAATAAGATGGAGGAGTTAACTGAACAAAATTGTGTAGCTTGTCGTGCTGACGCTCCGCGGGTAACGGATGATGAGTTGCCTGAATTAATTAAACAGATACCAGACTGGCATCCTATAAAAACTGATACTGTTCTTCAATTAACGCGAAAGTTTAAATTTGACGATTACTCTTCCTCGGTCATATTCACTAATGAAGTAGCTGATTTAGCAGAAAAAGAAGACCATCACCCTGCAATACTTTTGGAATGGGGAAAGGTGCAAGTGACTTGGTGGACACATAAAATAGGAGGTCTTCATAAGAACGATTTCATAGCTGCAGCTAAAACAGATTTGATCTATCAAAATAAGTAATTTTCTATGACAAAAATACTTGTCGTTTATTCGGGTGGCTTGGATTCATTTACGTTAGTTAATGAGGCTATCCGTTCCGAGAAAGAAATTTTAACCCTGTCTTTTGATTATGGGCAGAAACACAGAAAGGAATTAAGTTTTGCAGAAAGGTTTTGTTTAAAAGAATCGATTGATTACAAGATTGTAGACGTTTCTTCTATTAAGGAGCTTTTGCAAGGTTCATCTTTAACCGATGAAGTTGATATTCCAAAGGGACATTATGAAGATGATTCTATGAAATCTACTGTGGTGCCCAATAGAAATATGATTCTAATTTCTTTAGCCTTGGGCTACGCCGTAACAAAAGAAGTAGAAGAGGTTTGGTTTGGAGCCCATGCAGGAGATCATGCTATATATCCTGATTGTCGACCAGAATTTGTTGAGAAGATGGATGCGGTAGCAAAGATAGCCAATTATTCTCCAATAGCAGTTAAAGCTCCTTACATTTCAATGAGTAAAAGTGAAATTTTGGCAATAGGTTTAGAAATGAAATTAGATTACAGCTTGACTTGGACCTGTTACGAAGGGAAAGATCTGGCTTGTGGAGAGTGTGGTGCCTGTCATGAAAGACTTGAATCTTTCGCAGCAAACAACGCAATAGACCCTTTAGAATATTTATAAAAGACATGTATCAAATAAAGGAAATGTATTACACCTTGCAAGGAGAGGGAGCAAGAACTGGAAGACCTTCGGTCTTTTGTAGATTTACGGGTTGTAATCTATGGTCGGGTAGAGAAAAAGATCGATCAACAGCTGTCTGTAATTTTTGCGATACAGATTTTGTGGGAGTTGACGGCCCAGGGGGAGGAAAATTTATTAATGCATTGGAATTGTCAGATGCCATTGAAGCTTTCTGGCCAAATGAAGAACCAAATAAATACGTTGTTTTCACTGGTGGAGAGCCAGGACTCCAATTGGATAAAAATGTTATTGATCATTTGCATCTTAAAAATTTTGAAGTTGCGGTTGAAACTAATGGCACGTTAGATTTACCAGTTAATATAGATTGGCTAACGGTTAGTCCTAAAGCAGATTCAACTTTAAAGATTCGTACAGGAAATGAATTGAAATTAGTTTATCCACAAGAAAATGTTTCCCCTAATTCTTTCGAAGACCTAGATTTTGAGATCTTCTATTTGCAACCCATGGACAATGGAGATAAAGATAAGAATACCCAAAAAACTATCCAATACTGTTTAGAAAATCCAAAATGGAAATTAAGTTTACAAACCCATAAATACATGGGCATAGCTTAAAAAAAAGATTTAATTTAAAACAACAATACTCTAATATCGTTTCTTTTTTCAATTGAAATAAAGGCTAAGATGGACTTAATAACAGAGAGGCCAAAGTGGTTTACTGAAGCTCTAGAGGTCGAGCACAACAGTTCTAGGGTTAATATCAATGGAGCAGATATCCATTTCCTGGAGTGGGGCGATCCTAAGAACCAAAGTGTCATCATGCTTCACGGCAATCATGCCCATGCCCATTGGTTTCAATTTATAGGCGCTTTGTTATCCAACAAGTATCACTTTGTGGTGATGAGCTTCAGTGGCATGGGAGAGAGTGATTGGCGATCTAGTTATGAGAGGGACACTTTTGTAGAAGATGTATGGGGAGTTGTTACTGCAACTAAAATGGAAAAGCCCATTGTAGTTGGGCATAGTTTTGGAGGTATGGTTTCATTGATCACTGCAGGAAAATACAGCTCTTTCATGAAAGGGTTGCTGCTGGTAGATTTCGTCGTATATCCTTCAGAAGAACATGCCGAGTGGTTTTCCCATCAACCTAAATCTAGACCTCCGCAGGTGCGGGATCAAAAGGAAGATTTCTCCAGACGATTTAGACTAATGCCAGACCAGGAATGTGTTAATCAATTCCTAATTGATTTTATTGCTGATAAATCAATTAGAGAAACTGAGGAGGGCTGGAGTTGGACCTTTGATCCTTCAACTTATGACACATTAAGGATTGGTTCAGATCATGCAGAGATTTTAAGTAACTTAGATTGTCCAGTAGGATTCTTCTATGGAGAAAATACTGTCGAGTTCAATGCACGGAGTGGCGTTTCAGGTATGAAAGATCTTTTACCCAAAGGGTCACCTATTGTTGCTCTAGAAGATGCCAGACACCATCTAATGCTTGATAAACCTTTGGAGTTTGTGGAAGAGCTGGATAAATTAATTCAATTCTTTATTAATGCAAAAAATTAAATTTCTTTAAATTCTGGCTCTGATAATTGTAAGAACCATATCAAGAGTATTGCAACAACCAATAAAGACGCAAGTACCCAGAAAGCCATTTGGTAATTTCCATACGACTGATAGAGCAAAGCCGCTAAAGGAGTTCCACCCGCTTGAAACAACGCTATAAACGGTTGTGCTAAGCCTCTAGCTCTACCAAAACTTCTTGGGGTAAAGATTCTTGCGAATAAAATATTGCTTAGAGGCAGGGCAGCACCACCACCAAATCCGAACAAAGCAATTATAGCTGCAAGTTGGTAAGGAGAATTGGCGCTCATAATTAACATGATCCCTAAACCTTGCAATAAAAGGGATATAGAAACTGCAAGTCTTGCATCAAGCTTGTTTTCAACCAGCCAACCAAAAATTATTTTACTTAACATGGCAGGAATGGCATACATGCTAAAAATTAAAGCAGCTTGCGACGCCCAACCTTTTTCTGACGCAAACAAAGTAATATGACTTAGAACGGCCATCATTGCACAAAACTGAAGGGCAAAAACACCAGCCAATACCCAGAAATTTCTATTTCTGATTAATAATGGGATAGTCCAGTCTTTGCCTTCATCTTGTTTGGGGTCAGTTAGATCATGCAATTCTCCATCGGGTATTTGACCAACGTTTTTTGGGTGATCAATTACGTTTAGCCATGTTAAAGGTGTAATAAGGAAAATTAAAAAGATTCCAAAACTAAAATAAACCTCCCTCCAACTTAAAGAGAAAATATCCATTAATACGTATTGAGTTAATAAGGGGAGTATAAATCCTGCAAAAGAAACACCAACGGCAGCTATTCCTAAAGCTCTCCCGGTTTGTTTATTGAACCATTGAGAAACTAATTTTGATGTGGATAGATTACCAAAAAGACTGGCTCCTAAAGCTAAGGGGATTGCAAAAATTAGAATAAATTGAAAATAATTAGTAGTGAAGTACAAAGAAATAAGACTAAGACCATAAACTAGCCCTCCAACACACAAAACATTTTTAATTGAAAAGCTATCAAGAAGCTTTCCAACAATGGGATACAAGGCAGCAGAACAGACCATAAAAATAGGCAAGGTTAATGTTGTCATTACCCTGGTTAGTTCTAATTCTTGCTCTAGCTTTAATTGAATGACAGGATAGCTTTGGAAAGCAAAGCCTACTGCAAAGAAATCTATTGCCATTGCAATGGCTACCATTCGCCATCCAAAGAAGGAATTAGTTGATGTTGTTTTCATGGGTTGATGAGTAACTGGTATTTTAACTCAGTAACTCATTAAGATTAATAAAATATCTTATCCAGTTTGGCTTATTATCTGTTCAGTAACTTCCCATAAACGAGAAGCTTCTTCAGTGTCTATAGCCCACTCAGCTACTCCCACATAACGAGCAGTGGGACCTTCTTCTTGAATAGCAGCAATATCACAGTTCTCACAATAAACACCACCAACACCATTAAGTTGGGGGCTAGTAGCACACCAAAGACTTGTTGAAGCGCCTTGAGTAGGCGTTTTAAACGCTTTCGCTGCCATTTCAGACAACTCTCCATCTTCTCCAAGCCAACCTAGAGCAATCATTTCTTCTTTTTCTAAATGCCTTTGAAGGGGTGTGAAGATACCGCCAGGATGAACACCAAAAGCTCTTATACCTTTTTCTTTCATACGTGAATCCAGTTCAACGGCTAATAAACTTGCCGCAGTTTTAGATTGGCCATACGACTGCCATTTATCATAAGAATCTTTAAAGTGGATATCGTCCCATCTAATTCCGGACATTTTATGGGCCGTAGAGGATAGGGCAACAACTCTAGCATTTTCCGATTGACTTAGAGCAGGCAATAATCCTTTCGTTAAAATAAAGTGACCAATATGGTTGACCGCAAACTGTAAATCCCATCCTTCTTTAGTTGGCATTTCAGGGCAAGCCATCATGGCAGCATTATTAATAAGTATGTCTATGTTGAGACCGGTTTTAAGAAAATCATCTACGAATTTAGTAGTCGAATCAGGATCTCCTAGGTCAACGGACAATATGTCTTCTTCACTTACTATTCCATTTAGTTCATTGCTGGCAACATCAACTCGTCTTGCAGGGACAATTACGCGCGCACCTGAATTGGATAAAGCTCTAGAAGTTTCTAGACCAATTCCAGAATATCCTCCTGTGACCATTGCTATTTTCCCTGACAAATCGATATCTTTTAGAACTTCATGGGGTTCACTTTTTGCACCAAAACCTGAGTTAATTGGTTTTTGTAATTCTGAAATCATATCTTCTCCTTTTTTATATAAAACAAACTATACCGCTTAGAGCAAACTATAAGTCAAACATTAGATCAGGTTGACGGTCATCCAAACTAAAAGAATAACAGAGACAAACCACACTAAAGATCGGATAACTTGAGGTTCATAATCTGAACCTTCTTTTGGCGCTTGTCTTCCAATACCGCTTATATATAAAACAGCGAAGAGAATTCTACTTACAAGCCAATAAAGACCCAAAGCTGTATTTTCTTCAATTCCGAGAACTATAGACAATATCGCGAGAGCCAAGAAGATTGGAAGAGATTCTCCTAAATTATTAAGTGCTTTGGCTGCTCTTTCTTTTTCCTTATTTCCTTCTTTTAAAAATAGAGGCAGTAAAAGTTGTACTAAATATACCAAAGCAGTAAATGCAATTATCTTGATCATGGTTTTTCCTTATTCAAATTATTATAAATATAAGTTAGAGATTGTATTGGGTTGTGTAAAGGGATTTCAAGTCTCTATTTTTGCGATGTTTATAAATTCATACAGTTCTGTATAATTCAAAGATGTTACGTTTATCAAATACAGCCCTTACTTTTGACGATGTCCTCTTGGTTCCTGATTACTCGGATATTTTACCCAAAGATGTCGATCTTAAAACTCAACTAACAAGCTCTCTTAGTTTAAATATACCTCTACTGTCAGCAGCAATGGACACTGTTACAGAGTCCAGGATGAGTATTGCTTTAAGTGAGCAGGGTGGCATAGGAATTATTCATAAAAATTTATCCAATGAAGCTCAAGCTTCAGAAGTTAGAAGGGTAAAGAAATACGAAAGTGGAATTGTTAGAGACCCTATAACTATTCGTTCAGATAATCTTGTTGGTGAGCTTATACAGTTAACTAACGAATTAAAGATTTCAGGTATGCCTGTCGTTGATGATGGTCAGCTTGTAGGAATTGTTACCAGTAGAGATTTTAGAAATGAACAAAATGCTTCGGCAAAGGTTGCTGAAATAATGACACCAAAAGAAAAACTTATAACTGCACAAGAGGGAGAAAAACTTGATGAAATCAAACGTCTTTTGCAAGACAACCGTATAGAAAAGATATTACTGGTGGACTCAGATTTTACTTTAACCGGATTGGTTACACTTAAAGATATTAATAAATCTCTAGATTTTCCTAACGCTGCAAGAGATGAAGAAGGAAGGTTATTGGTCGGTGCAGCTATAGGAACTAAGAAAGACACTATGGATAGAGCGGAAGCTCTTATTAAAGCTGGTGTTGACGTGCTTGTGGTTGATAGTGCCCATGGTCACTCTGAAGGTGTGTTAGAACAAATAAGACAAATCAAATCTCATTACAAAGACATACAAGTCATAGGTGGCAACGTCGCAACGGCCGAAGGAGCTTTGGCATTAGTAAAAGCCGGTGTTGACGCTGTAAAAGTTGGCATTGGACCAGGATCTATATGTACAACTCGAATAGTCACTGGTGTTGGAGTTCCGCAAATTACTGCAATTGCAGATGTATCTGAAGTATTAAGAAATAAAGGTATTCCTTTGATAGCAGATGGGGGCATACGTTTTTCCGGAGATTTAGCTAAAGCTATTGCTGGAGGAGGACATGCTGTTATGTTGGGTGGTGCACTTGCGGGAACGGAAGAAGCACCAGGAGAAGTAGAGTTATATCAAGGAAGGAGCTACAAATCTTATCGGGGCATGGGGTCAATGGGTGCAATGTCGGGTGATCAAGATTCAAGTGATCGTTATTTTCAAGATAGCGCAGACGCAAATGAAAAATTAGTACCGGAAGGAATAGAAGGGCGAGTTCCTTACAAGGGGTGGATGGAAGCAGTAGTTCACCAAATGATGGGCGGTCTTCGCCAAAGTATGGGTTACACAGGATCTAAAGACATAGAAACCATGAGAACCAAACCAAAGTTTATTCAGATAACCACCGCCGGCGTAAATGAAAGCCATGTGCACGATGTCAGCGTTACTAAGGAAGCTCCTAACTACAGAGTAAGTTAATTTAGATATGGCAAAGAATATTCTTGCCCACAAGATCCTGATCATAGACTTTGGATCACAGTACACTCAACTTATCGCTAGGCGACTAAGAGAATTGAACGTTTACTGTGAAATACATCCGTGGAATAAAGAGCCAGAATTAACTGATTATATTAAAGGAGTTATCTTTTCGGGAAGTCCTTTTTCAACAAGAGATGAAAACTCACCTCAACCAAAGGTTGAACTTTATAAAGGTAAAGTTCCATTGTTAGGTGTTTGTTTTGGAGCTCAGTTTTTGGCAAATCATTTTGGTGGTGAGGTTTTACCATCTAAAATTAGAGAATATGGAAGAGCTAATTTATCTTTTATCAAAGACAACGAAATCTTTTTCTCCGATATCTCTCAAGGAAGTCAAGTTTGGATGAGCCATTCAGACACGATTAAAGAATTACCAACAAATGCAATTCTTTTGGCAAGTACTTCTGATGTAGCGAATGCAGCTTTTAGAATTGATGGTGAAGATACTTTCGCAATTCAGTTTCACCCTGAGGTCTACCATTCTACCGATGGAAAGCAGCTGTTAGAAAATTTTCTTGTTAAAATTGCTGGTATAAAACAGACATGGACACCAAATTCATTTGTTGAGACAACAGTAGCTAACATTAAGCAAACAGTAGGAGATGACAAGGTAGTTTTAGGGTTATCTGGAGGTGTAGATTCCTCTGTCGCTGCAGTTTTACTTCACAAAGCAATTGGTAAAAACCTGTATTGTATTTTTGTAAACAATGGATTGTTACGTAAGAATGAGTTTGAAAGTGTACTCAATCAATACGAAGGTATGGGATTAAACGTTAAAGGTGTAGATGCATCGGCACGTTTTTTGAATGCTTTAAAAGGATTGTCTGATCCTGAGAAAAAAAGGAAAGCCATAGGAAATGCATTTATAGAAGTTTTTGATGATGAAGCTCATAAAATAGAAAATGTAAAATGGTTGGCTCAAGGAACTATTTATCCAGATGTTATAGAATCAGTATCTGTAAATGGAGGCCCTTCAGCAACCATAAAAAGTCATCATAATGTAGGAGGTTTACCAGATTTTATGAAATTAAAAATTGTAGAACCTTTACGTATGATTTTTAAAGATGAAGTAAGAAGAGTAGGGGCTTCTATGGGAATAGATCCTGAGTTATTAGGAAGACATCCATTTCCTGGGCCAGGTTTAGCGATTAGAATTTTAGGAGATATTACATCAGAAAAAGTAGCTATTTTACAAGAGGTAGACGCTATTTTTATTGACGGATTAAAAGAGAGCGGTTTGTACAATAAAGTTTGGCAAGCTGGCGCTATATTACTGCCAGTAAATTCTGTAGGTGTTATGGGTGATGAAAGAACCTATGAAAAAGTAGTGGCATTAAGAGCTGTAGAAAGCACAGACGGTATGACAGCTGATTGGGTTAATTTACCTTATGAGTTTTTGCAAAAAACCTCTAACCAGATTATTAATAAAGTAAAAGGTGTTAATAGAGTAGTGTATGATATTAGTTCAAAACCACCTGCAACTATTGAATGGGAATAAATTTATGAGAGAATTTAAAATCATCATC
>ENA-OSET01004827-OSET01004827.1-sediment-metagenome-genome-assembly--contig:-NODE-4827-length-11726-cov-7.905400_pt1 | contig 11726 bp, 8 predicted proteins | sample MGYA00237882_ERZ534229 | MGnify/ENA primary metagenome ERZ534229 (study PRJEB26408, sample SAMN06266212) | sediment metagenome | isolation source: Hudson Canyon methane seep mesocosm | place: USA:Hudson...
GCTAAGATTGATAATAATTTCATGGAGGCTATGCTTAAGCTCATTGTGCGTAACCGAAAAAACGCATATTTCTATAACTCAATCTTCCAGTTTTTAATTTTTTTACACCTTGACTCTTCAAAATCACCCTAAAGCACGATGATTAAGTGACGGAGAAGATTCTAATCGCCCCAAGTCTCTCCCTGTCATATGTTTGTCAGATGGCATGAGTTGAAAAACATTATCAATGAGCTCGCTCAATTCTTTGAGCCTTTCACCAGGTGATGGGTGTTCTAATAACTTTTTGATAAATTCTAGCAAAATATCCATTTGTGATTTTCTTTGCAGGCTGCCGACGGTACACGCGGGCAATTTGTTATCTATGCGAGCTGTTTGCTCTGGGTGAAGGAGAAGGCAATGGTCAAGCAACAGACTCAGAATCAGGCCTCGGCTTGATCCCTTTTCATCCAATTGTTTGGCCTCTCGCCCCCATCCTTCATAAAGCTTCCAGTCCTCAAAGAAAACCTCTACAAGCCATCTCAATGAATAAGCTTGAATAATATCTATTGTGCGCCACGTCATATTCGTCGCAACCAAATAACGATAGTCGTTTTCACCTTCATATTTTAACGCAATAACAAATCGTTTTTTACCATGTGCACTCACTTTTAACCGGGCACTACTGATGGTAACGTTTACCTCTTTGCCCCCGCGCACCTTAATTACAGCGGCCGTACCAACGTTAATCTTATTAAAATAATCCTTTAAATTTCTTTTCTTACCTTTATATTCAATGTTTTGGTTTTCTCGCAACTGGCTAACAACCTGAACATCATCAAATAGACAGGAAGCTTGATCCATAAAATAAGCTTCACCATACAAAGCATCGGCTAAAATAGCATTGATTTTAATGTCGCCATGATTTTCTTTAAACTCTCGAAGTAGTTGTAACGCAAGCTGTGTTTTTGTTGGATAAAGAGGATTTCGCTGAGGCTCATTGGGACGATATTTTTTTGCTACCCCTGCTTTTTTCAAGCGTTTATTCTCTTTATTCCACTTCGTTAAAGCGGGGTCTGGCATATAAAAAGCAAAGCCAACGGGAAAACTAACCGATTGAGTGACCAGTAATAGTAAAACGACTGTTTGTCCGTTGACATAACCTCCAGAAGCCTTGTGTTTTTGCTTATGCACATGATGAATACGTTTAGTTCGCTTTGAACGCGCTCTATCCGACTCATCAATGGCGATTTCACCGTCTTTTATGTCATAACTTTTTAAAATCAAGGTAACACTGGCTTGAAGCAGGTAACTCCAATAAATCTTTGAATCACGAAACATCCATGAAAGAGCTGAAATTTTATAGCTCCCCAAACTAGCGCGTTCAAATTTTGCCCAGCATACGGAATTCATTAGCAGCATTCCCGTCAGGCAAAAGCCTAACCAAGCTTTTTGTGTTCGAGATAACTTCGCATTTGGTTTCAGTGTACCTAAAGCCTCATTCAGATCATGTAAAAAGTTTTTTATAAAGTGCGCCGGCTCTCCCATTAACATATCGTTCAAATTCCTTTTTTTGACATGGCTTAGCTTAACTAGTTTTTTTCATTTTGCCTAATGGTTAAAACTGGAACATCGAGTTTAAGCAATTCAATCTACAAGGTACACCTTCACATATTGTTATTGATAAAAAAGGAATTTTAAAAGCCTGTGAGTTTGGTCATTTTTCCGATCTGGAATGGTTATTAACTTCGCTATTAACTGAGTGATGTTTATCATTATCTGGAGTAACGCAGCCTTATCTTAAAATAAGAATTCATTCATCCATCAGTAAACAGCGCTAGTATTTAGCTATTACAGTTCAAGTTTATCGAGCTATGAATATTTTAAAACATCTGGAAAGGAGGGTTTTGTTCAGATATTTATTTATACTATTGATTTACAGTTACTTTTAATGCTGCGTGGTTTCGCCGTGCCCAATCGTCAGAGGCGAGAGACAGCACATAAGAATTTAATTGTATGCTACAATTCTTGATGTACCATCCCCTTTCTGGGGTTATTTGTGTAATATGTGTTTTTTATGGAGATTAATTTAAATGAAAATAACTTTTGGTTTATCAGTGAAGTTGAGCTTGATTGCTTCTTCTATGGCTTTGGGTTCTGTTGCTTATGCGGCTGAATGGGTGAATAGTGAAGGCATGCTTAAGCCAGGAATGACTATCCAGTCAATCAGCGCAAACGCGAATAAAAACAGTTACACTAGTAACCCAGCGTTAACAAATCGTGCGTGGGGCATGCAAGGTGCCTGGCTTAATTTTCAACTCTCTGATTCGGCGGATGTGGTCGTAACAATGTCGTCAGCGGCAACGAATGCACCGGGCTTTACAGTTTATAGAACAGATAACGCATTTGTCGCTGACCCATCTTTATCTGGCTTAGCTGATAAAGATGGTACTGAAGGTGCAATACACGCGTTTAACCAAGTTGGACAACCAGGTAAGCCCGGGCTTGTTTGGGCGACAGATAATGGTGTCGCTGATTCTCTTGAAGGTAATACCTTAGAAAATGGCCTTGTTGAAACGTTGGGCTATGTGAATGGTTCAATGACAAGTTATGTCAATTTCTGGAATGACGATGTCAATTCTGGCGCTCATGATGTTAGTATTGATAATAAATACGAAAGTGGCGTTTATGGTAGTATCCTGCATGATTCAGGTCCAGATGGAATGACTAACTATTCCACTTTAACTTTGGTTAATTTACAAGCAGGGTATTACACCATCTTTTTAGGAGGCACGAACACAGATGGTGAGGATACGCCAATTGATGTTAAAGTTTCAGCATTACCTATCTCGGTTGCTGATTGTGTACTAACACATCACGAACATAGCGATATGGTGGAATTTCCACAAGGCGGCTTGAACTCTAAAACGCTTAAAACTGAAGAAACGGCATATTATTTTCGTCATTATGCAACAACGGAGAATTATTTAGGTATTTCTACGATCGACAATCATTTATATTCCTTAGATAACGTTGGTGTTCTGACAGATTTAGGAGATATAACCGCAATGGCGACAGAAGCAGGTTGTAAATAATCACAGATTAAGCATAGCTATTGACTTGTCTTTAGCTATGCTTTCCTGACATTTTGTATTAGATATGGAACGCGCATGAAATAACTTGAGCAACTGGCGCAGGATTTTTGTTTGTATTCAGGGCGTGTCAACAGGCGCATAGCAGGCTACGTAACTATTGGCACGACTCGGAAAACAGAAAGACAAGCGGGTTTCAAGTTATTCCGTGTACGTTCCTAAGTAACATTTTAAAGCTTCTCAAGGGGCAGTGCGAAAGAGGTATCGGGTTAGTTTTGAGAACTCAGACCACATCTATTGATACTATTTGAGGTTTATATGGTTTTTTTATGGCGCTGGTTTTTACCTTGCCTTTGTTTACTCTCTCTGCAAGGTTATGCAGGTAATGCTCTGTCACTTGGCTCTATGCCCACTAGTTTACGTGCTCTTCCAATCCCTAACGTTCCTGGGTTATTAGATGGCTCTGACCCGATTATTAAGGATAAACAAACGGCTATTGCTTTAGGCAAAGCCTTATTCTGGGATGTTAATGTCGGCAGCGATAGCATGGCATGTGCATCGTGCCACTTTCATGCTGGGGCAGACCGTCGAATAAAAAACCAATTAGCGCCGGGCGGGCAGTCTTCGCGCATCAACAAAGAGTTATTGACTCATTTTCCTGTCAATTATGTATTTAATGCATCAGAATTACCTTTATATCAATTGCAGAACCCTCTGCAAGAAAATAGTTTAGTTAGCAAGGACATCCCCTTTGTAATAGGTTCTTCAGGTACATATGGCGGAGACTATCAAGACGAAAGCTCTCAAGAGCTGGCGTTTGAAGAATGCGCGCGCTCCACTGGAGAGGTTTTTCATGTCGAGGGACTTGCTACACGACGCGTGACATCAAGAAATGCTCCAACGGTTATTAATGCAATTTTTAATTATCGTAATTTTTGGGATGGTCGCGCCAATAATGTATTTAATGGGCGTAATTCCTGGGGTGATCGCGACCCTACTGCCGGTGTTTGGGTTGCAGATACTAACAACACAGTGAGCAAAGAACAGTTGCATTTAGTCAATGCCTCGTTAGCCTCTTTGGCTACTGCGCCGCCGCTTAATACCACTGAGATGAGCTGTCATCAGCGTACTCTGCAGGATATAGGCAAAAAGTTATTGCCCCGACAGCCGCTTGAGCATCAACAGGTGCATTGGAACGACAGTGCTCTTGGTCATCTGAGTTTGAGCAGTGAGCAAGCCTTAAAATCAGGTTTAAAGACGAATTATGCAGATTTGATTAAACAAGCGTTTAATCAAAAATACTGGTCTTATCAAGGTCAAGGTCAATTTGGGCACTCTGCAAACGGTGAGCCATATCAACAAATTGAAGCTAATTTTGCACTGTTTTTTGGGTTGGCTATTCAATTATATGAAAGCACTTTGGTTTCAGATCAAGCACCATTTGATCTCAGTCGACGGGATAAAGATAATCAGCCAATTGATTTAAGCGCGGAAGAATTAAATGGCTTAGAACAGTTTCGAGTAAATCTTTGTGTGGAGTGTCATGTAGGTCCAAATTTTACCGCAGCAGCAATTGATGCCAATGCGGGTTTGGCAAAAACGAACCCTGATGTTTTTTTTGAGGTGAGTACCACTCAAAATGTGGTTGGCCGTATTCCGCTTTTTTTACGTAATAAAGCGTTGACAGTATTTTCAGATGTTGGCTTTTCCTCTACAGGGGTTGCCAGAGAGAAGGCTGACATAGGGCTGGGGGGTACTGATGTATTCGGTAACCCGTTGTCATTTAGCAAACAATATTTACTGTTTTTAGCGGGTTTAGAAGAAGGAGTCAAGGATGATGCGGTGCGGCATGTGCGTCCTTGTGATTTTCCAACTGCATTTGCGGTTAATTTTATACCCAGCTATCAGGTCTTAAGTGTTTTTAATAGTGATGATGGTGTTCGTCCGCAATTGCAAGAAAGTGACAATTGCTTTTTAAATGCGCGTAAAAATGCCTTTTTACCAACCACAGAATCTGCGCGTGTTGAGTTGGAAAATCCAGAGTCAAATAAAATGCTTGCTGAAGTCAATGCCAGTTTTAAAATTCCGTCATTACGCAATATTGAATTAACTGGACCTTATATGCATAATGGCGGCATGGTCAGTTTAGAGCAAGTAATTGAGTTTTATGCGCGTGGGGGTAATTTTGCGAATGATGCTCAGGAAACGACATTAGTGTTCCCTTTGCCTAGACTTAAATTCTCGGCAAAAAACCGCAAGGACTTGATTGCCTTTTTAAAAACCTTAACTGATGACCGTGTACGTTATCAGAGGGCTCCCTTTGATCACCCTGAATTGGTTATACCGCATGGGCATAGCGGTGATAATATTCATGTAAGACCTAATCCTAATTATTCACAATTGGCACAAGATGACTTTTTGGTCTTGCCAGCCGTTGGCGCTTCAGGCTCAAAGACTGCTCTACAACCCTTTAAGCATTATTTAAACAAACGATAAACTAAACCTAGACTTCGCAATACTGCAATCGATAAAAACTCAGCGGTTAGAAAACTGTAGTCATGACCGCGCGAAATATATGTATCCATTAGATTTTAATAACGCATTACCTATAAAACGCATGAAAAAAAATATACTAATCTCCCTCAATACATCGTTATTACTGTGCTTTAACACAGTTTATGCAGATGAAAATGTTGACAGTCCCAATTTTTTCGAAGATGCGTTAATTTATTTAGAGGATATGACGGTTAAAAGTGATATTCAAAATCCTACCGTTACACCGCAAAAAAACATAAACTCAGCGGATATTCTTAAAAAACAAAGCCAAGTCTCGGATACTGCAAAATTACTAGAAGATACAGCCGGTATGAGTTTTCAATCTGGGGGGGGGATATCCTCTTTGCCCATTATTCGCGGCTTAAATGACAACCGGGTTAAAGTTGAAGTGAATGGTATGACCGTAGACTCTATTTGCCCCAACCATATGAACCCAGCTTTAGCAAGTATTGATCGTAGCAATATTGGAAGTATTACTGTTCTAAAAGGGATTACGCCCGTCAGGATGGGGGGGGATAGTATTGCGGGAACCATATCAGTTGAATCAGCAATACCAGAATTTGCTGAAGAAGGTGAAGGTGTCTTGCTGTCCGGTAAGTTGTCATCATTTTATCGTAGCAATGGGGATGCATTTGGTGGCAGCTTTGCGTTGGGGATTGCTAATGAATTTGCCAGCATCGAATATACGGGGGCTCATACACAAAGTGATAACTACCAAGATGGTAATGGCGATACGATTAAATCGACCGGTTATGAAAGTCAGAATCACGCCTTCGCTTTAGCATTTAAGAAGGATGAGCATTTGTTACAAATTAGAGGTGGGCAGCAATATATTCCCTACCAAGGTTTTCCAACTGCACGTATGGATTTACCCAATAATGATAGCATTTTTGGCAACATGCATTATAACGGTGACTTTGATTGGGGAAGTGTGGATGCAAAGCTATATTTGGAAAACACCAGCCATACCATGGATTATTTACCTGATAGAAATGCCCTTATCCCTATGCCGATGGAAACACGCGGCAAAAATTATGGATATAAACTAGGATTTGAGCTGCCAGAAGATCAAGATAATAATATTTTTCGTTTTGGCAGTGAATTCCTAGTGAGTGAGATTGATGATTATTGGCCGGCAACTTCCAGTGTATCCAGTATGATGGGCCCCAATCCCTTTGTTAATCTTAATAATGCGGTTCGGGATCGTTTTGGTTTCTATGGTGAATGGGAGAAAAATTGGGCGGAACAGTGGCGAACCATGGTCGGTTTTCGCTATGATCATACTTGGACGGATACCGGAAATGTACAAGCTTATAACACGGTTACCTCGGATTTTCTTCGTACAGACCATGAGCAAGCAATGGCGTTTAATGCCTTAAATCACGAACGTCAGTTTGATGCCTATGATTTTAGTCTGTTGCTCGAATATGCTCCTTATGACTGGAGTCATTATACTGTCGGTTACGCACGAAAAAATCGAGCGCCTTCCCTGCAAGAGTTGTACCCTTGGAGTGTCAGTCCAATGCCGATGTCTATGATAGGCTGGTTTGCAGATGGAAATGGCTACGTAGGTAATATGGATTTAAAAATGGAAACCGCAAATAATATTTCTTTTACTGCCAATATTTCTGACCCGAGCGACTTAGGTGCCTGGAATGTGGAAATATCGCCATTTTTCAGTTATGTAGAGGACTATATAGATGCCGACCTTTGCATGGAGTGCCGAAGACAGCCAACTAATGGTTATTATTATTTAAAAATGGCTAATCATGATGCCTACCTTTGGGGTGTTGATGTCACGGGTAAAATGGATTTATATACTAATGCTACCTACGGTGATCTATCAACTAATACTGTGATGAGTTATGTACGTGGTAAGCGTACAGACGGTGATAATTTATATCATATGATGCCGTTTAACCTTAAATGGGCAGTCAATCATACATTAAATGACTGGCAAAACACCCTTGATATGCAGTTTGTTGATGCCAAGGATGATGTGCAAAGTGTGAGGAATGAATTGCAAACAGCCTCTTATATACTCTTAAATTTCAAATCCAGTTACCAGTGGGAAAAACTAACCGTTGATTTTGGTGTAGATAATCTGTTAGATAAGCACTATTACTATCCGTTATCAGGCGTTTATATTGGCGACCAGAATGCGATGACATTGCAGACATCGAGACCTAAAACTGAAAACCTAGCTGGGCAAGGTCGCTCTATCTATGTTGGCTTTAGCTTGGCATATTAACATTCGGTGCCGTGGCACGGATAAAACTAAAATTATAAGAGGTGTAAAATGAAATTATTTAAAGCAATCGTCTGGATATTGCCGTTCTGCTTATTACTTGATCCGGTACAGGCCGCCACAGTACGTTATCAAGTCAAGATGGTTTTTTGGGACAATACTGAATTTACAGGCACCTTTGACTATGATATTGCCTCGCAGCAGGTGACTAACCTTCACGGCTTATTAGATGATGTAGCCATGGGTAATATAGAGCTCATCAAATATCAGTTAGAATCAAAACCGGATGGCAAAGGAGGGATAACTGCCTATGCGTATGCCTTTAATTCAACGGAAATAGCAACGTCTCCCAATATAAATAATAATGTTTATGTTGCGATAAACTTCAATGCTCAAGACCCAAGCTTAGGGGCAACTAACCCTGATCAATTGTCCTATATGGACTGTAGTCAGAATGCCTTAATGTTTGACAATCAAGGTATTGGAAACTGTATGTATCATTTACCTTGGCATGATCCGGTTTTTTACCCTATGGGAGGTGAGCGTTTTGTGCTGTCAGAAACGATTACGATTGCTCCAGACCCGTTAGCGCATTCAGACTGTTTATTTAACTGGGCTGAAATTAACTATGCCAATATCTTTTCACCTAACCAGAGTGCGGCAGGTTCAATTGCTTTACCGCCTTACTATTATCGATTTTATTCCAATAGTAATAGCTACTTAGGTATTTCTTCAGCTGATAATCATATCTATTACTTGACAGCAGATGGCGCGTTAAACGATGCAGGCCCTGCATATGACTTATTAAGTCAAGCAGGATGTAGCCTCTAACTCATGTAGTATCACACAATGTTAAAGAAAACCAACCTTATCAGTCTGTGCCTTGTTTCTAGCCTCGCTAATGCTCAACCCGCTAGTTTAAATGCTGAACTTAATTTGCAAATACCGCTGATTCAGCTACAAACAGGCACCCAAAATCAATTTTATTGGGCGGATTTGCGCCATTCACCCACTTCTGAGAACTCACTGACTTATATAGTCAGCGGATATGGAGAAGTTGCATCAGACAGTGTGCCACCCGGTTTACACAAACTAGAGAGCGTTACCGAAGGTGCCGCACCTGTTATACTGGATATTACAGCGTCACAAGCACGCTTGCATTTTATTTCACAAATACCGCTCGCGTGTTCAGTTATTTATGGAGAAAACACTGAATTTGGTAATATTGCAACCGATAGCAACATGAATGGAAGTGCCATTATCGAACATAACCCTGTATTAACAGGACTCAAATCAGAGAGTACTTATTACTATCGTGTTCAAGGTACTGATGCGCAAGGTAAATTGTATTGGGGGCCTGTAGCCAGCTTCACTACAGCAAGCAGTACCGACAGTACAAACCTAAACCTGCTCTCTATCAGTAATGGTGCAATTGTGAGTGCTGTGAGTAGTAATTATGGCGGTGGTAATAACCAAAGCAGCTGGGGAGCAAATAATGCATTTGATGATTCAGAAGCCAGCGCATGGTCTTCTGCAAATGATGGTGATGCGGCTTATATTGAAGTTACCTTGGCAGAAAACACCTTGATTAATACAGCCCAGGTTTGGTCACGCTCGATGACAGATGGTAGCGCAAAAATATTGACGTTTAACTTAATATTAGATGACAATGAGACTTTAGGACCCTTTACACTCCCTGACACTCAACAAGCCTATGCCTTTGACATTAATATAAACACTACAAAACTGCGTTTAGACGTTATCTCTAGCACAGGTGGCAATACAGGACTTATTGAGTTTTCGGCTTATTAGCTTATCTACGAAAAAAACCAGAACACTAGGTCTTGTTACTCTACTAATTCAGTATAGGAATCAATCTTAAAAATAAAATTCCCTTGATGACCCATGGTTACACTATAAAACTTATCTAAATTAGCAAACAATCTGCCACGGCTGCTGAAGCAGGGAGAACTTTATTTAACGTGAGTCGTCTCAATAAGACATCAGTTAACGACAGCCATAGAGTCAGTCAGTTTTTAAGCAAGTTCGACCTTGATTTTAAAACAATTAAAGCTGATTATTAAGCTTAAAACATGCCAATAATTATGAATAAAATCACCCACATTGGAACACCCGCCCCACCCTTAGTTATTTCTGATTGGGTACAAGGTAATCCTACTCAGTTAGATCAACTTTTAAACCAAGTGGTTTTAATCGAAATATTTCAAGTAAATTGCCCTGGTTGTTTTTTATATAGCTTGCCTCAGGCAATAGACCTACATCAGCGTTATAAAAATAAAGGCCTAACGGTTATTGGTATTGCTACTGCTTTTGAAGATTTTGAACTTAATACCCTGGATAATCTTAATTTATTGATCAATGAAAATAAGGTTATCGGTCAAACCAAGCAGACATTACATGAACGCAATCATTTACTTGAGGGAAGATTGCCTTATCACATTCCTTTTCCAGTCGCGATGGACAAAGTGAGCAAACGAGCAGGTGAAACCACCGAGGATGAAATTTCAACATTTATCAATCAACACGTTCCAAATTTCATTAACCATAATGATTCTGAACAGATACACATCAAGAACAAAGTTATAGAACACTTAAACTCACGTTTTTATACGGCAGAAACCTTTAAGCAATTCAATCTACAAGGTACACCTTCACATATTGTTATTGATAAAAAAGGGATTTTAAAAGCCTGTGAGTTTGGTCATTTTACCGATCTGGAATGGTTATTAACTTCGCTATTAACTGAGTAACCTTTATCATAATATCGAGCAACTCATTCACCTGAGTTATATTTTTTCTCGTTCCCTCGCTCTGCGTGGGAATGCATTTTGTGACGCTCTGCGTCACGGAACGCAGAGCGTTCCTGCATAAGTTACGCTTAGTTGCGGTATTAACAAAGGTATCAATGACTTAATGAAAATAATAAATTACGCCATATTGCTGTTTATAATTCTATTTCAGCCATCAGTCTGGGCCACAGGAAAACGGCTGGCTTTAGTGATTGGTAATAGCGATTACCAGTCGTTAAATAGGCTATCTAACCCGGGTAATGATGCTAAATCGGTTGCCTTAAAGCTTAAGTCCTTAGGGTTTGAGCTAAAGATGGCTAATGGCAGGCTGGGCAGTGAGCCGGTGTTAAATATTAAAGAAAACCATTTTTTAACAGTGATTAAAAACTTTAGCAAACAAGCGCTGGGGGCTGAAATAGCCATGGTCTATTATGCTGTGCATGGCATGCAGTTTGGTACCGGGTCTTATTTATTGCCTGTGGATGTGCCTAAAGACGATATAGACCTTATTCAGCGTCATGCGATTAGTCTGGAAAGTATACTTAAATCATTAGACGGAAAGGCACGGTTAACCATTGCGGTTTTTGATGCTTGCCGGGAAATTCCTGAGTTGGAAGCTTTAATTACCGAGTCCACTCGTAGTACGGGCTTAAGCAGTAACAGTTATAGAGGCTTGGGGCGGGTGCTGCGTGGCGGCTCTTGGGGCAACGAACCGGACGACGTGCGTTCGGCTAACCGTAGCAGGGACGCCGCTGATAGACGCGACAGCGACGTTGGTTTTCGATTATCCAGGACCGTTAATTTTTAGCCCTTTAGCTCTTTTACCCTTTTAGGTTAATAGAAAAGAAAATACTTTGATACAGGCAAAAAACTTAGAATATGTAGCCTGGATGCAGCAGAGCGGAATCCAGGTTTTAAATTTACCGAATCCCTCGATTCTGCTGCGCTGCATCGTGGCTACGTTAATAAAATATTATTGATTATGGTTAATTATCGACGTAACTATATTGAAGGGGGCTGTTATTTTTTTACCGTGACACTCAA
>ENA-OSET01004831-OSET01004831.1-sediment-metagenome-genome-assembly--contig:-NODE-4831-length-11717-cov-3.675258_pt1 | contig 11717 bp, 8 predicted proteins | sample MGYA00237882_ERZ534229 | MGnify/ENA primary metagenome ERZ534229 (study PRJEB26408, sample SAMN06266212) | sediment metagenome | isolation source: Hudson Canyon methane seep mesocosm | place: USA:Hudson...
GTAGGTAGTGGCACTTTCAATGTAATTTCACGCAATCAACAAGAAATTAACGCCCGCGCCGGTTGTGACATCAGTATTAGCCAGATTGGCGCCCGCCGAGATAACCCCAATTGTAATACCCAGGATGTCGACGTTTCACGGGATGTTTTTGACGTTGTACGCAATCCCGAGATTGATGTCGTGGTTGAACTCATTGGCGGCACCACAATCGCTAAAGATCTGGTACTCGAAGCGATTGAGAATGGCAAACACGTGGTCACGGCGAACAAAGCCCTGATTGCAGAGTTTGGTAACGACATCTTTGCCGCTGCAGAAGCCAAGGGTGTTAGTGTCTATTACGAAGCCGCAGTGGCCGGTGGAATCCCTATCATTAAGGCGATGCGAGAAGGTCTGGCGGGCAACCGAATAGAGTGGTTGGCGGGCATTATAAATGGTACCGGTAACTTTATTCTCACCGAAATGCGTGACAAAGGGCGTGATTTTGCCGATGTGCTGGCCGAAGCGCAGGCTCTGGGTTATGCAGAAGCTGACCCTACCTTCGATGTTGAAGGCATCGACGCCGCACACAAATTAGTTATTCTGGCTTCTCTGGCCTTCGGAATGCCTCTGCAGTTTGACAAGGTGTTCACTGAGGGCATTAGCAATATCGCACCAGAAGATGTGGTGTACGCAGAGGAGCTGGGTTATCGCATCAAACACCTGGGTATTGCTCGCGCCAGTAATACAGAAGGCTCTACGGGTATTGAGCTCAGGGTCCATCCAACATTGATTCCTGAAAAACGCCTGATTGCCAATGTTGATGGTGTTATGAATGCGGTTCTCGTTAAGGGCGATGCCGTGGGTCCCACCTTGTATTATGGCGCAGGTGCCGGCGCAGAGCCTACCGCGTCAGCCGTGGTTGCCGACATCGTTGATATTGCTCGCGCCCTGTCTACAGAGCCAGGCCAGCGTGTGCCCCACCTCGGATTTAATCAGTCTGCATTAAGTGAGCTGAATATTTTGCCGATTGATGAAGTAGAAACGGCCTATTATCTTCGTCTCTCAGCATTGGACAAACCCGGTGTTCTTTCAAAGGTAGCGTCAGTCTTAAGTGATGATGGCATTAGCATCGAAGCGCTGATCCAGAAAGAACCGAAAGAGGGCGAGGAGGTTGTGCCTTTGATATTGCTCACTAATCAGGTGGTTGAAAAGCAATTGATGCAGGCGGTCTCTCGACTGGAAGAGTTACAAACCATTCAAGGGCCTGTGGTTCATATTCGAATGGAATCCCTGGGTTAATTGTTGTCGTAACATTTTGTGCATTAAGAGGTTATTGTGAAATATATCAGTACCCGAGGACAGGCTCCGGCCCTCTCATTTGAAGATGTTGTATTAACCGGTTTGGCGCCCGATGGCGGATTGTATGTGCCGGAAACCCTGCCCACGTTCAGTGCCGAAGAAATTGCCTCCTGGGCTGGCCTCAGTTATCAGGACTTGGCCTTTAAAGTGATCGCACCCTTTGTAGGGGGCGACATTCCCGATGCTGATCTGAAAAAAATTATTGATGACTCCTACGAAACCTTTCACCACGATGCCATCGCGCCGCTGGTTCAAACTGGACACAACGAGTGGATTTTGGAATTGTTTCAAGGGCCAACACTGGCCTTTAAAGATTTTGCTTTACAGTTTTTAGGTAATCTACTTGATTACATTTTGAAAAAACGCGAGCAGAAAGTGGTTGTTATGGGGGCGACCTCAGGCGATACCGGTTCGGCTGCCATTGAAGGCTGCTGTCACTGCGACAATATTGATATTTTTATTCTGCACCCACACCAGCGTGTTTCAGATGTTCAGCGCAGACAGATGACAAGTGTGCTCACCGACAACGTCCACAATATTGCGCTGGAAGGCAATTTCGACGATTGTCAGAACATGGTGAAATCCAGCTTTGGCGATCAAAGCTTTTTGCCTGAAGGGCGTCAGCTGGTTGCCGTTAATTCGATTAACTGGGCGCGTATCATGGCCCAGATTGTTTATTATTTCTATGCGGGAACTGCGCTGGGGGCACCTAACCGTCCAGTGGCGTTTTCAGTGCCAACGGGTAACTTCGGTGACATTTTTGCCGGCTATCTGGCCAGCAAAATGGGTTTGCCCATTGATCAGTTAATCGTGGCAACCAATGCGAATGATATTCTGCATCGCTGTATCAGTGACAATGATCACTCAAAGAAAGAGTTAGTGCATTCTCTGTCCCCCAGCATGGATATTATGGTGTCTTCCAATTTCGAACGTTTACTGTTTGATCTGTATGATCGCGACGGTGCAGCGATTGGAGAACTGGTTGAAGAGTTTAAATCTGGCAGCATGCCACTGAGTGATGCGGCGCTGGAAAAAATGCGTAGTTTGTTCAGCAGTTATCGCCTGGATGACGACGCAATGATCGAAGTGATCCGAAAGGTCTTTGACGATACGGGATACCTGCTGGACCCGCACACGGCGATCGGCGTCGAGGCGGCTCGCAAGGTGCGTAAGCGCAGTGATATTCCTATGGTTTGCCTGGCGACTGCAAGTCCGGCCAAATTCCCGGAGGCGGCTCGTAAAGCAGGTCAGTCAGAAGACCCCGCGCTTCCCCATTCAATGCAGGATCTGTTTGATCGAGAAGAACGTTACACGGTCCAGCCTAACGATCTTTCCGTTATCCAGCAGTTTGTTGCCAACAATACTCGCGCATAAAAAAAGGGCTAGGCCGGTACTCATTCCAAAGGAATAAGTCCGGCCTAGCCCTGACTTTTTGTCTCAAGCCCTTACGGCTTTATTCTATTGAGAACGTTAGTCCGGCGTTAGCTTCCAATCGTTCGATGAGCGAGCTGCCCAGCGCAGAGGCGGGCGTCCAGATTCCGCCACCGGCGGCTTCGGGGTTCAATAGCAGACACACCGCACTCTCGGAAATCATTTTGCTGGTCGAGCCATAGCCTGGGTCTTTGTCGCCTTTAACACTTGCGGATAACCCTTGACCCTCATCGTTCGAGCCGACAAACAACAGGTCGTAGAATCCACTTTCCCGCTCTTCCTTGGAGGGGCCTTCACCCGGTTGAATAGGATCGTTGGCCATCGACTTATCTTCAGCAACCGCTTTGGCCATTGCCTCGCCGTTTTCTCCGGGGCCCGTCAGTAACATTTCATCGTAAACAAAATTTTCACCGTATTCGTGCGCGCGCATGAAGTTTGAGCGGTGAATGTTTTTGGTATTGATAGACGCCATCATAAAGGGGGCCGCCCAGCTACCCAGTTGTTCATCGTATTCGGGTTTCATGCCCGATGGTTGTTCCGGACCGCTGAAATCTTCTGTGAGAGAAAAGGGGTTGCCCAATACGTTGTAGAGCTCGGGGTTTTTTGCCGCAGCAGCCATGGTGGCTTTAAAGCTGGCAAGCGTGCCTCCGGAGAAGGTGCCTTTCATTGCACGCACCCGTCCTTTTACTCGAGAGAGGCTGCCACCGAACTTTTTCTGTGCGGCTATTTGCAAGAAATAAACGCCCAAATCAAAAGGTACAGAATCGAAACCGCAGGAGAAAACGATGCGAGCACCGCTGGCTTTTGCGGCTTCTGCATTGGCTGCGATCATTTCGTGCATCCAGGCGGGTTCGCCACATAGGTCAACATAGTCGGTGCCAGATTTTGCACATCTTGCCACCAGGTCGGAGCCGTATAGCTGGTAAGGGCCAACCGTGGTCAGCACAACTTTTGTATTGTCGACCATTGCCTGAACAGATTCAGGGTTGCTGGCATCGGCCACAATCAGGGGCACGTTTGCATCAATGCCCATTTCATCGCGAACACTGTTCAGTTTTTCCAGGCTACGGCCCGCCATTGCCCATTTAACGTCGCCGTTAACGCCGTATTGTTTATTGAGATATTCACAAACTAAACGGCCGGTATAACCCGTTGCGCCGTAGACAACAATTCCCATTTCTCTGTCAGAAGACATAGTGTTTTACCTTGTTCAGTGGATTAAGAAAAATTTACGATTTCCTGGTTTTTAATATCGGCAAGCAAGTCGCTCTCACCGGCTCTTTGGAAGGCACTGTCAATTGCCTTGAAGCGAGCCTGGGTGACAGACCGGTAGTTGGGATGGGTAAAGATATAAAGCTCCTTCGCCACTACGGCCTCTAACACACGTTGACCTACTGTATCTGGGTCCAGGCCTTCGCTGATAACCTTGTCCATGTGGGCGGCCATAGGGGAGCCACCTCTTTTGCCCTCGCTTTTAACCTCATTTTTGTACTGTTCTTGTTTGTTGCGTAACGAATGATGGATGCGAGTGCGACAAAAGGCTGGGCAGAGAACAGAGACCTGAATATTGTGGGGTGCAAGCTCAATGCTCCAGCCTTCTGAAAGGCCGGCAACGGCGAGCTTGGTGGCGTTGTACGCGCCGGCATAGGGCACGCCTGACATGCCTGCCATAGAGGCCACATTGATCATCCAGCCACCTTCACCGTGTTGTTTGATCAGGGGGATGACGGTTTGTGCGCCATAAACTACACCCATCAAATTGACATCAAGCACCCAGCGCCAGTCTTTGTCATCGGTATCCTCGATCGTACCGGGCGTGCCGCCCACGCCAGCATTGTTGACCAACATATGTACCTTGCCAAAACGTTCAATGGCCTTGTCTGCGAGGTTCTGCCACTGTTCCTGTTTGCTGACATCCATGTTTACGGTCAACACAGGGATATTCAGGTCTTCGAGCTTTTGGGCCGCCAGCGCTAACTGAGCATCATCAATGTCGCCCAGCACAACATTCATTCCCTGCTGCCCCATGGCTTGTGCGATGCCAAAGCCAATACCCTCGGCGCCGCCGCTGATCAGTACTGTCTTTCCATTAAATTGACTCATGAAGGTATCTCTTTTTGTTGTTTTTGCAAAGCGTGGAGGGTACCAAAGCGCTCCGTTAAAGGGATGTTTATTAGCTTGATGATTCGATATAAATGCTCATGATGCCTTTAGTGTCTAAAGGGGGGTGGAGATGTTGATAGTTATTTTAAATCACAATCATATTATTAATTAAATTTATTAAGCTATTCATATCCATTAATCTAGACTCTCAATACAAACACACAGAGGTAATACATATGTTCCAGGATAAAGAAGGCCAAGCCGTCCCCCAAGTGACTTTCCGTACCCGTCACAATAATGATTGGTTGCCCGTTACCAGCAATGAGATCTTTAAAGGTAAGCGAGTGGTCTTATTTTCATTGCCCGGCGCCTTCACGCCCACATGCTCATCCACACACCTGCCACGTTACAACGAGCTCGCCGGTGTTTTTAAGCAGCAGGGCATAGACGAGATCGTCTGCGTGAGCGTAAATGACGGCTTTGTGATGGAATCTTGGGGCCAGGATCAGGATGCGGCCAACATCAGGCTGTTGCCCGATGGCAATGGTGAGTTTAGCGAGGGAATGGGTATGCTGGCCGATATGTCAGAACTCGGGTTTGGTAAGCGTTCCTGGCGCTACTCCATGTTGGTTGATGACGGCACTGTTGAAAAGATGTTTATCGAACCCGTAAAACCAGGCGATCCTTTTGAAGTGTCAGACGCCGATACGATGCTCAACTACATTAATCCAAAGGCGAGTTTGCCCGCGCGTATCACAATGTTTACAAAGCCGGGTTGTTCCCACTGCCAGCGCGCTAAACATGCCTTGGACCAGAAAGGTCTGACCTATGAAGAAATAGTACTGGGGGCTGGGGGCGTTAGTTATTCAAGCCTGGCAGCAGTGAGTGGTGCAGGCACAACACCACAGGTCTTTATTGATGGCCAGCTCATTGGCGGAGCCGATGAACTGGATATCTTTTTAGAGAAAAAATGAAGCCTGAGCCCCCCACGGTAGAGTGTTTGTATATTACAGGGGGGCGGCTAGCCGCGAGGGCCTATTTCTTGAAAGTAAGAACAAGGCCAGTCCAAATGTCGCGGCTTCAGCCAGTGGAATTGAAATATAGATGCCTGTATCCCCCAGCCATATCGGCAAACTCACCAAAAATACGGCCGGCAATATTAAACTTCTGGAAAAAGCGATAGCGGCTGACTCCAACGGTCTGTGCATGGCAGTGAAATAGGAGGTGAGGGTGATGTTCATTCCATTAAATATGACTGCTGGCCAAAACAGGGCCATAAATGTCAGTGCGATTTCGATCGTGGCCACTTCACTGTCATCGAGAAACAAACTGATCAGGGCCTCGGGTAACAATGCAAGCAACGTCGCAAAAACAATACCGACAATCAAAGATGAGATGCAGGCGACCGAAACAAATGCCCGGATTCGGATAGGTTGTCTGGCTCCCAGGTTTTTGCTCACCGTTGGTTGCAGCGATTCGCTGATGCCATAACAAATCATTATGCCTAGATAGACAATGTAGCTGATGACCGAAAATGCGGCGAGCCCCTCAACACCCAGTCGAGAAATCATGACCCAGTTAAAAATCAAAGTCATGATACCTACCGAGACTTCGTTGGCAAATTCTGAAACGCCATTGGCTGCGGCTTGAGTGATTTTATTCCACCCGCCTTTAATCCAGCGAAACTTTAAATTGTTGTTGTGTTTAAACAAGAGCGGCAGTAGAGCGATCAGGATGACGCACTCTGCAATACCTGTTGCCAGCGCCGCTCCCTCAATGCCTCTGCCTTGTTCGGCGACAAAAAGCCAGTCCAGTCCAATATTGACCGCTGCACTTGCGAGCAGCGCGCCATTGGCAATCATTGGATGACCTTCTGTTCTAACAAAATAGAAGAGGGTGAGCCCTACTAAAAGGGCGGGACCAAAGAGAAAAATTATCTTTAAATAGTCAGTCACTAATGGGCGAAGTTCGTCATTGGCGCCCAGAAGGCCAACTAAAAATTCCATAAAAAGCAAAGAGGTGCCGGTAATGACGAGAGACCCCACCAGCATGACAAACAGTGTTTTGGTAAAAACGTCAGACGCTGCCGTAAAATCTTTTTCGCCAATGAATTTGCCGAACGTGACCGAGCCGCCTACGGCCATGGTGAAAACCAGAGCATAGAGCAAGGTCATCACGGGAATGGCAAGGTTGATGGCTGCCAGTGCAGAAGGGCCCACATAGTTGCCGAGAAAAATACCATCGACAATCGCTGCCGTGGTAATGGATAACATGCCTAGAATCGACGGGATTGCGTAACTAAAAAATGTCGGCACCACCTTGCCAGTCAGCGGGTCGTATTGCTTGCTCATGGTCTATCTCTGGGTGATCGAAATCGTCAGTGTATACGGGAAAAACAAGAAGAGCACCTCCCCCAAAGGGGGAGGTGAGATCGGGTCGACTTAATTGAAGTGTTTGCGGAAAGAAAAACCGATGGTTCTGGGGCGATTGGTTGATAATCGCTCTTTGCCGTAGCGGTTGTTATAAAATAAATCCGCCTGTTCGTTGGCTGCATTGTCAACAAACAAGGTTGCACTCCACGATTCTGCCTCCAATCCAAACTTGAGGTTGCTGATGGAATAAGCCTCCTGAAGTCTTGGTGGGTTCTGATTCGCAGTGACTTCAAGCCCTTCGAGTTTATTCAAAGAATCCCCGACATGGGAATAATCTAAACGTGCGTAGGGTGTGGCGCCGAACATTTCAGACTTGAAGGTATATTGAACCCCCAGGCTGGCCTTCATGTCCGGCGTGATCGGCAACTGGGAGCCGGATTGCGCCACAATGGGTGAATCGAAATCGCTGAATAACTCCGTGGTGCTTGAGAGCTCGGCGTCAATATCCGACAGGCTGGCGTCGACCTCCCATCCCTCTGCGGGGATCCAGGAGATATCCATCTCTATGCCGTTGATCTCAGCCTGTGGGAAATTTGCGATACCAATTGCATAGATGAAAGGTTGCGGGTCTTGAACCTGCATCTGAATATCGTTCCACTTCATTTGGTAAGCGGTAATATTCAATCGGAATCGACCGTCTGCCCAGGTGGTTTTGGCGCCAATCTCCATGTTCTCAAGCACGTCTGAGTCATAGGATCGGCTGATCAGCGATGTCGGTCGTACCGCGTTGCCGCCGCCTGCTCTGAAACCTTCTGAGTAGGTGGCATACACCATCTTGTCGTCATCGATGGTATAGGTGAAGTTGAGCTTGGGAACGAAGCCGGATTCTTTTTGTTGCACGTCGTCGTTGAGCCACAAAATGCCCGATTCATCATACCAGCCTCCCGGTGCTTCAACGCCGACATTAATGGCATCGCCAACCCGGTTTTGCCCTTGGGTAATGGCAAAATCACGCTCTATTTCATACCAGCGACCCCCTGCCGTAATCGTGAAATTCTCGGTGACATCAAAGCTGATTTCACTGAAAACGGCGGTTTGAATGAGCTCCTGGTCGTAGGTGCCACGCCAGTAGTTGTCGGAAGACTCGGGAAAGGTGCCTGTATAATAATACTGGAGTCCCGCCAGATAATATCCGCCAGGTGTATCCCCAAACCCTTCCATTGTAGATTCAAAGACAGAATTGGTTTCAGTTTTGTTATAAAAGAAACCGACCATTCCCTGCCAGCGACTCTCTGAGTCAGAGGGAGTTGAGAGTCGCGCTTCCATCGTCCAGCGCGAGGTATCCTGTTGTTGAATCGCCTGACCTTTTGGGTCGGCGCCATAGTCGTATGAGACATAGTAGGCGTAGTAGGATGAGTCCACACTCAGCGTGCTGAGATAGTCGGTAACATCGGATTCGTATTGGAAATCCCGGTCAAAATAAGACGCCGTGACAACAGCGTCGGCAAAACCGAGGCTGCCTTCCAGTGTCAGAGCCATCTGGTACCAGTCTTCAGACATGCCTTCGTCGACGTATCGCACCTGCTGCAAATCCCCAGCATCCAGGTTTACGTCCCCGAAGCCGTCTATATCACGGCTTTGGAAAATAGCCTGACCGTCCAGTGTCCAGTCTTCATTGATTGCCCAGCGCAGTGCTGCGCGACCGCCTGAGACGGTTGAGGTATTAACATTAGTTTCCACCTGATCGGCGTTATTGAAGGTGCCGCCAGGGCTGGAGCGAAGAACGTTGTCGACATATCCGGCTTCTTCTGCCGTAAAGCCCACAAGCCGCAATCCGACTTTGTCCTCGACCAGCGGTATATTGACCATGGCACTGATATCGTGCCCGGTCTCGCCGCCATCCACCGAGTTGGCGGTGCCGTCGATCCAACCTTCAAACTCATTGGTTTTGGGTTTGTTGGTGATGATTCGCAGGGTGCCTGATTGAGACGCGTCGCCAAAGAGGGTGCCCTGAGGGCCACTCAATGCCTCGATACGTTGAATATCCACCATGCGCGGATCGGGGTTTAAACCCGCTGACGTAATAGGTTGTTCGTCTAGATAAATACCACTTGAAGGGTTGGTGCCGTATTGAATGCCGGCCGATGCGACGCCGCGGAAAATAATCGACGTGCCTCCGGGTTCTTTACGGGAGAGTGACATTCCCGGGATTTTTCGCGCATAGTCGTCAATACCCTGAAAACCCATGCGTTCAATGTCATCCGTGCCAAAGGCCTGAATGGACTGGGGAATATCCTGCATGCTGGTGGCACGCTTGGTAGCGGTTACAACAATCTCTTCCAGGGTCAGGCTGTTTGTTTCCTGGGCCCAGGTGGTGTGCGATGCAAGCATTGCTGCGGAAATCACAGCTGCTAGCGTTTTTCTCTTTGGATACCTCGATGACTCTTTATTTTTCATGGATGCCCTCATTATTTACGTTATTTTATGAGTTCATAGACCCTACTTGATATCGGGTCAAAAACCAAGCTATCATTCGGTTATAAAATGAATGCTTATTCATTTGGCGCTGGCAGTATACCGTAGAGGCCGGCAGCATGGGCCTTTCCGATTGTTGCGGGCGGGGGAATGATTGTTGATTGCTGTGCATCTTGCTTCGAGGTGAAATGGCTGTTGACTCGATGAGGCAAGCCCCTTAATGTCTTTGTAGAGTCCAGAATATGAGATGGTAAAATTTTATGGATATTGGCGTTCCAATCCGAGAATTTGGCGAAGCGGTTGATACTAGCCAGTTGCGCGACGCCGTACTGGCAATGGACGAAGATGCCTGGCGACTGAATGACTATCGCCAGCAAACCTATGAAGTGCATAAACAAACAGAATCAGTGGTGATGATATTCACCGATGGCAGCGGCTGGCCAGATATCGAGGTCAGTAAAGAACCCGGTTGGGATCTGTTGCAAGAGGCTGCCTTGCCGGTGATGCATGAAATTATCGAAAAGTTTTACCCGGCTGGCGGCACAATCGTTCGAGCGATGGCGGCAAAACTACTCACCGGCGGCATCATTAGGCCGCACAAAGACAGTCACCCTTCTTTTCACGCGGGCCACAGAATTCACATACCGATACGCACCAACTCGAGAGTGCGTTTTATGCTTGACGGCCGACCTTATAAGTTTGAAGTGGGTAAATCCTACGAAATTAATAATCAGCTGACCCACAGCGTAATGAATAAGGGTAAAGAAGATCGGATTCATTTTATCTTTGACTATATCCCGCCCTCGCATTCGGGCCGAACGCAAATGGAGACGGACACTACAGCCCCATGACCATTCTTATTGCCACATCCGTGGTGCGCGGTAGCCATCAGGGGGAAAGCCACGGCGGTGTCTACCTGATTGACCTGGAAAACCAAAAAGTCGCACAACCTATTGACTGGAATACTTCGGATATTGACTGGCAGGGGCGTGGTTGGGACAGGGGGCTTCGTGGCATTGCGTTTGATGGAGAGAGAATCTTCATTGCCGCCAGCGACGAGCTGTTTGTCTACAATCCTGAGTTTGAATGTATCGCCTCTTACCGAAACCCGTTTTTGAAGCACTGCCACGAAATCGTTGTATTTAATCGACGGCTGTATATTACCAGCACAGGATTTGATTCAATCTTGGGTTTTGATCTGGACACCAACAGTTTTTGTTGGGGGCTGGCGTTGATGAATGATGGCCTGGGTTACAGGGCAGAACCCTTTGATCCCAATGGGCTGAAAGGACCTCTACCCCGCAATGAGCTGCACATTAACAATATCTTTTGTACAGAGCAGGGCATGTTCATCAGCGGCCTGAGAGCGGGGCATTTGCTGCGTTTCACCGGCAAAGAGCTTAAACCTTATGTCAGTTTACCGGCGGGCACCCACAACGCAAGGCCCTATAAAGACGGTGTGCTGTTCAATGATACGCAGGCTAATGTTGTTCGTTATGTTACGCGGGACGATCAGCAGTATTTTAAAGTGCCCAGCTATGACACAGAGGAGCTGACACACCTCGATCTGGATGACTCGCGAGTGGCTCGACAGGGCTTTGGCCGCGGACTCTGTGAGGTCTCTGACGGCCTGCTTGCTGCGGGCTCTTCGCCCTCAACGATCAGCCTGCATGACCTCAATAGCCTGAAGACCAGGGAAACCGTCACTTTAACCCTCGACATTCGAAATGCGATTCATGGCTTGGAGCGTTGGCCCTATTAGCTAGCGGGCAAGCGCTCACGTGCTGACTTGAATTGTAGGGAAAATGGAATACGCTTTAGGTGTGCGTCTGATTCTGCCCTGTACCGCAATGGCGGGCCGAGCGTAAACGCGACCTGAGAGTGCAGTAATTCCTATTGATGAAAACACTTAAAATAAAACCCAAGTTTGCGATCTTGTTTGTTCTGATTGCTGCGATCGGCGGTGCCATGGGAGGCTGGGTAATTCGGGCCAGCATC
>ENA-OSET01004832-OSET01004832.1-sediment-metagenome-genome-assembly--contig:-NODE-4832-length-11713-cov-9.391973_pt1 | contig 11713 bp, 12 predicted proteins | sample MGYA00237882_ERZ534229 | MGnify/ENA primary metagenome ERZ534229 (study PRJEB26408, sample SAMN06266212) | sediment metagenome | isolation source: Hudson Canyon methane seep mesocosm | place...
TGGGATTCTTATTCCAATTTCTTTTTTCTTGTTTTTAAATAGCTTTGGAATACTGCTATTTGCATTCAAAATATAAGTGTAAGGCCCTGGTAAAGTTTTTTTCATCAATTTATAAATTGATGTTCCCAGGTGTTTAGTAAAATCAGCAATATGGCTTAAATCATAACAGACAAATGCAAGGTTGTGTTTTTTAATATCTATACCTTTTAATCGGCATAGTTTTTCCATAGCTTTTTTATTATTTACATCACAACCAAATCCATAAACGGTATCAGTTGGGTAAATAATAACCCCTCCATTTCTTAAGCATTCTACTACTTTTTTTATTTGCCTTGGCTCAGGATTTTCAGGATATATTCGTAATAACATTAGGTGATAATATATTTAATGAGAAAATAAAGTAAGGTTAAATCAAAAAATAAAAGAATCCCAAATAAGGTGGGATTTGTTTCGTATAATTCTTTTAGTATTTTCCAGATTTCATTCATTTTTTCATCCTTGATATTATCTGATAAAATTACAAAATTATCTTTGAATAAGCAAAGGGTATTACATCCTTACTTTTTGGATGTATAATAAGAATCTTTTTACCCAATTTCCATTACGCCCTTTTTTACTTCCTTTCCTAAAACTGTCAAACCACATTTTGGTATAAATACTTGTGAAAATTGCACACTCTACATGTCCAAATTTTTTGGCTGCTTTACAAAGTTTTACCTTTTTGCTTCCGTTTTCCTTCATCTTTTTAAAAGCAACAACTGAATTTTCATAAAGGACAATTTTGTCGGATTTACAGTAGCAAATTCGAGTAGGAGCTTCTGGTTTCCAGTCTAATAAGTCATTTTCTTTTAAAGCGGTATTGAATTTAAAGTTAGGATTTTCTTTGTATTCTTTTATTAAATCAGGGTGTACTACATCTGCAGGTATCTCTGGTAAATAAGCATTTATTTCTTGTAAATTTAATTCCCCATTGTAAATAATTGGAATTAAGCTGTCGTATGGTGCTCTAAATAATTTATCGGAATCAGTTATATTATACACTTCATTTATTCCCATTAATAGGTAGGGAAGGTAAACAGGTTCTGGGTAAGGTTTTGTCATTACTGTTGCTTGCACTCCTGACATGTCATATGCACCTGACATGGGTGAGGATGCTGTAATTGTAAATTGATTGGCATATTCTTCTTCCAATTTTTTTTGTGTCGCCATGCATGCATGTCCTCCTTGTGAATATCCTGTAAGGAATAATTGTTCATTAGTTTTAACTGAAAGTTGTTTGTTTAATTCTTGTATAGCAATAAGCATGTCAATACAAGCGATTGCCTCACTTTCTGAATTTTGATATAAGTGAAATTTATCTCCCTTACCAAGACCAATGTAATCGGGCATAATTACTAAATAACCATCAGCAGCAAATCCGGCACTTATTGCATTTTCACTTTTAAGATGTAGAATTGTCTTTTTTAATGTTCTTGTTCCATGGTGATAAACCATTTGTGCAGGATTCTTTTCTGAAAGATTGTCTGGGATAAAGCAAAGTCCTGAGGCTTTTATTGTACTTCCATCATGCCAAGAAGTAGTATAGATAACTTCATACAGTTTAAAGCCATTACTAATGGGTACAATCCATTCGTTTATCTTGTTTTCTTCCCATATTTTTTCTAGCTCTTGCTGAGTATAGTGTTCTATCTCAATATAAGAAAGCAGTTCCTGTGATAAGCTATTAAAACTTAATAAAAGAGCAAAAACGAGAAGGTATAAGCGCATGAAAATAAAGAGTGAAATTAAACTCTTCAAAAGTATTAAAAAATACTATGCACGCATAGTAAATCCTTATTTTAATTCTAAGACTACAATATTTTCGACATGATGTGTTTGCGGAAACATATCTACTGGCTGAATATATGATACTTTATATTTCTCATCCATAAGTGATAAGTCACGGGCTTGTGTTGCAGAATTACAACTTACATATACAATTCGTTTAGCTCCAATTTTTAGTATTTGTTCTACTACTTTCTTGTGCATCCCATCTCTTGGAGGGTCGGTAATAATTACATCAGGAGTTCCATTTTGCGCAATGAATTCATCTGTAAAAATCTCTTTCATGTCTCCAGTATAGAAAGTACAGTTGTCAATATTATTGCGTTCTGCATTTAAGTAAGCTGCTTTTATTCCTTCTTCTACAGAGTCAATTCCAACAACTTTTTTAGCTGAAGTAGCAACATATTGTGCTATGGTCCCTGTTCCTGTGTAAAGGTCATAAACTAAATCATCAGCAGTAATATTTGCAAGTTCTTTTGTTTTGCGGTACAATACTTTTGCTTGTTCGCTATTGGTTTGGAAAAAGGATTTCGCTCCAATCTTAAAATGCAGCCCGTCCATTTCTTCCATAATGTGATCCTCTCCGTTATAGCAAATTACTTCTTGGTCGTACATGGTATTGTTTGCTTTTTGGTTGATGATATACAATAAAGAAGTAATTTCTGGGAAAGAATTTTTAATATGCTCCATCAGTAAATTGATGTTCTTTTTATCGTTTTCATAAAACTGAACTAAAACCATTAAATCGTTTGTGGAGGAAGTACGAATCATCAGGTTTCTTAATAGCCCGTGATGATTGCGAATATCAAAATAAGTAAGATTATTTTTATCAGCAAACTTTTTTACTGATAACCTGATTGCGTTTGAGGGTTCTTTTTGTAAATAGCAATTATTCAGATTTATTACTTTATCGAACATTCCAGGCACATGAAAACCAAGTGCATCTTTATCTGGAATATCAACTTCTGATTGTACTTCCTCAGTAGTTAGCCATCTTTTGTTGGAGAAAGTAAACTCCATTTTGTTTCTGTAAAAATATTCGTTCTCACTTGCTAATATTTCCGAATGGGGTGGTAGTTCTATTCCTCCGATTCTTTTTAGGTTGTTGAGTACCTCATTTTGTTTAAAGCTAAGTTGAGATTCGTATTTCATGTTTTGCCATTTGCAACCACCACAAGTTCCGAAATGCTCACATTTTGGTTCTGTTCTTTTTTCAGAATAAGTATGTATTTTTTCAATTCTGGCTTCCCAATATTTCTTTCTCCGTTTAAAAACGGTAATATCGCAAACATCTCCAGGAACTCCACCTTGTACAAATATAGCTCTTCCCTCATGTTTGGCTACTGATTTCCCTTTACTTGCTGTGTCAATAATTTCAATATTTTCTATTAAAATTGGTTGTCTTCTATTTTTTCCCATTCTGCAAAAATAAATTATATTAGCAAAAAAGCATCAATATTACTCAAACATCAATTTTCTATGAGATTTTTGAAAAATCGCTAACTTTTTTTTAAAATGAAAAAAAAATAAAATTACGAAATTGGACGAAAAGTATAGTTTTTAACATCTTAAATGTTTGATTTATAGTTATGTACAGTAATTTTAATTTAAGTTTTCAGCATCCGTATTTATACTGATTGATTATGCACTTTTAGGGTTGTATCATTACAGTATGATTTTTAAAATAATTATGGTTTTGGGTGTTGTGTCAATATTTTTGCCACAAATGTCTAAAAATAGCAACAATAATGGCTAAGAAAGAAATTTCGTATTTAGTTTTTTTGGTTGTGATAATAACTTTTGCTCTTGCAGTAGTTATTATGATGTAGACTTTTCGTTTCACTTAATTTAATTGTTAAGTGGGGTTTTAGGGGGATGGTTTCTTACTTGTTTCCATCCCCTTTTTAAAAATACTTTTCGTTTCACTTAGTTAATAAAAGTGAGGTTTTTTGAAGGGGGTGGATATTTTTCCACCTCCTTTTTTATTTCATAGCTTTTTTCAATTTCTATCTATATATTTGCACTTTAATTATAAATGTAATAAAAATGAGTAAGTCAAAACAATATATAGAATTAGAAGATAAGCATGGGGCACACAATTACCATCCACTTCCAGTAGTTTTAGCAAAAGGAGAAGGAGTATTTGTTTGGGATGTAGATGGTAACAAGTATTATGATTTTTTATCGTCTTATTCTGCAGTAAATCAGGGGCATTGTCATCCTAAAATTGTGGATGCACTTAAACAACAAGCTGATGTTCTAACATTAACTTCTCGTGCTTTTTATAATGATACTTTAGGAGATTATGAGAGGTATATAACTGACTATTTTGGTTATAATAAGGTGCTTCCTATGAATACTGGAGCTGAAGCTGTAGAAACTGCACTTAAATTGTGTAGAAAATGGAGTTATCAGCAAAAAGGTTTAGCGCCAGATACAGCCAAAATTATTGTTTGTGATGGAAACTTTCATGGGCGTACAACTACAATTATCTCTTTTAGTAACGACCCAGATGCTAGAAAAGAATTTGGCCCATACACTCCAGGATTTATAAATATACCTTATAATGATTTGGATGTTTTAAAAGAAGTGTTAAAAGATGAGACAATAGCAGGATTTATGGTAGAACCTATTCAAGGTGAGGCAGGAGTATTTGTACCAGATGAAGGATATTTAAAAGGTGCTAAGGAGCTATGTAAACAATCGGGAGTTTTATTTATTGCAGATGAGGTACAAACAGGAATTGCCCGTACCGGAAAATTATTAGCAGTCGATCATGAAGATGTAAAAGCAGATATCTTAATTTTAGGAAAAGCAATTTCAGGTGGTGTATTTCCTGTTTCTGCAGTGTTAGCAGATGATGAGGTAATGATGTGTATCCGACCAGGAGAACATGGTTCTACATTTGGTGGAAATCCGCTTGCAAACAAAGTAGCTATTGCTGCATTGGAAGTAGTAAAAGAAGCAAAACTAGCAGAAAATGCAGAACGATTAGGTGAAATATTAAGAAGTGAGTTAGAAAACTTTGAAAATGATATGATTACTTTGGTTAGAGGAAAAGGTTTGTTAAATGCAATTGTAATAAAGCCTAAAAATGGAAAAGAAGCTTGGGATGTTTGTTTGAAGTTAAGAGATAACGGATTACTTGCAAAACCAACTCATGGAGATATTATTCGTTTTGCTCCTCCTTTAGTAATTACGGAAGAGCAATTAATGGAGTGTATTGCTATTATTAAAAAAACTATTTTATCATTCTAAATGAAAATTAAAAAGCTATTAAGAGTTAAGTTTCTTCAAGAGTATATTGCTGTTTTTAAAAAAGATGGATTTAAAGGCGTTTTAAGAAAAGGAGGCTGGAAGATTTTATTTTATTTCTTTATGTTTTATTTGATAAGAGATTCAATATTATATATTCTTATTCCTTATCTGGTAGTAAAAGGTTTTTTCTTTTAAAAATATGAAAGTAAAATTAGTTTGGAATTTTAGTGGAGAAGGTTCATTGAGAACTGCTGAACATCATCTAATTCATTTGAAAGAATACTGTAAAACTGAAAGAATTGATGTTTTTGAATTTGGTACTGAAGAGAAGAATCAGTTTTCATCTGATTCTTATATGATTGTAACGGATGAATTAGTAAATAAACTCAGAGGAAGTTTAAAGCCACATCAAGGATTTAAAATAGTTTGTTAATTTGTATCATAAATAATTTAAAAAAAAGAAAAATGAATTTACAAGATTTAATTAATGACCCAGCAATTACAATTGTGGACGTTAGAACTCCAGGTGAGTTTATGGGAGGTAATGTTTCAGGTTCTGTTAATGTTCCTTTGGATGAGCTAGTGGATAGAATTGAAGAGCTTAAAGCAATGCAGCCTATGGTTATGTGTTGTGAGTCTGGAAACAGAAGCGGACAAGCAGTTTCTTACCTTTCATCAAATGGTTTTGAAAAAGTATATAATGGAGGAGGATGGATGAGAGTTGATTCACAAAAATCATAAGTAGTACATATGGAAATACTTAATTTATATGGATTAGTTGGGGCACTTGTTATTGGAACTGTTCTGGGATTAACAGGTGGTGGGGGGTCTATATTAACGGTTCCAATTTTGGTGTATTTATTAAGTGTAAATCCGGTTACGGCTACTGCATATTCCTTATTTATTGTGGGGAGTACAGCTTTAGTTGGTGCGATAAGAAATGCACAAAAAGGTATGATTGAATATAAAGTGGGTATAGTTTTTGCTATACCTTCTTTTATTTCAGTATTTTTAACAAGAAAAATAATTGTACCTGCAATTCCTGAAGTAATATTTACTTTGGATAGTTTTATCCTTACAAAGGATATGGTAGTTATGATTTTCTTTGCAGTTATCATGTTAGCGGCAGCTATAAGCATGATAAGAGAACGGAAAGAAGTAGTATTGAAAAAAGATGTACAGTTTAATTATCCTTTAATTATTATTGAAGGGTTAGTCGTTGGTGTTTTAACTGGTTTAGTTGGTGCAGGAGGAGGTTTTTTAATTATTCCAGCATTAGTATTATTTGCTAACTTACCAATGAAAAAGGCAGTAGCTACATCATTAATGATTATTGCAATAAAATCATTAATCGGATTTTTAGGAGATATAGGGAATATTGAAATTGCTTGGGGTTTCCTTCTTACTTTTGCAGGACTTTCAATGATAGGAATTGTTTTAGGTATTTACTTAAATAAATTTATTGACGGGAAAAGATTAAAAAAAGGCTTTGGCTGGTTTGTGTTAGCAATGGCAATATATATATTATTAAAAGAATTAATTTAAAATGAAAGTAGAACAAATTTATACAAGCTGTTTAGCGCAAGGGTCTTATTATATTGAAAGTAATGGAGAGGCTGTTGTTATTGACCCTTTACGTGAGGTAGGAACTTATATTTCTATGGCTGCTGATAGGGGAGCAAAAATTAAATATGTTTTTGAAACACATTTTCATGCTGATTTTGTGAGTGGTCATTTAACATTGGCTCAGCAAACAGGAGCAGAAATTGTATTCGGACCAACTGCAACTGCTAATTTTGAGTGTTTGGTGGCTGAGGATAATCAAGAGTTTAAAGTAGGGGATGTAACTATAAAATTACTACATACTCCTGGGCATACTATGGAAAGTTCTTCTTATTTACTTATTGATGAAAATGGAAAAGAGGTTTCCTTGTTTTCAGGAGATACTTTGTTTCTAGGGGATGTAGGTAGGCCTGATTTAGCACAGAAATCTGATTTAACTCAAGAGGATTTAGCTGGAATGTTATTTGATAGTTTAAGGACTAGAATTATGACTTTACCTGATGAGGTAATTGTGTATCCTGGGCATGGTGCTGGTTCTGCTTGTGGGAAAAATATGAGCAAGGAAACAATTGGCTCAATTGGATATGAAAAAGTAAATAACTATGCTTTGCGTGCAGATATGACTAAGCAAGAATTTATACAAGAAGTAACAGAGGGAATCTTACCTCCACCGGCTTATTTCCCTGAAAATGTAACTTTAAACAAACTAGGGTATAACCCTGAAAATGATAGTATTGATAAAGCAAATATTGCCCTTTCAGTTGAGGAGTTTAAAACAAAATCAACACAAGCAGGTGTTATTATTTTAGATGTAAGAAGTGCTGCTGATTTTGTAAAAGGTTTTATTCCAAATTCCATTTTTATTGGGATTGATGGTGGCTTTGCTCCTTGGGTTGGAACAATTATTAAACAAGTAGCAACCCCAATTTTATTAGTATGTGATAAAGGTAGATTGGAAGAGGTTGCTACGCGTTTATCTCGTGTAGGTTTTGATAATGTATTGGGGCATCTAAATGGTGGTGTTCAAGTTTGGGAACAAGATGATTTAGCAACTATATCGTCTATTTCAGCTAATGCTTTTGATGAAATTTACCAAGCAGATAATATGATTGATATTATTGACGTAAGAAAAGAAACTGAATATAAAAACAGGCATATTATCTCTGCTGTATTTAATCCTCTAAGTGATTTGGAAAATGACAAACTAAATTCTACTGCTGAAAATTTTGTGCATTGTGCTGGAGGGTATCGTTCAGTTATTGCTTGTTCACTCTTAAAAAGAGAGGGAATTCATAACGTTACTAATATTGAGGGTGGTTTTGGCGCGATTAAAAAAACTGACCTTCCTTTATCTGAAGAAGTATGTCCTTCAACTTTATAAAATGAGTAAAAAACATTGGAACAATATTTATGCTACCAAGGGAATGAAAGAGGTTTCTTGGTTTCAGGAAGTGCCACAGACTTCTCTGGATTTAATAGCATCATTAAGATTAAAAAAAGATGCATCTATTATTGATATTGGTGGAGGAGATGGTTTTTTGGTTGATCATTTACTTAAGTTAGGTTATACCAATATTACTGTGTTGGATATTTCAAAGAATGCAATTAAAAGAGCAAAAGAAAGACTTGGAAAAGATTCAAATAAAGTAAAGTGGATTGTTTCTGATATAACTGAATTTGAACCAATAGATAAATATGATATTTGGCATGATAGAGCAGTATTTCATTTTCTAACAACAGAGAAAGATAAAAATAACTATAAAAAATTAGTGGATTATGCTATTTCTGGTTATATGTTGTTAGCTACCTTCTCAGATGATGGTCCAAATAAATGTAGTGGTTTGGAAATTTGCAAATATTCTGAATTAGATTTGAAAAGTCAATTTAAAGGTTCTTTTACTGTTATCGATTCTTTTAAGAAAGATCATTTTACCCCTTTTACAACTACTCAAAATTTTACTATTTCACTATTTAAAAGAGATTGAATAGATAAGATTTAAAAGCAATATGTTTTGAAGTGGTTAAATTGCAGTATCTTTGCGATTGAAATGAAATGGATTATTAAAAACATCATCTTTATACCTTTGGCAATATTTACTATGCTATTGTCAATGGGATTAAATATTTCAAAAATGAAATGTGCAGAAGGTGGTGCTGTTTATTTAGGAAGTGAAGTTCCTTCTTGTAGCCAAGAAAAAGAAGTTCAGTGTGAACAGGTGCAGAAGAAAGTAACATGCTGTATGTTAGAGATTGAAAAAGCTTGCTGCCCGGAAACAGAAGATAAATCTTGTGCTAGCGAAACAGAATTAGTGCATTTTGATTTTGAAACCATTATTTCTTTTTCTAAGTATGATTTTTCACTCTTAGTACGCCCGATAATTAATGTTATTTGTTCTGATGTATTTTCTATCTCAAAAATTTCAAATAATTTTCAAAGTGGAATACCTCCACCAAAGCTAAATAAACCTGTTTTATCTCAGATACAGTCATTTTTATTATAAGATATTATTCAGTAAACAAACTGAATAATAATCTAAATATTAAAAAATGAAGAAGATACTATTGATTGCAATGGTGCTTATTGCAACAACAAATACAAAAGCACAAGAAAAAAAAATAAAAGGGAGAGTTGTAGAGCAACTTCAAGATGGTAGTGAGGTTAGTATTCCTGGAGCTAATGTGTATTGGGAAGGGACCACAATAGGTGTTGCTACAAACTCAGAAGGTTACTACTTAATCCCTTCTCCTAAAAAATATCCATCAACTATGATTGTTAGTTATGTGGGTTACCAAGCTTACAGCCAAGAAATAACTGAATGGAGTCATTATCATATTTACCTAAAACCATCAGTAGAACTAGGTGAAGTAAAAGTTAAGGGTAAGGTAAATACTACTAAGTTTTCTACTATAAACACAATAAATATGCAAACGCTTTCAACTGGAGAGTTAGAGAAAGCTGCTTGTTGTAATTTATCAGAAAGTTTTAGCACAAATGCAACAGTTGATGTAACTTTTACTGATGCGGTAAGTGGGGCTAAAAAAATTCAGATGTTGGGTTTAGATGGTGTTTATACTCAAATAACACAAGAGAATATTCCATTAATTAGAGGTATGACATCAACTTATGGTTTAAGTTATGTGCCTGGTACATGGATAGAATCTATTCAGATAATTAAAGGTGCAGGATCAGTTGTAAATGGTTTTGAGTCCTTTGCAGGACAGATTAATTTAGAGTACTATAAACCGAAAACTGCACCAAAATTATTTTGGAATGCTTACACAAACTCAGAGGGTAAGCTTGAAAATAATTTATTATTTGCTAAAAAATCAGGGAAATGGACAAGTAATTTATTTACGCATATTTCTTATTTTGATAGAAAAGTAGATAATAATAAAGATGGCTTTTTGGATATGCCAAAAACTAAACAGATAAATGTGCTGAACAGATGGGACTATGCAAGTGCAAAATATCATATCGGACTTACAGGAAGGGCTTTGGTAGAAGATAGGATAGGTGGTAAAGAAAGTACTACTAATCCTTTTGAAGTAAATATCCATAATGATTTGATAGAGTTTACTTCAAAAACAGGAGCGATATTACCTAGTACTCCTGGTAAAAGTATGGGACTTCAAACTTCCTTCAGAAGACATAATCAAACAGCTATTTTTGGAAATAACAACTATAAAGGTTTGCAAGAAAGCGCTTATTTTAATTTTATCAGACAAACTTATATAGCTACTACAAATCATAAATTAAAGTATGGTATTAGTAATTATACCGATAGATATACTGAGAGTTTTTCTGATAGTGTTAATGTTTTGTTTTCTGATAGAATCAGAACTGATTTAGTGAGTGGATTCTTCTCAGAATACGCATATAAGTGGGGTGAGAGTTTTAATCTAGTTGCAGGTGTAAGGGGTGATTATTACAACAAAACGGAAGAAGTAAATTACTTACCAAGATTAAATATGAAGTACAATCCATCAGAGAGTACTGCAATTCGTTTCTCGGCAGGTAAAGCATTCAGAATAGCTAATGTACTTGTTGAAAATGCATCTTTTTTAGCATCTTCAAGAACTATTGAAATTGCAGATGATTTAAAGCCAGAGATTGCATGGAATTATGGTGCGAATTTAACTCATTGTTTTAAGCTGTTTGGTAGAGAAGGTACATTTAATGCTGATGCATATAGAACAGAATTTGAAAATAAAATAGTTGTTGATATAGAGACTCCTGGCGAGTTATCCTTTTCTAATTTAGAGGGTACATCTTATGCTAATAGTATGCAGTTTGATCTGGCATATGAATTATTTGATCGTTTTGATGTTAAGATGGCTTACAAGATTAATGATGTTAGAACTACTTTTGGAGGTGATGATAAAACAGCACCATTAACACCTAAGAATAGAGGATTGTTTAATATCTCATACGCTACTAACTTTGATAAATGGGTGTTTGATGTAACTGCAAATTATGTTGGGGAAAGTAGAGTTCCTGTTCATAAAGATAAAAATCAAATTCTTGTTGCTGAGGATTTTTCTAATCCTTTTTATTTGTATAATGCCCAAGTAACAAAAAAGTTCCGTAAGTTTGATGTGTATTTAGGAGGGGAGAATTTATTAAGCTATATGCAAGAAAATCCAATAATTGATGCTGAAAATCCTAATTCAGGCGTGTTTGATGCATCATTAATTTATGCTCCAGTTATGGGTAGAGTGATTTATGCAGGGCTTAGATATAAAATTAAATAATAATTAAAGAAATAATAAATTGAAGAAACTAATCATTGCCTTATTCAGCATTCTAACAATAAATGCTTGGGCACAAAAAGAAACAGTAGAAATTCTAACCTCTGCATCTTGTTTTGAGGGGTTGTGTTGTAAAGACAGAATAGAAGAAGAGATGCAATTTACAAAAGGAGTAACAGCAGTAGATCTTGATATTGAGAGCCAAGTACTTACAGTTACTTTCAAAACAAAGAAAACAGATGCTGATAAGTTAAGAAAAGTAATTTCCTTACTTGGTTATAATGCAGATGATATAGAGGCAAATAAGAAAGCACATGAT
>ENA-OSET01004833-OSET01004833.1-sediment-metagenome-genome-assembly--contig:-NODE-4833-length-11711-cov-3.352759_pt1 | contig 11711 bp, 11 predicted proteins | sample MGYA00237882_ERZ534229 | MGnify/ENA primary metagenome ERZ534229 (study PRJEB26408, sample SAMN06266212) | sediment metagenome | isolation source: Hudson Canyon methane seep mesocosm | place...
GTTATCAGCAGCAAGCGCCTCAACAAGCGCCGCAGCAAGGTGGCTACCAGCAGCAAGCACCTCAACAAGCACCACAGCAGGGCGGTTATCAGCAGCAGGCACCTCAACAAGCGCCGCAGCAAGGTGGCTACCAGCAGCAAGCACCTCAACAAGCGCCTCAACAAGCGCCGCAGCAGGGCGGTTACCAGCAGCAAGCACCTCAACAAGCACCACAGCAGCCATCGCCAAGCATGGCACCTGCGGATGATTTTGATGATGATATCCCTTTCTAAAAAGCACCTTAGATACATAATGTAAGAAATTATAAAAAAGCCCCTAATTACAGGGGCTTTTTTTGGTTTGAAGAGGAGCATTAATTAATAATAGATAATCATGTAAAGGCATCAATTTTCATAAGTTAAATTTCGAATGTTTTTGCAAACAGTGACTTAGTGAACTAACCTAATGAATAGAATTAACTTATTGTCGATAAATGTCTTTTGATGTTTGGTATGGCATATAGCGCTACTGCTTTGCCAGTGATGTTAAATGTTAATAACGGTTTCATAGAGACACGTTGTGGTGAGGAAGAAAGGGTTTAGATTGTTTTCATTTTTTCGATTGTTAAAATTGACTGGAAAGTCCAAAGCAGGCCGTGTTGGGCTTGAGGTACGGGCCGATGGCATCGCGTTAGCACTTGCTATGCCTGATGATCAAGGTCGGTTTTACATCACTGATTGTAAATTTCAGGAATGTAAAGCTGCTGAAAGAGTCGAGGTACTTACTCAGCTGGTTAATGACCTGAATGCAAAAGGCTTATTGTGTAATCTCGTATTACCTGCAAAGCAATATCAAACCTATCCGATTGAAAAACCTAAGGTAGAAGATAGTGAGTTGTCAGACGCGGCTCGATGGCGTGTTAAAGATATGTTGGACTTTGATTTAGATGATGCGGTAACCGATGTTTATGATTTTCCAAGTGATGCTTTAAGAGGCCGGCCCGAGCAGTTAAATATTGTGGTATGCCGTTCAGCTATTATTAAGGAAGCCTTAAAGTTGGTTTCAGAATCGGGATTAGAGTTAGACAGTATTGATATCGTTGACCTCGCTTTACGCAATGTCGCAATGCGGCTTTCGGATGATGAGCATAAAGCCCAAGCGCTTCTTTATTTAAGAAATGGTGCTGGAATCATGGTGTTAGTAAAAAATGGAGATTTGTACTTGTCTCGCCATTTTGACTTCTCACTTCAATCATTAAATGAGCCTTCTCAACAGGATTCAGTGATTCAAAATCTTGCGTTAGAAATACAGCGATCTTTTGATTATTTTGAAAGTCAGATGGGGCAGGTTCCGCCACGAATAATTTCATTAATAGGCCCTGATTCAAATGTGCCACTCGCGAACATGTTGGGAGGAAGTATCGCTGCTGATGTTACTTGGCTTGATTTAGCGAGTTGTTATGGCAATGAACAAGCCACTGCACGTAATGAAATTAATAGTTTTGCTGCCATTGCAGGTGCTATTCGTGAGGTGGAGGCATAATGCAGCAGGTTAATCTGTACACCGATGTTTTTCGGCCCCAGAAAGTCCTTTTATCTTTAGAGCAAATTTTACTCATTGTGGTATGTTCCATTGTGATTGTGATTGTCTCAACCCTATTTTTGAATGCAAGTTTAGCGAAGTCTGAGAAACGTATTCAGGCGGAGCAAGTACGGATAGATAAGATAACAAGTCAGCTAACGATACTTGAGAAAAAAGCAAAACTGTTGCGTCAAGACGATTCTTTGATGGCTGCGAATCAGCGCCTAAGTGCGAAGCTGGGTGCACGTCGTCAAATGATTGAGGTACTCGATAGCGTCGTGGTAAAAGATGATGAAGGTTTTTCAAATATATTACTATCATTAGCGCGGCAAAAAACCGAAGGTTTGTGGTTGACCGGTATTCAAGTCGGGGCATCAGGCAAAAATATGACCATTGAAGGTACAACGCTTAATGCCAATGCAGTGCCGGCCTATTTACAAAATTTACGTAAAGAGGATGGTTTTGTTGGGCGTACATTTACCTTGTTTAATCTTGATGCTGATCTTGATAAGCCTAACCGTTTAGATTTTAGCCTTCGTTCACAAACGTCTCAGTCAAATGAGGTGCTGACTCTGGAAGATACACATGCGATGGGTTCATCTGAAAACCATAACATGGCTAAAAACATGAAGAAAAGGGTGAATTTAGCACAGGAGCTGCTGCCATGAATTTAGAAAAATGGCACTTACTTCGGGAGAAAACGGCAGAACTTAGCTTGCGTGAACGCGGTATTCTTGCAGCGGTATCGGTTGTTGTTGTTTTATTTATCTGGTCACAAATTGTTTTTCTTCCTTATGAAAAAAAGCAAAAGCAAAATACAATGAAAGTAGCAGGGCTAGGGCAAGAAATTGTTACGAAATCTGATCGATTATCAGAATTAACGGGTTTGCTTGCAAATGATCCTAATGCGCCATTAAGAGCGAAGAAAAAGTCTTTACAAATAGCGATGGCCGAGTTGACTACAGAAATTGAAAGTCGCTTAAGTAATTTGGTTGCCCCTGAAAAAATGGCCGATTTGATGCGTAATGTTTTAGCTGACTATAAAGGACTTCGCTTGTTGAGTGCCAAAAACTTACCGGTGGAGCCGCTTCAAATTCAGTCGATGACGCCTCAAGCTAAAACTGACAATAGTGATCAGGTAGAGCAGCAAACAGTCCTGTTTGCGCATGGCTTTGAAATGGTGCTCTCGGGAGAATATTTTCAAACTTTAGCCTTTTTACAATACTTGGAAGATATGAGCGGGTTTTATTGGCAAGCTTTAGATTACAAGGTAGGAAAATATCCGAAAGCTGAAATTACCATACAAATCAGTACCCTTAGTTTGGAAGAGGATTGGATTGGTGTTTAAGCAGGTCTCTATTAAATTAAAAGCTGTTAAGCCTATTGTAGTCAGTTTATTGCTTGGTCTTATCTTATGTGATGCGGCTTATGCAGTAGGGCAATATAAATTGTCAAACGGTGAAATGTTGAATGATCCCACTCGGCCGCATAACTGGAATAAAGCAAGTGGGCCCAAAGCGAAACAAAAACATTTTACTTTGAACTATATACTGAAGACCCCTCAGCGTACGAATGCGATTATTAATGGTAAAAAAGTGACTGAAGGTGGAATTGTTTCAGGCGCTAAAGTATTAAAAATTAATCAAAATACAGTAATAATTTTAGTTGATAGTAAACGTAGAACGCTGCATTTAAGTAAAGGCGGTAGCATTCGAAAATGAACACCTACACTTGCAATATCAACATGAAGGCCAGATCTTTCTGTGTGAAAGACTGATTAAAAATTTGAAGGTAATTAAAACAAAATGAGCGTAAGCATAGCTAGCAGTCTAACGAAAAGCGCAATGATTTTACTGGGGGGCATCTTGTTAAGTTCGTGTGCCCACCAGAATGCGTTGCTTCAGTCTCCTCAGGCAAATAATACCAGTAGTATTGATCAGATTAATGATACTTTAAGTCAAGCTTTAATCTCGCAAGAGGAGAAGGCTGAAACTTCAAATCCACAGAGTTTAAATATAGCTCCTCCACCTGTCGTGCCTGACAATGTGGTGAATGCTTTAACGCCTTCGATGATGTCTGATCGAATGCCCAAAAAACGTAAAAGAAATAAAATTCCTCGTTTTGATATCGGTGTAAACGACCTACCTGCGGCAGACTTTTTTGCGGGTTTAGTAGAAGGAACCAAGTTGAATATAGTGGTGCACCCTGATGTAGAGGGTTCTATCACCTTACAACTAAAGGATGTTAGCGTTACTGAAGTGCTAGAGATTACTCGTGATATTTATGGTTATGAATTTGAAAGAAAAGGCCGGTTAATTAAGATTTATCCCCTAGGTCTACGTACAGAAATATTTGAAATTAATTATTTAAATATTAAACGAACCGGCGGCTCGGAAACTCGTGTCAGTTCAGGGCAAATTACTGCGGGAGGAAGTAATTCATCGTCGAGTAGTGATTCAGATAGCGGTTCGAGTGACAGTTCAAGTTCTAACCAGTCTTCGGGTGGCACGGGTACAAAGATAAATACTCAGAATGAAAACTACTTTTGGCAAAACCTAGAAAAAACGCTCAAACTAATCATAGGTGATGAAACAGGGCGAACCGTCGTTGTGACCCCTAGTGCGGGTATTGTGGTGGTTAAAGCCGACTCAAATGGACTTGCGTCGGTTAAAAATTACTTAAAAAGTGCTGAGCTGATTTTACAGCGACAAGTGATTATTGAAGCAAAAATTCTAGAAGTAACTTTGAATGATAGCTATCAACAAGGCATTGATTGGAATTTCTCTGATGCTAGTAGTTCACTTGATTCAAATGGTAATCCAGATAACGGCATTAACTTGGCGCAACTTTCAAGAGAGGTTATTTCGGGCAGTACCGGTGGTATTTTTGCCTCGACGGTTAAAATAGGGGATTTTAATACCACGATTAACTTATTAGGTACCCAGGGTAATGTGCAGGTGCTTTCTAGCCCTCGTATCGCGACGGTGAATAACCAAAAAGCAGTGATAAAAGTAGGAACAGATGAATACTTTGTGACGGATATCGATTTTGAATCCAATAATGATTCAAATTCAAATTCAACCGATATAGACCTCACTCCGTTTTTCTCTGGTATCGCATTAGATGTGACGCCTCAGATAAGTGAAGACGGAAAAATCGTTTTACATGTACACCCGACGATTAGCAAGGTAGAAGATCAGGAGAAAATCATCACTATCAGTGGGGAAGATGTTAACTTGCCGTTAGCATTCTCAAGGATTCGTGAATCGGATAGTGTGATTGCCGCAGAGGATGGACAAATTGTGGTGATTGGTGGCTTGATCCAAAATAGCAGTGTGGATAACAACGCAACAGTTCCTTTTTTAGGTGAAATTCCCTTACTGGGAGAGCTGTTTAAGCAGAAAGGCAGCACCGCTGAAAAAACCGAGTTAGTGATTTTACTTCGACCTAGGATCACCAGTGCTGATACATTCAATGATGATATACGTGCAAGTCAAAAGCGTTTTAGCAAGTTTAGAAATGAAATGGATGAGGTTCTAGACGCTAGCTATTACGACGATGAAGCACAAAGTATGTGAAGGTAAAAATGAATCGAGCTGCTGATGTATGAATCATTTTTTGGGTTGAAAGAAGCGCCATTTACGCTTACGCCAAATACACATTTCTTCTTAAAGTCTGAAACCCATCTGCAAGGGTTAGAGATGTTGTTAGTCGCGCTTCAAAATAAAGAAGGTTTTATTAAAATTTCGGGTGAAGTCGGGACCGGAAAAACACTTCTATGTCGAAAGTTATTAAATACTCTGGATGAAAGCTATATCACCGCTTATATCCCAAACCCTCATTTTTCAGCCGAATCACTCTATTGTGTTTTGGCCGATGAACTCACGGGCGAATTAGCAGCATGTCAAAAACGCGCTCGGCAATTAGACCGGGAGCGCGAGAAGAAAGAAGAAAATTTACACGCTATTTTTACTCAAATTGACGGTTATTTTAATCAGGATGTGACGGGTGAAAAGCACGTGCTGGCTTTGCAACGAATTAATGAGTGCCTCATTCAGTTTGCAAAAAATGGTAAGCAGGTGGTGTTAATCATTGACGAAGCGCAATCGATGCCTGATGAAACGATCGAAGCCCTTCGTTTACTGACTAACCTGGAAACAGAATCTGAGAAATTACTTCAAGTCGTTTTGTTTGGGCAGCCTGAGCTGGATCTGATACTACAGAAAAAGCATTTACGACAACTTCAACAACGCATTACGTTTCAACATTGTATTCAGCCTTTAGGTCGGCAAGATATTGAACAGTATATTTCGCATCGTATGTTGTTGGCCGGATATACAGGTGGACGTTTATTTGAAGCGAAGGCGATTACCCAGCTAACACGCGCTTCAAAAGGGGTTCCGAGATTAGTGAATATTTTATGCCATAAAGCGCTTATGTCGGCCTACGGTAAAGGCTCCAAAATAGTACAAAGAAAACACATGGTGGCTGCGATTCGTGACACTGAGAGTATTCATGTACCACTTTGGCAGCGTTTTACTATGCAGTGGTCTGCTGTGGTATTAGTTGCTATCGGTGCAAGCGGTATTGGAATGCAGAGTGTGAACATGACTAACATAGGCTTAATGATATGAGCGTCATTAACGATATGCTGCGTGACCTAGAGCAACGTAAAGCGCCTGACCGAAGTGAGCTTGAAACCGTATCTGCAAATGGAAGTTTGATTGAGGCTAAATCCTCGACTATGAAGAAATACCTAGTCGCTTTGGTTGTGTTATTGCTGGGGGTGGGTGTTGGGGTTGGTGGTTTACTGTTTCGTTATAGCGAAATTATGATGAAGCCTGAATCCGGCCCTGAACGATTAACGAAGGTTGGCTCGGCCGAAACGAAATTAGAGCCTGCTACGGGTCAGCTAGCGCTGAAACAGCCCTCTATTGCACAAGTAGTGAAGCCTGAGGTGATAGCAGAAGGTGTTGAGGAGCAGAAACAAAAAAAAACAGCAACGATTCAAGTTAAAGCACCAATTTCTAAAGCAAAAGCATCAAAGCCGAAAAAAACGACAGCCAAGCCTCATATTACTAATATTCAGCAATCTGATGTTATTAATAAAAAGGCTTCAATGGGTAAAGTTATCACTCGGGCTAAAGCGGCACCTAAAGCACTTTCAACCAAGCCTATAGTTAGACGTAAATCAACAGTGTCGCCCCAAAAGCGTGATCAAAATATGGCGGATTTATCTCGTAAATTATTTAAAGCGGGTGAGTCGAGAAAAGCCTATCGCTCACTTTACGAGTTTATGGCGACTCAAGCGGTTGACCAAGAAAGCCGTACAGTATTAATTAGTTATCTCTTGCAGGATGAGCGAATTGCTGAAGCCGGAGATGTTTTAGTCACAACTCAAGTGGATCATAGCCCTGAGCTTCGTCAATTAAAAGCTCGCTGGTATGTTGCGCAAGGTGAACACAATTTGGCGCTTTATACCTTGCGAGAACGCTTACCGGAATTACACAGCTACCCTGAGTATTACGCATTACTCGCCGCCTATTATCAGCGCTTTGGTTTTTCGGCGAAGGCTGCCGAAACCTATGCCAGTTTACTTGAGTATGACAATGAGTCAGCTAATTGGTGGGCTGGCTTAGCGATCGCGCTTGACAGTTCAAAGCAATATAAGGATGCCGTTAATGCTTATAAACAGGCCTTGGATATACCTGACTTAAGCCCGGAATTATTCGAATATATTGAAAATAGACTAAACTTATTAACAGTGACAGGCACCTAGCGTTGAGTGCTTAAGTAATAAATACATACGAGAGACTAATGTCAGAACCAAAGAAAAAAATTCGTATAGGCGATTTATTGATCCAGAACGGGATCATTACTGAAGATCAGTTAATGACCGCCTTGTCTGAACAGAAAAAAACGGGCAGAAAGCTCGGTGCTGCGTTAATTGATCTGGGCTATGTGGATGAAGATAGCTTGTTAAACCTGCTATCGCGACAGCTAGAAATTCCTTTTGTACAATTACGCAACTATCAATTTAACCAAGACTTAATCAAAAAGTTGCCTGAAAGCCAAGCAAGACGCTTCAGGGCATTGGTCTTAGATCAACAGCAAGGCGAGTTATTGGTCGGAATGGCTGACCCGATGGATTTGATGGCGTTTGATGAAATATCGCGTGTTGTAAATCAGCCTATTCGTCAAGCGGTTGTTCGAGAGAGTGAACTGCTCAATACCTTAGATTTGGTCTATCGACGCACCGATGAAATTTCAAACCTTGCTGAAGAGTTAAATGAAGAACTCGCGGATGATGGTTTTGACTTAGCGGAATTGACCGCGACGGGTGATGACAGTGATGCACCGGTCGTAAAACTCTTACAATCTATTTTTGAAGATGCGGTGCAGGCGCGAGCCTCGGATATCCATATTGAGCCAGATGAAAAAGTAGTACGTATTCGCCAGCGCATTGATGGTGTATTGCAAGAGCATGTGATGAACGAAACTCGTATTAGCTCCGCGCTGGTATTGCGTTTAAAGTTGATGTCCGGTTTAAATATCTCTGAAAAGCGTATCCCTCAAGATGGCCGTTTCAATATTCGTGTCAAAGCAAAATCAATTGATGTTCGTTTATCGACCATGCCGACGCAATATGGTGAGTCGGTTGTGATGCGTTTATTGGATCAAACAGAGGGAATGCTTTCATTACAAAATGTCGGTATGCCACCTAAAATTTTAAGTCGTTTTAAAGTTGCCATCACCCGGCCTCATGGTTTGATTTTGGTCACAGGGCCAACGGGTAGCGGTAAAACTACAACCTTATATGGTGCTTTAAGTGAGTTAAATAAACCTGAGGTTAAAATTATTACTGCAGAAGATCCTGTGGAATACCGCTTACCCCGAATTACTCAGGTGCAGGTGAATGCTAAAGTGGGTTTAACTTTTTCGAGTGTCTTGCGCGCCTGCTTGAGACAAGACCCCGATATTGTTTTGGTTGGCGAAATGCGTGACCAGGAAACGGCTGAAATTGGATTGCGTGCTGCGATGACCGGCCATTTGGTGATGTCTACCTTACACACCAATGATGCGATAGGTAGTGCCATGCGTCTGATTGATATGGGTGCTGAACCTTATTTGGTCGCCAGTTCTTTACAAGGGGTGATGGCACAGCGCTTGATTAGACGGATCTGTCCAGATTGTTCTACAGAATATCATCCGACAGAGCAGGAACGGATTTGGCTCGCTAGTATGGCAGTTGGTTCGGATGTTGAGTCGCTTCCTGAAGTTTATACACGGGGAACAGGTTGTTACCAGTGTAGTAATACCGGTTATAAAGGTCGTATTGGTATTTATGAATGGTTAGAAATGGACGATAAAACGCTGAGCAGTTTAAGGCGAGCTGATGCCGATGGTTTTGCTGCTGCCGCAAAAGAGAGTGCTTATTACAAACCATTGGAATTATGCGCCTTAGACTATGCAATATCAGGTACAACATCTTTGGATGAGGTCTTTAGAGTTTCGGCAACTCTAGAAGATACGGGTGATTTTGTGGATGACTTAGAATTGGACTTCGAGGAATAACATGGCCACGTTCCAATTTCAGGGTAGGGATGCAAAAGGCGGTGCTGTCAACGGCGAGCTAGAAGTTGCTTCGCAAAATGCCGCCGTTAGTGAGTTATCTCGTCGAGGGGTGACGCCGGTTAAAATTACGGAAGTTAAGGGTTCTGGAAAAAATAGCAGTCAAATTAATATCCAAATATTTAAACCCAAAGTTAGTCTGGATGAGTTAATAATATTCTGTCGTCAGATGAGCGCTTTAACGCGTGCGGGGATTCCGATTATTCGTGCCATGAAGGGCTTGGCGGATTCAACGAGTTCAGAACTGTTACGTGAAACATTGGGTGATGTAGCGAAACGTTTGGAGTCAGGTATTAACCTTGCCTCATCGATGCAAATTTACCCAGATGTATTTTCTGAATTATTTATCAGTATGATTCACGTAGGTGAAAATACCGGACAACTTGAAACCGCGTTTAAGCGTTTAAGCGAAAGTTTGGAATTGGAGCGAAATACGCGAAAAAGGATTAAGAAGGCGACGGGTTATCCCAAAATGGTGATTAGCGCCATTATGGCGGCATTATTCATTGTGAATTTATTTGTGATACCAAAATTTGCCAGTGTATTCGCAAAGTTCGGGGCAGAGCTACCTTTACCCACACAGGTATTGGTTGCGACATCGAACTTTTGTTTAGACTACTGGTGGCTGATGATTGGTTTATTTATAGCCGCCGTTTATGGTTTCAAGCATTGGGTAAAAACCGAAAAAGGTAATTACACGTGGGATAAGAAAAAACTCTCGTTTCCTATCGTAGGGGTTTTATTTGAGCAAATCGCTCTATCAAGGTTTACCCGTAATTTCGCGATGATGTTAGCAGCAGGTATGCCGATTACCCATGCGCTCGCGATTGCCGCAGAGTCGGTTGGCAATAAGTTTATCGCGGGACGTATATTCGATATGAAAATAGGCATAGAGCGAGGCGATAGTTTGCTTCGAACGGCGCGTGCGACCGAAATTTTTACGCCTTTGGTATTACAGATGATTGCGGTTGGTGAAGAAACTGGTTCGATTGATAGCTTACTGAATGAAGTTGCAGATTTTTACGATGAAGAAGCGGACTACTCGTTATCCCGTTTATCTGAGGCAATTGAACCGATTTTGATTGTCGCGATGGGCGGTATTGTATTGGTGCTAGCATTAGGCGTATTTCTGCCTATTTGGGATCTTGGTAGCGCCGCGATGGGTAAATAGTCATGAGGTACGCGGGTTTATCGTTATCGAAACAAGGCTTAAGTAATCGGTATTTTATTGTGGCAATTACGGCTGTCGTGATTGCGATTTTGATGTATGTCGTGACATCAAAATTAGAGCAGGAAGTGGTGAATGCAGAGCGTAAGCAGTTTGAGTTCCGATTAGCGGAATTGCGTTCAGCAGTGCTATTGCAAGAAGCGGTTCTAGTCGCTAAAAATCAAATGGATCAGGCTTACCGTTATGAAGGTTTAAACCCGATGATTTGGATGGAACCAGGCACGAGTCATTATTTAGGCGAAATGAGTCTGGAGTCTGTAACGGGACAAGAAGGTAACTGGGTTTACGACCCGAAGCGAAAAGTCATCGCATACAAAGGAAAAACCGAGCCCGAATGGTTGCAGTTTAAGGTAGTTGCACTATGGTCTAAAGAGAAGGGCATTTTAACTGCCAAAGGTTTAAGGTTAAAACAGATCGAAGATAAAAACTAAAGAATAGATCTAAAGAAATTTACCATCGAGAAGAAATTGGAATATCTAGGTGAATTGACTTGTTGGGGGTCGTTACACTCATCCCAACCTACGTTTGGTGAAATAATTTTGTAGGTTGGCGATGAACGAAGTGAATCCCAACAAATAGGCGATAAGCGAAACGCGGAATAAAAATTTTATAGGGTGTGTGCTCCGCGCACCATTTTAATAAAGCGCTTTCAGAGTATTAAATGTTGAGAGGTTGTCATGAGGAAAAATAAAGGATTCACGCTAATAGAGTTAGTGGTGGTGATTGCCATTCTTGCGATTCTCTCAGCTGTTGCGCTACCAAAATTCGCTGAACTCTCTGACAGTGCACATAGCTCGAGTGTTGAAGCGGCGGGTGGTGGCTTTGTATCTGCCGTCACCTTAGTACGTTCACAATGGTTGGCTAATGGCGTGCATACCGCAGTGACTGACCTGCCTGGTTATGGTGAGCCAAATAATGTGCTTGATATAAATGTAGATGGTTGGCCAACCGGTGTCAGTGGAAATACCAACGCATCAGGCATGACGGCAACAGAGTGTAATGACGTTTGGGGCGCACTCATGATAACAAGTTCATTAACCACCTCAACGGTAGCAGGTGAAGATTACTTAACGACATTGGTCGGGGGCGATTGCCGTTATACCTATCAGGCAACGACAGATGGACACCGTATTGAGTATGACCCCAATACGGGTGATGTACATACGGAGCTATCTCCATAGCACTTTTACTTTTACCTTAATTACCACCTTAATGATCCCCGTAACATTCGGCGTAGGTGCTTAACATGAATAAAATTTTTGATACAAAAACACACATTTTTACCATTTTA
>ENA-OSET01004838-OSET01004838.1-sediment-metagenome-genome-assembly--contig:-NODE-4838-length-11693-cov-55.170799_pt1 | contig 11693 bp, 15 predicted proteins | sample MGYA00237882_ERZ534229 | MGnify/ENA primary metagenome ERZ534229 (study PRJEB26408, sample SAMN06266212) | sediment metagenome | isolation source: Hudson Canyon methane seep mesocosm | place...
TCACAACTCTCGTTATGGCATTACTTGGCTTAGGCGGTATGCGCTCCTACGAGAAAGCTAAAGGACTAACACGATGACACGCAAGCTAGATGAAATCTTATCTGAGCTACATGAGTGTCTGGCACAGCAACTATTGGACAGAATCCAAGATGGTGAAGCTAAAGCCAGTGACTTAAACGTAGCCCGTCAATTCTTAAAAGACAACGGTATTGATGGTGTGCCTACACAAGGCAACCCATTGGACAATCTCACACATATGCTTCCATCCTTCGATGAGATGGAGCTTCCTCTACAGTAGGTGATTAATGGTTACACACAGTGACCCTATAAAGGGAGACTTCCGTAAGTTTCTCTTCATAGTCTGGAAGACTTTAAACTTACCCGACCCAACGCCCATTCAATACGACATGGGTTCTTATCTACAGACAGGCCCAAGGCGTTGTGTTGTAGAAGCTTTCCGAGGAATCGGTAAGTCATGGATTACATCTGCCTATGTGGTGTGGTTGTTGTATTGTGACCCACAACATAAGGTGCTAGTAGTATCAGCCTCCAAAGAACGTGCTGATGCTTTCTCTACGTTTACCAAACGGCTTATCAATGAGATAGAACTACTGTCTCACCTGCGTACTCGCTCTGGACAACGTGATTCAGTGATAGCGTTTGACGTTGGCCCTGCCATGCCAGACCATTCACCTTCAGTTAAGTCTGTTGGTATCACAGGTCAGCTAACAGGTTCCCGTGCTAACACTATCATCGCTGATGACGTTGAGGTTATGAACAACTCAGCTACTCAGACCATGCGAGATAAACTCTCAGAGGCAATCAAAGAGTTTGATGCTGTTCTGAAACCCAATGGTCGTGTTATTTATCTTGGTACACCTCAGACTGAGATGTCCATATACAACTTACTACCTGAACGTGGCTATGAGATACGCATATGGCCTGCTAGATATCCTACAGACAAGCAAGCGTTGATGTATCAGGGGAAGTTAGCCCCTTTCATAGAGCAACGTAGAGCTGAATCTGAAGGTAAATCAACAGAACCTGAACGATTCACTGACATAGACCTCATGGAACGTGAAGCATCCTACGGTAAGGCAGGCTTTGCCCTACAGTTCATGCTTGATACCACGTTAAGTGACGCTGATAGATACCCATTGAAGCTCTCAGATTTGATTGTGTGTGCTTTAAATCCTAAGAAAGGTTGGGCTGACCTAGCGTGGGCTTCTGGCCCTGCACAAGTTGTCCTTGATGTTCCTGTTGTAGGCTTCACAGGGGATAAGTATTACTACCCCATGTGGAAATCTGATGACATGATGGACTTCCAAGGTTCAGTGTTGTCCATTGACCCGTCAGGCCGTGGTAAAGACGAGACAGCTTACGCCATCGTGAAGATGCTTAACGGTTATCTCTATGTCACTCAGTGTGGTGGCTTTGCTGGTGGTTATGATGATAAGACTTTACAGCGTTTAGCTACTCTAGCGAAAGCTGAACAGGTCAATGAGATTATCATAGAGAGTAACTTTGGTGATGGTATGTTTAGTAAGTTACTGACACCGTTTATCCAGAAGACTCACCCTTGCACAATCAACGAGGTGCGCCACAGTAAGCAGAAAGAACTCCGTATTATAGATACCCTTGAGCCTGTCATGATGCAGCACCGTTTGGTGGTGGATGAGAAGCTCATCAAGGAAGACTATGAGACAGCCAAGGAGACTTCCTACAGCCTGTTCTACCAGATGACTAGATTGACTAGGGATAGAGGCGCAATCATCCACGATGACCGCTTAGACGCTCTGAGTATCGCTGTAGCTTACTGGACAGAACAGATGGATGCTGACGCGGAACTCTTAGCTGGACAACAGAAGCTTGACGCTTTCAACAGAGAGATAGAGCGGTTCATGGACCACGCTGTTGGACATAAAAGAGTTAGTGATTCTTGGATTTGAACACGTTTCTAGAACTTAGAGACACTTAGCAAAAGTTGCACTTAGGGGTAAGACCCCGTAAGGGCGAGGACTAATCTACATTGATAGATTATCTCAGAGATGCTCTGGTATTGGTGTTGTTGGGTTATAACTATAAGGGTGTATACACACCCATCACCAGCTAGAGCATCTAAGAGAATATGTCCTATGATATCTAAAGGATATCCTTAATGATTCTCCGTTTGACTCTCCGTTTGACTCTCCGTTTGACTCTCCGTTTGACTCTCCGTTTGATATCCTTAATGTGGAATGTGTAGTGTTATCAGTTTGATTATCTTTATGGTTTCTTTGAGATAGGCCCAGAATGTTTTGGCGAGAAAATCTGAAGTCCTAATTACGTATAGGGACTCGCCGAAAACCCCCGTGGCCCTCTCTATCTTGATATCAAGACTCATCATATTGTCCTCAATAAATTCCTAATCCTTCTGCAGGGCACGGCACAGCTGAATCGAAAAGAGGTATAGCACCTTTTATAGCTAACTTGGCCAAAGTCGCCAGGTTAATTGAGTGATGGCTGCATGGTGCTGTCTGTTTTCAGCCTCTATAAGCTCATTACTGTTTTTGTTTTTCTAAATGAATTTACCAGTTTTTATAAATAATGCTTGCAATACTGAATCGAGGCGCTATAGTGAATGCAGTTCCGAAGCAAACGCAGCTCGGAAACAACCACCCACTTATATAGGTAGCAACAAAATGACTGACTCAACACAATTAAAAGCACTAGACCTTAAAGCCGAATCAATGGGCGTAACTCTATTAGCAGTTAAACCAACAACCAATATAGACGACGGGTTTTATATTGTTCTAGCAGTAAATGAGCGCGACGAATTCGTGACATGGCAATGGGCTAATGGCGGTTTCCATCAAGGCCACTATTTTGGTGATGTTGGTTGGGAAAATCGCCGTGACGCTTATGCAGACTATGAAAGCCGCAGCCATTAATCAAACAAATAAAAGGAATACATACCATGTTAATGCAAACTAAATTATCGACTTATGACAATTACGCTCTATTAAGCCTTGCCGAATTGCGCAGGATTGCAAGGGCTGACCATGACGTTAAAGGCAGCCTATTAGCCGACCCATTAAGTAATCCTAAAGTAGCCAAGAATGCTAAGTATGCTAACGTCTTAACTTTTCCGCTGCACCTTGCACCAGCCGACTTGAGCGGCTTCAATACTTGCGCCATGGCTTCTGATGGCTGCAAAGAGGCATGCTTACACACTGCAGGTAATCCTGCCTATATGTCAGGCAAAGAGGCAGCGCGTATTGCTAAAACTAGGCTTTATTTTAATGACCGGTCACTATTCGTAGCAATACTTGCTAAAGAGGTGCTAGCAGCGCGGCGTAAAGCTGAAAAGCTGAACATGGCCCTAGCATTTAGACTCAATGCCACTAGTGATATCAAGTGGGAAAAAACCAAAGTTCAGCACGTTGGCTTGTTTCTAACTGTGCCTGAAATTATTCACACAATAGCACCAGCGGCCACCATGTACGACTACACAAAAATACCAAACCGAACAACGCCAGCATACTATTCGTTAACTTTCAGCCTCTCAGAGTCAAACGACAAACTGGCCGCTGCAGAGCTAGCACGAGGCCATAACGTCGCTGCAGTGTTCGACACAAAGCGAGGCCATGAGCTACCCATGCAATACACAATAAACGGCGTTACTGCCTCGGTTATCGATGGTGACCTAACAGACTATCGGCCCGACGATGCACCGGCCTCAATTGTAGGTTTACGTGCCAAGGGTGACGCAATAGGCGACCAATCCGGCTTTGTACGCCCAGCTGTTCAATCTGTTTTTTTAGCGGCATAAGTTTCAATTCTAAAGGGGATTCAAAATGGAAACGTTAAATTATATCTACACCACCGCGCTAGATAATCCACACACTTGGCCGCTGTTGTTCGGGGTGCCTGCATTCTGCCTTATTGCTGGCCTCGCAGGGCTTGTCTATGAGCTAGCCAGCCGCGACCAATAGCACGGGATGTATTCATTTTAAGCGCCTCGCAGGGGGCCTTTATGAGGACTACAACGCAGGCTCAACCAACAACAAAACGAGGTGTAACGATGGATATTTGGATATTAGGAAGCAAGCGTAGAGATGGAAAATACAAGGTCAAAATACGCTTTCAAGGCTCTGCAAATGCCTTTGGAGGCTTCGACTATGGCAAGGAATTCACGAAGCTAAAAACAGTAGAGCAAGTGTGGGAACTGCTCAATCATCCAACGCTAAACGCTGCATGGAATTTAGCCCAATTCTACCAACTAGAACAAAATGAGGCATAACCAAATGAAATATCAAAAAGCAATCGACATACACGAATTAACAGACACCCAACGCTGTGCGCTGCAGATAGGGCAATGGGTAACGGCAGGCCACAATGGGCCGCTAGGGGTTTGGTGTGGCATGAGGTCAACATCACATACAGCCTATGTCAAATGGGCTGGCAATATGAAAGGCATGAACAAGGCCCAACGCCTAGAAACATTAGCCCACTATCGCCGCATGGCGCGAGGCTAGGCATCCACTTTAAGCACCTGCTAGCGGGTGTTTATAGGGGCGACCAAGCACCACCAACCACCAACAAAATGAGGCATAACCAAATGGATAACACGACAACCACAAAACCAGTACAGCTGACGTTCAAAGCGTTCAACAAAGACGCAGATACTAAGTCTAGGGGCGGTCAGTTTGTATTAGATGGGCGGTTCAGGTACTGGGACGAAGTAGGCGTAATCTACATGGATTTTGACGGGGCTGACTATATATGGCACATCGATTTTGTAAGTGACCGCATCAGCTTCTATGACGTAGACGAGGCGCTGTGGCTGCATCCAGCATCGGTCAGCCACAAAATCATAGAGCAAATATGGATAGGCTAAGCATCCACTTTAAGCGCCTGCTATGGGCGTTTATGGGGGCTACTTGAGCACCATTAAAACTAATAACAAAAGGTACAAATCTATGGAATATACAATCGAATTAGACGACGAAATCATTGAGCAAATCTGGGCGGGATACCACCCGCATTCCGCCTCTACGTCGTTTCAGCACTGAAATTATTGTGGTATTATAACCTCGCTTTACGTCAAGGTATTGCGACTTTTAAAATGGAAATTATTTTATGTTAAACAAACTTATCTTCATACGTGTTGGAACATGTCTAGAGATTGAACTTATTGCAAACCGCTACGTTTTTATACGGGTGGGACGCTTTGAACTTTTTGAGGAATGGGGCATCTTAAACCCCTAAACACTAGTAATAAATAAACCCAACTTGGCTTTACAGTAAGCCTATGGAAATCAAAATGAAGTACACACTAAAGGAGTCAGAATCATTAGCAGGAATAGCCAACGCACTGGCAGAATTCCACGCGTTATACAGCGATATGACAGCAATGCAGATGCGCGTATTTATCGTTGTTTGTCGTCGCGGTAAGCTGACAGGCAAGGAGATAGGGACAGCACTGGACATAACAGGCAGCAATGTTAGTCGATGTGTGGCTGTGCTCTCTGACGTACAAGTGGCGAGGCGTAAAGGCGACCCGCTCAATCTAGTCGAACTAAGCACCGACCCTTTAGATAGGCGAATCCGCTACGTTCAACTCAGCGAGAAAGGCAAGCTGTTTGCAAAGCAGCTCCTAGCTCATTTTTAAAACTGAAACAGGAGGCATTATTATGTCTATCTATCAGAAAAAAACAGGCTGGCAAATAAAAGTTCAACGTGACGGTTATCGTTTCGTTGACTTTGTTAAAGGTCTTGACCTGCATGCAGAGGCGAAGGCTATTGAAGCCCAAGCCATCGCTGATATGGCCCGTGGTTTACGGCCTGTCGGTGGGCAGCTGCGCCACGGCACTAGCCTAACGCTACAGCTAGCCTTTGATGAAACGTGGGACAGCCAGTGGGCTAAGGAATCGGCTGGCTACCAGACCAAGGTACTCCAATACTGGAATGCCATTAATAAGTTCTTTATCAAAGAGCAGAAGGTTAAACGCCTTGATGATGTTGATACCATGATGATTGACCGTTACGTCCAGCATTTACGTGCTAAGGGCAACAAGGCCAAGACCATCAACAACAAACTCACCTGCCTATCATCCATGCTCAAGCATATGGCCCACACTGGCCGCTTAAAGCATACACCAGTCATCAAGTGGGAAAGGATAGGGGACAACTCACGGACTCGCTATTACAGCCCGTCAGAAGAGCGCATGATTCATGAGCTGGCTGGTGATATGGACTTCCATTGCCAGAGCATCAACGACATGCTGCAGGACTTTATTGTCGTGTTGTTTGACACTGGCATGCGTCCATGGATTGAGGCACACAATGTCCGAGGCAAGTGGCTCAAGGATGACAGCAACGGCAACCCAATCATACGGATACCAGTTGAGTATTCTAAGACAGGGCGTGAACGTGACGTGCCAATGACTGACCGTGTTGCAGCTATCCTTAGAGAACGCTCAGAAGGGCAGGACATAGACTTCAGGTTGTTCGGCAAGCTTGACTATAAGTGGCACTGTACACGCTTCTGGAATGAGCTAGTGCGCCCTGTGATGAACTGGTCTGGTGACGAGGTTTGGTACGCAATGCGACACACCTTTGCAACTCGATTAGTTGAAGCTGACGTGAATTTGAAGGTGGTTCAACAACTGATGGGCCATTCAAATATCAGCCAGACATCGCGCTATGCTAAGGTCACAGACGTGGCATTGCAGTCAGGCATTGCAGCTCTCGCAGCTCTCACTAAATCACCACCAAAAGTAGTCCAAATCAGTGACAATAAGCGAGACAAATTGTCTCCAAATGCTTTACCAAATGTAGAGCAACAGGCGCTAACTGCCTGATATATCTGGAGAATTCTTTTAGCCCTTCGACCGGATAACGGTTCGAATCCTCTCGGGCGCGCCATTTTCTAGAGTTCTTCTAGGGATAACGCAAAGAATTCTCCAATATATAAACGTAGGCCATGCTTGCTTTACAGCGGTGTGGCCTTCTTTTTGTATCATTGTTGCAGTTCTGAATAGAATTCAATACAATTCTGCGCTGACAATAACGGAGACAATTCAAATGTTAATTCAAATGATTGTCAATTGTCGGCCCTCTTGCTACTGGACACCTTTTTAGGGTCATTTAGTACATTAGGGAAACCTTAATATCAAAAGTTGCACCATGGGCGTAAGCCCAACCGCAGGCCCAGCCCTGTGCCAATGGGTTCAGCATTGAACCTGATTCAAAACCAAAGGAGATAGACAAATGTCTACATATGAAAATGAAATAATGACAGGTGATGTCATGATGGACACTCAACTAACAATTGAAAAAAGAATGAGAGATGTTGGTGTTGAGAAAATGGCTGAACAGATAAGCAAGCAGAAAACTCAGAGAGGTGAGTCAGGGACTCAATACGGTCAACAATTACTCACTCATGGTCTAGCTAAATTTGCTGCAGGTATTCAGGAATATATTGATACTGACAGTAGTCGTGGTGGTCGAGGTCAGACAGTTAAAAAGCTGTTGAATGGTGGTGATGTGAATGTTGTTGCCTTTGTCTATATGAAGTTCATCATCAACGGAATATCAATCAAATATGGAACTCTGCAGAGCATCATTAAGAAAGCTGCTGAACAGGTCGAGGATGAATTCAGACTAGCTGACTTACGCAAGCAAGACGCAAAGCTGTGGAAGCGTTTGGTTGATGCATCTAATAGAAAAGAAGGTCATTGGAAACGCACAGTGATTGTGAATGCAATGAATGATGAGGCAGGGAAAGGGACGATTGATAACTGGGAAGCTTGGACAGCTGGACAGCTCATGCAGTTAGGTTCAAAACTACTCACCATTTTGATGGACACTGTTGGTTTAGTCCGCATCACAACAGAGTCTAAGGGCCGTCACAACACCGTTAAGCGGCTTGTTGCTACACCTGAGACATTGGATTGGATTGATGATAGATGCTCTCGTATAGGCCTCACAGCGCCTCAGTATAAGCCTCTAGTTATCAAGCCCCGTGAGTGGACATATGACAACCTGACTAATGGTGTTTATTACTCACACCACTGCAGACCTGTTCGTTTTGTGAAGACCCGCAACACTAACTATCTAGAAGAACTCAAGTCCTGTGAAATTGATGTAGTCCTGCACTCTGTGAATGCAATGCAAGCAACACCTTGGGCTGTTAATAAGGACATCCTCAACCTCATCAATGAGTTATGGGATAACGGCATTGAATGGTGTCCGTCTATACCTACCCGTTTCAACGAAACTGAACTAAGCGAAGATGACTTTGAGCTAGAAACTAAACAGCAGTGGGCAGCGTTCTACAAAGAAAAGAACCGCATCGATGCAGCAAACAGGGAGAGTGCTGCAAAGCGCATAGCGTTTACCACAATGCTGACCACGGCTGAAGAGTATGCTGCCTTTGATGAATTCTTTTTCGGCTACTGCCTAGATTTCCGAGGCCGTGTATATGCGGTTGGTTCATTCAACGGAATGGGGCCGGACGAAATGAAAGCCACGCTACGCTTTGCAAAGGGCAAGCCTCTTGGTGAAAACGGCTGGAAGTGGTTGGCAATTCAGCTGGCAAATAGCGGGGACTTTGACAAGGTGTCTAAGGACACGCTGGAAGCACGGGTACAGTGGGTAATGGACAACGAACATTGGATTATGCAATGCGTTGAGAACCCATTTGAGAACCGTCAGTGGGTGGATGCTGACAAGCCTCTACAATTCATGGCTGCTGCGATGGAGTGGAAAGGATTCCTTGAGCAAGGTGATGCGTTTGTATCACACCTACCTGTGGCACTTGATGGCAGTTGTTCGGGACTCCAGCACCTATCAATGGCGACCAAATGTGCAAGCACAGCTCAGAACGTGAACATCCTACCTACCGATAAACCTGCAGACATCTATCAGATTGTTGCTGACAAGGTTGTGGCCCGTCTACGTGAGGACTCAGCAAAACCTTTTGAACATTGGGGTGAACCTATCCTTAACAACATGGGTGTACGTGTGCCTAATTACACTGAGCTAGCCCTTGAATGGTTAGCCCATGGCTTTGGCAGGTCGCATAGTAAAAGGTCTGTAATGACCTATTCTTACGGCTCGAAACAGTTCGGATTTAAAGAACAAATCCAGACTGATGTGATGCACCCGTTGATGCGTGAGTGTAACAAGACAGGCAAGGAATTCCCGTTTAGTTACGACAACGGTTACCGTGCCTCATCATACATTGCCCGTCTACTTTGGGATGCAGTGGTTGACTCAGTTAAACGGCCTGCAGTGCTGATGGATTGGCTCACAGACTCTGCATCTAAGGTGGCTAAGGAAAAGTATGAGATGCCTGATGGCTCATTGCATGCAATGCCTGTGCGCTGGACAACACCTCTCGGTTTTCCTGTCGTTCAATCGTACTACGACACTAACCCTAGGCGTGTTAAGACTTCAATCAATGGGGCGCTAGTCTACCTGACATTGAAAGAAGCCACTGACCAGATTTGTACACGCAAGTCGGCACAGTCCATGGCACCCAACACCGTTCATAGTTGGGACGCAGCGCATCTCCAGCTCACAGTATCTAGAGCAGCACAGGCAGGCATGGGAAGCTTCAGTCTTATACATGATTCGTTTGCGACTCATGCTGCAGACACGGATGAGTTCTGGCATATCATTCGTGAGTCCATGGTTGAGATGTATGAGGCTGGAGATATTGTCCACAACTTATATCTTGAGCTGCGTAGTCAGATGAAACCTGAGAACCGTGAGCTAATGGAACTGCCACCGTCAAAGGGTACATTGGATTTAGCTGCTACGGTTGAGTCACGTTATTCTTTTGCCTAATGCTTTCAGTACGGAAGTAGAGTCAGTAATAGGTTAGAGCAAAAGTTGCACCATTACGGTAACGAAACCGTGAACCCACAAAGCCTCCAATTACGGGGGCTTTTTTATGGACAAAACAAACATGGAAGAACTAACGACTCATGAACAGGTAAAAGCTGCGCTCTTATTAATGAGCGGTATGCCCCTGCCTGTTGACCTCGCCTTTGCTTTAACAGAGCAGGGCATCCTTCTCGATGAGTTCATTAAGAACTACATCATTTAACCCAAGCGATTATTCGCACCTGACAACTAGGAATTACTATGTCAAAACAAAATCTAATCACATCCCCAATCGGACGCACAGAATGGATGAAGCTGTTCACTGCAGATTATAAGTTCGATGATGCGGGCCTCTTTGGAGGCAAGCTGAACATTGATAACACCGATGCGCAAGGAATTATGAAACAGCTTGATGCTCTATCAGCAGACTCATTAGCAAAGGCTGCAGAAGAAACAGGCAAGCCAGCCTCCAAGCTCCGCGTCAATCCACCGTATGAGGTATGCCAAGAAACAGGTGATGTGACAATCAAACTGAAACTCAAAGAGAACGTCAATGGACGCAATGGTTCCTTTACGCAGAAGCCAAAGGTCGTTGACTCACAAGGCCATCCCATTGTATCGGAAATTCCTGTATGGAATGGCAGCCGTGTTCGTGTCTCATTCACCCCTGTCCTTTACTACACAGCGATGGCTGGTGCTGGCGTAAGTCTGCGTTTATTCGCTGTACAAATCATTGAAGCATTGTCTGGTGGTGATGACTCCGCAGCAAATCTATTCGACAAGGTTGACGATGGCTTCACTGTTTCTGAAGAGCAAGTCACTGGGCTAGCAGCTGTCTCAGACACTGAGGAGTTTGATGACATACCATTCTAAGAAGACACACTTCATTGGTTTGAAGTATGGCTTTAGGTCTGGCTTAGAGAAGCGAGTGTCGGATGCCTTGACTAAACAAGGTGTCCCATTCACCTATGAAGAAGACAAGATTAAGTACGTTAAGCCTGCACGGAACGCGACTTATACCCCTGACTTTAAGATAGGCGACATGTTCATTGAAACAAAAGGACGTTTCATGACAGCCGATAGACAGAAGCACATCCTCATTAAAGACCAATACCCAGAGCTGGACATACGCTTTGTGTTCAGCAACCCAAACCAAAAGATATCCAAGAATTCAAAGACCACCTACGCAATGTGGTGTGACAAGCATGGATTTCTATATGCAAAGGAGGTAATCCCACACGCATGGCTAAAAGAAGCAGTACGGACTACATCGTAATCCACTGCACAGCAACAAGACCGAGTATGGATATAGGTCTAACTGAGGTAGACGCTTGGCATCGCCATCGCGGATTCCTTGGATGCGGTTATTCAATCATCATCAAACGTGACGGAACCACTGAAGAGGGCCGACATATAGATGCTGTTGGCGCTCACGCAAGGGGCTATAACCATCGGTCTATAGGCATCGCCTTGGTCGGTGGAGTCACTGAAGATGATATCAGCATTGCTGAGAATAACTTCACACCTGAACAGTTCGACACCCTGTCGAATGTAATCACAACCTTACAGCTTACTTATCCAGACACTGAAGTAGTAGGTCACCGCGACCTGCCTGATGTGAAGAAGTCCTGCCCTTCATTTGATGTGAAGAAATGGCTGGGCTAGAGCAAAGGTTGCACCATTACGGTAACTAAACCGTGACTATCAAAAGCCTCCAATCGCGGGGGCTTTTTCATTCTTATGAACTCAACAACTGAGAGAAAAATATCATGACTCAATCACAACAAGTAATGCAGCACCTAAATACTGGACGTTCA
>ENA-OSET01004839-OSET01004839.1-sediment-metagenome-genome-assembly--contig:-NODE-4839-length-11688-cov-11.288261_pt1 | contig 11688 bp, 9 predicted proteins | sample MGYA00237882_ERZ534229 | MGnify/ENA primary metagenome ERZ534229 (study PRJEB26408, sample SAMN06266212) | sediment metagenome | isolation source: Hudson Canyon methane seep mesocosm | place...
ACCAGAAGGTGAGTCTGAGCCAGAAGTTGAAGCTGAGCCAGAAGTTGAAGCTGAACCAGAAGTTGAAGCTGAACCAGAAGCTGAGGCTGAACCAGAACTTGAGACTGAACCAGAAGTTGAAGCCGAACCAGAAGTTGAAGCTGAATCCGAAGTTGAAGCTGAGCCAGAACTTGAATCTGAGCCAGAACTTGAATCTGAGCCAGAAGTTGAGTCTGAACCAGAAGTTGAGTCTGAACCAGAAGTTGAGATTGAACCAGAAGTTGAGATTGAACCAGAAGTTGAGCCTGAACCAGAAGTTGAGGCTGAACCAGAACTTGAGACTGAACCAGAAGTTGAAGCCGAACCAGAAGTTGAAGCTGAGCCAGAACTTGAATCTGAGCCAGAAGTTGAGTCTGAGCCAGAACTTGAATCTGAATCAAAAGTTGAAGCTGAACCAGAGATTGAAGCCGAACCAGAGATTGAAGCCGAACCAGAGTTTGAAGCTGAACAAGAGATTGAAGCCGAACCAGAGTTTGAAGCTGAACAAGAGATTGAAGCCGAACCAGAGTTTGAAGCCGAACCAGAGTTTGAAGCTGAGCCAGAAGTTGAGACTGAACCAGAAGTAGAGATTGAGCTAGAAGCTGAATCTGGACCAGAAGTTGAGTCTGAGCCAGAAGCTGAGCTTGAACCAGAAGCTGAGTCTGAGCCAGAAGTTGAGATTGAACCAGAAGCTGAGATTGAACCAGAAGCTGAGTCTGAGCCAGAAGTTGAGATTGAACCAGAAGCTGAGATTGAACCAGAAGTTGAGTCTGAGCCAGAAGCTGAGCTTGAACCAGAAGCCGAACTAGATATTGAAATACCAGCTAATGATCGCCCATACCAGACTGAAGAAGAACAGCTGACTGCCATGATGACTGGCGAAGAGGAATATCATGATTTAGATGCTGAAAAAGAACTTGCTCCTTTACCGGGAGATGAAGATTTAGATGAGTTACTTACTGATGTTTGGAACCTTGAGGCAGAAGCTAATGAATTAGGTTTTTCTGAAGAGCTTATTGCAGATAATAATGTAGAACCTGAACCTGAACCTGAACCTGAACCTGAACCTGAACCTGAACCTGAACCTGAACCAGAGCCAGAGCCAGAGCCAGAGCCAGAGCCAGAGCCAGAGCCAGAGCCAGAGTTTGTTGAGGCAAATGATGCGTTAGGTGAAATGATGATGGATTTAACGCTGGAGCAGGAAGCACCTTTACCATCAGAAGAGCAGCTTGATGATATGCTTTCTGAAATTAGAGAATTAGAGCAGGATGTTTCTTTAGCAGGCGAAGAACCAGAAACTACAGTCTCTAATCAAGGTGAATTACAGGCGATATTATCTAGCATTCCTTCGTTCTCAGAAATGAATAAAAAATAGTTTATCAACTGTTAGGTCTGGCTGTTCAATCATGAGTTTATTGCTCGGAGATGGTAATCCTTAAATGACATGCTATCAAAGTCATTACTTTGGCATAATAGTGCCTTTTATTACTCTTTAGGATAGCTATGACACCTGATTCAGAAGATTTCTGGTTTCTACCTCTTGGCGGAACAGGTGAGATCGGCATGAATATGAACCTGTATGGCCATGATGGACAGTGGCTGATGGTTGATTGTGGTGTTATCTTCAACAAAGATACTGATGTTGATGGCGAGGCAATTACTCGTCCTCAGCCACATGTTCAAATGGCTGACCCACAATTTATTGTTGATCGGCGAGAACAGTTAGCTGGAATAGTCATTACTCATGCACATGAAGATCATATCGGTGCTATTCCATACCTTTGGACACAATTACGCTGCCCGATTTATACGACTAAATTCACCGCTGAGATATTGCGAAGAAAACTACTTGAAGTTGGCTTAGAGAAAAAAGTACCTGTTATCACTGTTGAGCCTAACTCTACGCATGATATTGGCGCGTTTAATGTGCAATGGATTGCCTTGACGCATTCCATTCCAGAGCCCTATGGCTTACGAATTTCAACACCGGTAGGCAATGTGTTTCATACGGCCGATTGGAAACTTGATCCTAAACCTTTATTGGGTAATGCATACCAACAGCATGACTATGAAAAACTAGCTGAGTGGGGGATTGATGCCATGATCTGTGACTCAACTAATGCCGATGTTCAAGGCTGGTCAGAGTCAGAGGCTAATTTACATAAAGGTTTAAAACAACATATTGAAAATGCCAAAGGTCGGGTTATTGTTACTTGCTTTGGTAGCAACCTAGCAAGACTTCATACCCTTGCAGAGATTTCACAACAAACAAATCGTCACCTAGGATTGTTAGGCCGCTCATTAATTAATATGATGTCAGTTGCTAAAAAGACAGGATTATGGGCCTCAGTTGAAACCAGTGTTGATCCGAACCACCTTGGCTATTTACCAAAGCATACCGTGCTTATTGTTGCCACAGGAAGCCAAGGAGAGCCACGTACAGCGTTAAATAGACTTAGTTCGAATAGTTTCCGAGATATGCATCTAGAGGCAGGGGATACGGTTATCTTTAGTTCAAAAGTCATCCCAGGAAATGAAATTGCTATTAATACTATGATTGCTCGTTTAAAAGCAATGAGTGTGAATGTGATAACAGCTGATGATAGCGTATTACCAATCCATGCATCTGGGCATCCTGCGAGTGATGAATTAAAAGCGATGTATAACTGGGTGAAACCTGCCTGCGCTATTCCCGTTCATGGTGAACTTCATCATTTGAAGGCCAATGCTGGAGTTGCAAAGTCACAAGGTGTGAGTCAACAGTTATTAGGTAAAAATGGTGATCTTTATTTTATTTCACCCGTAGCTGGCATGAGAAGAAATGTGGTAAAAACAGGGCGGCTAGGGCTTAATAATAAAAGAAAGCTAGTGAAGTTATAACAGCCTCAGTCAACAAGCCTAAGCTTACTTAGACTATTTTATCTGTAAAGGTAAAACGATCAAAGTCAGTGCCTTGTTCGGTACACTTTTCTGTGACAAAAGGCAGTTGTAGGTATTTTTTCTTAGCTTTAATTGCAAAAGAGCTTTTTGATTCCAAAATATTCTTTTCTGCAATAATCGTTGCAGGTTGTGTAGAACGATTAATTTCAGTTAATAAAATTGCTCGATGGAACTGTTCTTCTTTTTCAATTTCATACTCTATCGCTACAGGTGTACCGCTTATGAGTTTTAAACCAACCTTTGTGATGCCGTGATCATCTGTTCTTAACCAGCGTATAGAGGCAAGGTTTATGATTAGTTTATTATCTTTCTGCAAGTTGAAACATCCGATCAAATCACCAATGTTCAATGATAATGAATGGATCACTTTATTTGAAGTGCTGACTAAATAACCCAAAGAATTTTCATTTAGAATTTTCCAAGAGAGAGTGGCCGTCTTATCTAATATTGTTTTACTATTTTTGATAGTAGAGTGAATGGATGTTAAACCAATAGCCAGCTGAAGATCTTTACTCTCTGTTTGATCCATACGCTTTTGTTTACGTTCATAGGAGGTATTTAAGTAAGGTACAAGCTGTTTTAGTAATGCTATATCAATGGCTGAATTGTGAATGGTTGATTGTTGAAATAAATCATCTATCAGTTGCAATATTGGCTTTGTATTAAATATACGAGTGGCGTCCGACTGAGAACTACCCTCTATTGTTGGGAAGGTTGTGGGTTGTGGAGTACGATCGCTGAGACAATTGATAAAAAAACAGCCTCCTGTATGAATTTTCTCATCTGGAAGTGGCTGTATTTCTGCATCAGATGCCAACTGCTCCATAAGATTATAGGCATTTATCACTTCATCACTTTTTAGACCATATGGATTGCAAATGCTTATGAGTAATAATTGTGTATAACTATTTTTGAATGATGCAGATGCATAATGTTGAGAGTCCAGCTCAGGAATAAGATCTGTGCAACCATAATATTCTGTTAGTAAGTACAGTTGGTGTAGTTCATAAAAGACACGGGCAGGCACAGATTGATAATATTTATAAGCATGTAAAGCAATAAAACTGAGTTGTTCGCAGGCACGGTTGACTGCTAAAAGAACAAAAGGATTCAATTTTAGATTTACATTTTTTTGGTAAGATCTAACTACAATGCCTTTGTAACCCATAGCAAGTTCAGACATTAACTGAGTTAAATTGACGATTAATTGCTGCCGTGATGAAGGGAGGGCATTGAGTAACTCATCTCGACTCAATGTTAACAATAAACTATTCAAAGGTTTACGATAGACATCAAGCAGTCTAAAGCGCTGCTTATCTTCAATCTTATTAGAATTAAAACGAGTCAATGATTTAAGGTAAAGTCGACTAAATTCGAGTAGATCGTGTTTAGGTAATTGTTTAACCCAATTTTCTAATAGTTTTTCATCGAGTACGACATCATTATTTAAAGCACCTTCGGTAGGAGTGCTTAAATTTAATTTATGTAATGTATTTTTAGACTTTATATCCATTTCAACTGTTAAGTATAGATTATTCTAATAAAACAGGTTTTTAATATTAGGGTGATGAGTTTCACATTATCATAAATATTTTATGATAATTAATACCCCCTATAAAGTAGGGGGGGATAAAAAATAGAACCATGTATAATGAACCGTTAAATATGTCTGTAAGGGATGACTGTCTTTATGACGATAAAGTTAAATAATGATGTAGAGGGTGATGCTGAAGAAAATGATATGAATTATGCTGTCATTCCACGGAGATCATCTGAAAGGCGTGATACTAGCCGGCGTGATTCCCAGCCTAAATTACCATTAGATGGTACAGTACAAGAATTGAGACAAGTTGATGATAATGAGCTTGTTCAACCGCGTATATCGGAACGAAGACAGAAAAGTCGACGCACATCAAAACCAAAAATAATACCTTATGATGAAATCGATAAACTACGTAAATAGTTTAGCAACATCATTGCTACCAGCTTAGTAATATGGACTGCACCACTAAACAATAAACTCCTGTCTAGTGGTGGTCGTTAAAGTTTATTTAACGCGCATTCCTGCTTGAGCACCTTCATCAGGGTTTAAAATAAACAAGTCTTTTCCACCTGGACCAGCAGCTAAAACCATTCCCTCTGATAGACCAAACTTCATCTTACGAGGAGCTAAGTTAGCGACCATAACGGTTAGCTTGCCAACAAGGTCTTCTGGATTGTAAGCTGACTTAATACCAGCAAATACCTGCTTCTCACCATTGCCAATATCTAGTGTTAGTTTTAGCAGCTTTTTCGCTCCTTCAACATGTTCGGCATTAGCAATTTTGGCAATGCGTAAATCAACCTTGGCAAAATCATCAAAGCTGATTTCATCGGCAATAGGATCAATATCACTAACAACTTCTTTAGGTGGCGTTGTCTGTTCTGCGGTCAGAGTTTCTTTTGAATCTTGCTGAATCGCTTCAATTTTATCCGCTTCAATTCGCGTCATTAATGGTTTGAACTTAGTGATGCTGTGGTCGAGTAATGGTTTGGTAATATCAGACCAGTTTAACTCACCACCGTTTAAAAAAGCTTCTGCTTGAGCGATAGTCTCAGGTAAAACAGGTTTTAGATAAATCGCTAAAATACGGAATAAGTTAATACCCATACTATAAATATCGTTAACCAGCTGTTCATTGCCTTCTTCTTTGGCTAAAGTCCAAGGTTTCATATCATCAATATACTGATTCGCTTTATCGGCTAATGCCATGATGTCACGCATTGCATGGCCAAATTCACGGTTTTCCATTTTTTCAGCGATGGTCTCAGCTTGAGAGGTAAACTCATTGAAAAGTTCTGGGTTTGCTAATGTGGAAGATAATTTACCTTCGCATTTTTTGCTGATATAACCTGCACAACGACTAGCGATATTGACTACTTTACCAACTAAGTCTGAGTTAATACGGCTTTGGAAGTCCTCTAGGTTGAGATCAATATCGTCAATACCTGAGCTTAACTTAGCTGCATAGTAATAACGTAGGTATTCAGGGTTTAAGTGATCAAGATAAGTACGGGCTTTGATAAAGGTACCACGTGACTTAGACATCTTCTTGCCATCAACAGTCAAGAAGCCGTGAGCATAGATTGAATTAGGTAAACGGAACCCAGCACCTTGTAACATGGCTGGCCAGAATAGGGCATGGAAGTAGATAATATCTTTACCAATAAAATGTACCATTTCGGTGGTACTATCGGCTTTCATAAACTCATTAAAATCAACACCGGTACGATCACAGTAGTTTTTAAAACTGGCTAAATAACCAATTGGTGCATCTAACCACACATAGAAGAATTTATTAGGTGCATCTGGAATTTCAAAACCAAAATAGGGTGCATCACGCGAAATATCCCAATCACGCAAGCCACCTTCAAACCACTCATCTAGTTTATGGCTGACTTCAGTTTGTAAATGACCACCGCGAGTCCATTCTTTTAATGATTCTTCAAAATCACCTAAGGTAAAGAAATAATGTTCAGAATCTTTAGTGATCGGGGTAGCACCTGATACGGCTGAAACGGGATTGATTAAATCAGTCGAATCATAGGTTGCACCACAGGCTTCACAGTTATCACCATATTGATCATCAGCTTTACACTTTGGGCAGGTGCCACGAATAAAGCGGTCGGGTAGAAACATCTCTTTTTCAGGATCATAAGCTTGGCTGATGGTGCGGGTGCTGATATGTCCCGCTTCACGGTTAGCCAAATAAACCTGACTGGCTAAGGCTTTATTTTCATCACTATGAGTACTGTGGAAGTTATCAAAGGCAATATTAAAATCAGCAAAGTCAGCACTATGTTCCGTGTGCGTATCAGCAATCAATTGTTCAGGTGTAATACCTTCGTTTTGAGCGCGCAACATAATCGGTGTGCCGTGGGCATCATCAGCACAAACATAATGACATTCGTGGCCACGTAATTTTTGAAATCGTACCCAAATATCAGTTTGAATATACTCCACCATGTGACCAAGATGGATAGAACCATTTGCATAGGGAAGGGCGCTAGTAACCAGAATTTTTCTTTGCATGAATCAACCGCATAAAACGTTAAAAATGTGCGTGCAAGATAGCAGAAATAGCGGTTTTACTCCATAGATGGCAGTGTAAAATAAAACTAGATTGAAATATTATTATTTTTAGACTAGATTGAATTCACGCTGTTAGTAGATAAACGTATGGGAAACGACTGTAATGGAATTAAAACTACATGATATACAGGCTGATGCAATTGAGCAGGCCTTGGATAAGGCGCGACAGTATCGGTCACTATTAGAGCCTGAAATCGCTGAAAGCATTTGCCTTGATATTCTGAATGTCGATCATGAACATCAAGGGGTTTTGGTTATTTATATTCTTACTTTACTCGACCAAATTTCGCACCCAGATAAGAATATAGAAGTAAAAAGTATTGAGCGAATCATTGATAAACTGACGAGTGAGTATCAGCGTTATTATTACTCAGGGTTACTGCATGAACGCATGGCTCGTTATATGGTTACTCAAGCAATGTCACATTCTTTTGCTTATGACTATTTTTATCAAGCATTACGTTGCTATCAGCGTGCCAGAGGTATAAGTCCTGATGGGAATAGCGAGGCTACATTGCGTTGGAATAGTTGCATTAGAACTATCGAAAAAGAGAAGCTGAAACCACGGCAAGATAGCGAGGATGTGCTTACGGATATGGAAAGTTGATGGTTCTTCAACTACAGAAAAGAACGATGGCGCTAGCAGGATTGGTGATGACGGTTTATCTCTTTATCCATATGCTGACCAATCTCAGCTTTTTTAATCAAACGAGTTTTAACCAATTTTATACTTGGTATAACGCTGGGATTACTCGCTGGGTCGTACTTTTTCTGGTGTCAGCATCGCTACTGATTCATGTTAAAGCGGCTATTAAAATTCGTAAGGTGAATGCCAAAGCGAGAATGATTAATTATAGGCAACATGACAGATTTAAAATCCCCGCTCCCCTAGTCACGCTCAGTATTTTATTTTTATTAGCCTTTATCGTTATTCATATTATTCAAACCTTAGTTTTTGATAGTGCTGATGTTTATGAAGAACTGAATCAGTTATTTCAATCTGAAATGATGGTGTTATTTTATTTGTCGGGCTTGTTTGTATTGATGATGCATCTACAGCATTCTTTGGCTAATGTACTGCAAACTTTAGGAAAAACATCGGTAACACATTCTGTTTTCATTTGGATAGGAGTTTTAGCATTAGTAGGTGGTTTTGCTCTTATCCCCGTCTATATTTATATCTCTGGGGTATTGGCATGAGTGAATTTGAATTAGATAGCCATACACCAAAAGGTAGTTTGGAAAATAGGTGGACACAGCATAAATTTAATTTAAAAGTGGTTAGCCCTGCCAATAGGAAAAAATATACCGTTATTATCGTTGGAACGGGCTTGGCAGGCGCTTCTGCCGCGGCTTCTCTTGGGGAAATGGGCTACAACATTAAGACTTTTTGTTTCCAAGACAGTCCACGCCGTGCGCATAGTATTGCTGCTCAAGGTGGTATTAATGCCGCTAAGAATTATCAAAATGATGGTGATAGTGTTTGGCGATTATTTTATGACACGATTAAAGGTGGTGACTACCGTGCCCGTGAGTCCAATGTATTTCGCCTTGCGGAGTTAAGTAATCATATTATTGATCAGGCCGTTGCTCAAGGTGTGCCTTTTGCCCGAGAATACAGTGGCTATTTAGCTAATCGTTCTTTTGGTGGCGCACAAGTTTCACGTACTTTTTATGCACGAGGGCAAACAGGACAGCAATTATTACTTGGCGCTTATCAAGCCATGAGCAAACAAATAGATGAAGGTACTATCAAACATACGTCTCGCTGTGAAATGCAAGATTTGATACTCATTAATGGCAAAGCGAAAGGCATTGTTTCTCGTGATTTGGTGACGGGAAAACTTGAAACTCATATGGCTGATGCCGTGGTCTTGTGCACGGGGGGCTATGGCAATGTATTTTACCTTTCTACTAATGCAAAAGGCTGCAATGCATCTGCGGCATGGAGAGCACATAAACAAGGTGCTTTATTTGCTAATCCTTGTTTTACTCAAATACACCCTACGTGTATACCTCAGCATGGCGAGTTGCAATCAAAACTGACTTTGATGAGTGAATCACTGCGTAATGATGGTCGTATCTGGGCGCCAAAAAGTGAGCAAGATTGTGATAAAAAACCAGAAGACATTGCCGAGCAAGATCGTGACTACTTTTTAGAGCGTATGTATCCTGCTTTTGGTAATTTGGTGCCGCGAGATGTTGCTTCACGAGCCGTTAAATTGATTTGTGATGAAGGTCGTGGTGTCGGCCATGCAATTGAGGGTAAGAAATTAGGTGTTTATCTCGACTTTGCTCAAGCAATTAATGAGCATGGTTTAGATGCTATTAGTGAAAAGTATGGCAATTTATTTGATATGTATCAGCATATTACCAATGAAGATCCTTACACTAGTCCAATGCGAATTTATCCTGCTGTGCATTACACCATGGGTGGCTTATGGGTCGATTACAATTTAATGACGTCGATTGATGGTTTGTTTGCAGGGGGAGAAGCTAATTTCTCAGATCACGGCGCTAATCGTTTAGGTGCAAGCGCCTTAATGCAAGGCTTAGCTGATGGTTATTTTGTGCTACCAACGACAGTATCTGATTATTTAGCACACCAGAAACCGTTGGACCTCGACAAGGATTATCCAGAAGCCCAACAAGTATTAAAAGGCTGTGAGGATAAAATTCAACGCTTAATGAATGCCCCTGATCCGCAAAAAACACCAGATGAATTTCATCGGCAGCTAGGTCAAATAATTTGGCATGCCTGTGGGATGGCCCGTGAACAGAATATATTAGAACAAGCCATTAAAGATATTCAGGCACTGCGAGAACAATTTTGGCAACAAGTGAAAATAACAGGCAGTGATAAAACACTGAACCAAACATTGGAAAGAGCTGGGCGAATTGCAGACTTTTTTGAGTTGGCGGAGTTGATGTGTATTGATGCCTTAACTCGAGAAGAATCCTGTGGTTGTCATGCACGTGAAGAACATATTACCAATGATGGTGAAGCGCAACGTCATGATGATGCCTTTTCTTATGTGGCTGCTTGGCAATACAGTGGCAATTTGAGCATGCCTGTACTCTATAAAGAAGAATTACATTTCGAATTTGTTAGACCAACAACAAGAAACTACCGATGATTTATACACTACATATTTGGCGACAAGCGAGTGCAGAAGCACAAGGTGAGTTTGAACAACATCAAATAGATGTCAGTGAAGACACCTCATTTTTAGAAATGTTGGATGCACTTAATGAGCAATTGATTGAGAACAGCAAAGAAGCGATTGCTTTTGATTTTGATTGTCGTGAAGGGATCTGTGGTTCGTGTAATTTAGTGATCAATGGCACGCCACATGGTAAGCATACGGGAACCACAACCTGCCAACAGTATATGCGTGATTATGCTGATGAAAAAGAGCTGTGGATTGAGCCTTGGCGAGCAACTGCATTTCCGATAATTAAAGATTTAATTGTTGATAGAACATCGTTTGAAAAAATCATTCAAGCGGGTGGCTATATTGAAATTCGAACAGGTTCTGCCAGCGAAGCGAACACGATACCAATAGAAAAACAGGTATCCGATGTGGCATTTGATTCAGCCACTTGCATCGGGTGTGGTGCGTGTGTTGCTGCTTGTCCTAATGCTTCTGCAACATTATTTGTTGCAGCAAAAGTGACCCATTTATCAACTTTACCTCAAGGTGAAATGGATAAGAAGCGAGCAGAAAAGTTATTAACAGCAATGGATGAGCAAGGTTTTGGTGGCTGTAGTAATTATCGTGAATGTGAACGTGTTTGTCCGAAAGAGATCAGCGTTAGTAATATCACGACAATGAATAAACTGTTGTATCAAGGTTCAAATTAAAGAAAGGTTGAATATATGCTTAGAGTTATTTTCACGCATGTTTACGTTATCGTTATGGCTGTATTCATTGTAATGATGGGTAATATTCTTGCTGATAATTATGGTCCAACAATTATCGAGAGTATTTCAGGCGTTGTTGATAGTGCAGATCGTGGGGTTAATGATGTGCAACTGAATGTTAATAGTTGGAACAAAAAAATACTAGATTAATCATTAATTTTAAAACCCATAGAAGCTCTGTGGATGAAGCAAATGTCAACACAGTATAAAATGTTCGGTTAAACCTAATTTATTCTAAATACCAACACAGACTCCAAAGGAAACACTGAATGCTAAATTCGTCTCAAATTGAGCAGATTGTTAAGGACTATAATGATCCTGCAACGGATATGACACTTGCAGATAGCCAATCGAACATCAAAGTTGTTGTAGACGCTGAAAAGGTAACGGTCGCAGTTACTCTAGGTTATCCTGCTAAAAGTACTAAAGATGCATTACAAACTGCTTTAACTGATTTAGTTAAGCAACAAACAGCAGCATCTGATGTCACTGTTAATGTCGATTGGAAAATCATCAAACATAAAGTACAACAAGGTGTTAAGGGCATTAATAATATTAAAAATATTATTGCTGTCGCTTCTGGTAAAGGCGGTGTTGGTAAGTCTACTACCTCGGTCAATCTTGCGCTTGCATTAGCAGCAGAAGGGGCAAAAGTCGGTATTTTAGATGCTGA
>ENA-OSET01004840-OSET01004840.1-sediment-metagenome-genome-assembly--contig:-NODE-4840-length-11687-cov-15.623945_pt1 | contig 11687 bp, 10 predicted proteins | sample MGYA00237882_ERZ534229 | MGnify/ENA primary metagenome ERZ534229 (study PRJEB26408, sample SAMN06266212) | sediment metagenome | isolation source: Hudson Canyon methane seep mesocosm | place...
ATATGGTGGATGTTTAAGGATTTTATTTCGCTAAGAATATTATATGAGAAATCCCAGTTTTTAATGGGTAGGGATAATTCACCATGATCTGACACTAATTTAAAAAGAGAGGCTACTCGGCCGCATTCTTCGCTTTTTGTTGTTTTAAGGTGATCTTCAAATTGCCCAGCCAATATAGGATCAATCAAATGAAAGTTCCCCCTTAAAGTAGAGTGCATGACAATTTGAAGTTCGTCAGGATTATAAGTAGGAACCTTATACCGAATTGTAATCTTTCCCCAGGAAGAGCGACAAATATAAGTAGTCGAGAGGGGTTTTTTTGCATACGGACAGAGTTTTCGGATTAACGCTCGTCCAAAACGTCTGATATAAAATAAGTAACTCTGTCCAATCAAGAACAAGCCGAGTACCAACCAAATTAGCGGCACTCGCAGAAGCTCAATCAGTAAAGTTTTATACTCTTCCATCTATCGATGTCCTAGTTTCAAATCATTTTCGGCTGAAGCTGTTCCAGAATATGCAATGAGATTTTGAGGTTGATATTCAATGGACAGTAATGTCCCAGAGTGTGTGAAAACTCCAAAATTTCGGAAGCGAAAGGGATGGAACGATTCGTTATATATAGCGCAATAAGTACTTGTGGGGGCGCGTCAAGTTTGACTCTCTGGTTAGATGTTTTATTTATTTTCATTCTTTACCTGGGTAATCAAAAAGATTTTCTTCTGCTTCGACAGATAAAAAAAACAAGCGATATTCATTGATTGAATAATCTGTAACAATCATCATTCGGCACTCTATAGAACTAGTAGGCAATTCAACTTTATATCTCATGCTTTTTTTCTCTGGGGGTTCAAAGAACTGATCCCAATAGTTTTGATCCCAGCCTCCTTCTGATTTTCCATACTTGAAGTATATTTCCTTAAATTTTTCTTTAGTTACTTCTTCCATAATTTTCCTATGTATTCGACCACTTAGATAGCCAGGAGATTTAATAAATTGATAGTTAATTGATTGTGTTTATTTTGTGCCATGCTGAATAAAACTTTGCGATAGGCTCCTGATCTTTAGTCGCTATTTATTACGAATGAGGCGGATATATTTTATCAACCAAAGATCTTTCAATTGCATTACCTTTTTGATCCCAGCCAATTGTACGGTTATTAGTCATTCGGTGATCAAGCTCACAGAATATATTCCCTGTCTCTTGCTCAAAAATAAAAGAGAACGTCCATGGAGAAAATTTCCAGTCTTCTTCATCGAATGGCCTGTCAGTACTAAAACAACCCGAAAGGCTTTTGTTGTCATATTCATATCCAGATGCTTCTTTAAATTTTGTTTTTTGTATATCTGATAAACAAGTATATCTAGTCATATTTGCTACCTATAAGAATGCAGAGCTATCACCATTACCAATATGGTTACGCCCGTCAATAATGACCTTGTTCAACCGTTCCGGCTCAAGCTCTCTAATTTATTAGCTAGCTAGAACAGCTATATTACGTTGAATGCAATCTCTGCTTACGCTGGGTTGGGTCGAATCCCATAAATGAACAATGACTCTTTACTTGATCAGAGCCTCCTTAATAAGCAATCCCAACACCAGTAGACACAACGAAGATAAATTGAATTAAAAAAACAACAAGCCAGAACCATAAGCTGACTGGCATTCTATATTGTTTTCTGACGATGTTTTTATAGTGTTGAGTAATACTATCCATAGACCCTACACAAAAAAATGCAGGCAAGTTCGAGTGCTCTGCGGGTATGATTTCTAACTTTCCGTGCCTATCTGTTAGTCTTCCCACCACAATGACATCATCACCTTGTTCGCAGTACCGTAATTCGCTCGTGTATGTTTTATATTTTGCTAGGTCTTTGTCTTTACAAATTGACGGACAAGTTTCACTGTCATCACTCTCTACCTTTAAGCGACGATTTAACTGAGCTTTAAATAACTCAAGATTCACCAATACTTCTTGAGCTTCAGTTCCCACTTTTATAACAGGGGATGGAGATTCTTCATCAAAAAGTATTTTTTTATGTGTATCCATACCAGAACTTGGTTTTTTGCTTCGCGTTTGCCATGTTGCACTTACCTTATGTACATAGAAAACACAGGAGCAAGCTAATTCAGGTAATACATGCTTATTCGAGGATATTATTTTTCCAGAAAGTTGCACATATGAATCAATTAAATTAGCCGAAAACTTAGGTGCCTGCTGTATTTTCTTCAACCTATCCCATGCTTTTTTTCGTGATTTCCTCGCCTTTAATGGATTATATTTGTAAAATTTGAGAACAAAGATAAATGCTATTATGGTCAAAATAGCCGAAACATACCAATACTCCCCCATAAAAAAGAATACTCCCACCAGACACACAACCACCCAAACAATATTAACCATTATTATTTCCATTGTTGTTGTTATTGTTATTATTGTTGTTGTTATTATTTGTGCCGAAAGCATCAAAACTTACGCCACGCCCAAAGACATCTCCTTGTCTTTGATGTAGTGGCCCCACATAGTATTCAGTATCAATCCTACTAATTTTTTCACCATCAAAACGGATAAGAAAATCATTGCTTGCTGTGTTTTTTAAGTCATCAACCTTAAGTTGTACATCATCAATAAAATAATAGAGCGATGCATTACGGTACACAACATGTTTGTTTGATTTTACTTCCGATGAAAAAAAATCATTCATACTATTCTCAACCGTATCTCGTTGATTTTTTAATTCAATTTGATCAAGAAACAGTTCTATCTTGTTTTCAATATTCGTCATTGTAGCCTCTTTATTTCCAGTAAAATTCTATATTGGGAAACGGCAAATTAATCGCTTGTATGTGGTAAAAAGCACTTTTTATTTGTTTTTTATAATGGTATTCACGTAATGACTTTGTAGTGAAAAACAGGTTATTTCTTATTCCCTTCTTATAGAAATCCACATGCTGTTTAAGTAGTTTAGCAATATCAAATACGTAGTAACCTTGTTCTCTTTTCGCACCCTGCACTAATGAATGTTTATACAAGGCATAATCAAAAATATGCTCTTGCTTACTACGGTTCTCATCACCATAGATGACTTGCGTATCGCGTAACAACATAATTTGCACGGCATTATTCACTTCATATTCGCAAGCAATAGAGAAAGCATCTTCACGTATACCCAGTAATATTTCAGAATCACTTGTAAAAATCTCCATATCATTTTCATTTTTTAGTATAGGAGACTTTAAGTTATAACGCACATCATCAACCTGTAAATAAAAAAGTTCCTCCGTATACAAAACCTTTAGTACCTTATCCTTTTCTACGATTGTCGCAAGTTGATTATTAACTTCATATAGCTCATCCGTCACATAAGCCTGCTTTTGAGGATGCTTTTCTTCTAATTGATTGAGGTTGTTATGAAAAACTAATTGCTTGGTATACGTTTTAAGCTGTTCATCTGTCATTGGCTGATACCGCTCAGGGTCATCTTTATACAGCTCTTTTTGCAGTAAACAGGTGTAACTTTTTTCTAGACCCGACTCATGCCGTGCAAAGGTACAGCCGGAATGACAATATGCAATATATTCACAATTCAAACAGTCTTGATGAATCGTTAAGTTATTTTCATTTCTTTCAATAACCTTCCAACCATTATCAATAATGGCCTCCACCTCATCCTTAAATACATTACCGTAGAAGAATTGACGAGATGATTGTCCTCGTGGACAGGAATAAACATCTCCGTCATATTGCAATAAGAAAAACTTGTCACCACAATTAACTGCCGAGCAACAAAAATCTGGGGTGAATTCTTTAAACCATTCCTTTTTTAAACCGTGGTGTAAATCACTACCACTGAAAGCTTCAGTAATACGTTGATAAAAATATACTTGTTCCTCTTGTGTTAGCATTTTTAAATCGGAGGTACGTTCACCAAATTTTTCATCATTCTTATTTGAATCAAAGCTAAACATAATATTGAAACGGTTCATATCCAAACCAATTTCATCGTGTATATAACGAATGTCCGCAATGAATTCATCAATATAGTGCAGATGTTCTTGTGTAACAACGCAGGATATTTTTTTATGATTAGGATAATCAGCCAATAAGCCAAGGTTTTCTGTAATACGCTTGAGCGTACTCCTGTCTTTTTTATCGACACGGTATTTATCATGTAACGATAAGGGTAAATCAATGCTGCCGCTAATTGACACTTTATACTTTAAAAACAAATCATAGTGTTTATTAAAATTTAGCATATTAGTTTTGATATGGACGGGATTCAGCGAGAAACCCTGAGCCTTAATCAAATGACCATATTCAGCATAGTATTCACTGGCTAGCGTAAATAGCGTATTCAGTACTTTACTCGGTAATGCTGTCACCTCACCACCATGAAAAGATAAATTAAACGGCAAATAACCTGCATTCAGTAGTTGATCTAATGTGTATTTCAGGGTGTTTACCGCTTGTTCCGTATTGATTTTTTGCTCAGTTAAGTCACCTAAGTAACAATATTTACACGACATATTGCAATAAATCGTCGGCACATATAATAGGTGGATAGGCTTTTTAAGAGTAATTTTATCTGCGGGTATAAGTGGACTGACCTTCATAGTAGATAAGCGTGTCGTATCTATTTTTATTTCGGACATGGGATTAATCATAATATTTACACTCCAGTGATGTAAATAGTACACCAACCAGTAATACTGCTTTGATGAATAACTAAAAAAACTGCCGTAATTGCACGGCAATTCGATCACATAACGTATTTGGAACAGGTTGATTCATCATTACCGTGCAGGGTTTAAAATAGGAATACCAAGCCATAAAGCCAAGGTATATTGAACAATTGCAAAAGGAACAGCCCTATCGACTGAATCGAAAATAGAGAATATGAGGAGTCAAGAACACCTTCATCACATTCCAAATAAAAAACCAGGATAAATATCTCTGATATTCCACCTTGCTAGAATATACGGTGCAGAGAACCCTGAAGAGGGTTTCTTATGACCAAGATTGATGAATAGAAGCTTTCTAATGCATCTTCTCCTGTCTACGGAATTTCTTTTCACTTCCGCTACAGCTCTTTCATCGTACCTGCCCGTCTGCTCAACCCATAGCGCCATAGGATAAATTACCTTTACGCGGGATAACGACAGATTAATGGTTATTAGATTTCAAATACGATCACAACCAACATTCACATGTTTATTACCACTGGATGATTGAAATATCAGTGTTATTTTGGAAGTAGGTATTATTTTTCAAGGTTTTGTTAAACCAATTAAATAAAATTAACCGTTCCCCACCAACCCAACCAAAATCGATTGCACTCTAGCCTCTAATACTTCCTCTCTCACAGAAAAAAATTGACATAGATCAAATTTAGTGTGAGAGTAAAAACCAATGTTATCTTCTATAGTTTTATTTAACATAAAAAACTTAATATATTTTCAAAATAATTATGATCAACGATAAAGAGCGGGAATTAATAAAAAAAAGCTGGAGCCTTGTAGAACCAATGGCTGACAGTGTACCGGATTTATTTTATAAACGATTATTTGAACTGGAGCCTGCCTACCGGGATTTATTTCCTGAAAACATGGATAAGCAGAAACGTAAGCTTATAAAAATGCTGGGGTTTATTGTAAAAGCGATTGATTTTTCTGAAAATTCCTGGAAAGGCACAGTATCAGAAGACGATGATTTATTTCTAGTGATCCTAGCAATGGGAAGGCGCCATAGTGACATTTATAAAATACCAGATGATTCTTATGACACAGTAGGAGCGGCCTTAATCTGGACATTGGACTACGGTCTTGGTCAAGCATTTACTGACGAAGTAAAAGCAGCCTGGGTTCATTACTATCAGTTACTGTCAATGACAATGAAAATGGGTTCAGCTATGGTACCCAAATAATGAAACCAGAACATTACCTGTTGATTGAACATGTATAAGCTTAAAATTATATTGAGGAACTGGCTGTGTTAGAGCAAAAAGGTCAAATAATGGAGGGGAAATTCTCCGATTACACTCTGGACCAGGTATTGCAGGTTGTTAGTATTGGTAGGCAATATATAGAAATGGAGTTAAGCGCTGATAATGATGATGAATATGGCAATATTATTATTAAAAGTGGACAAGTGTTAAGTGTAAACTTGGGCAACTTAAACGGCTTTGATGCATTTACACAATTTTTTAGCACGCCTTTTATCCGTTTTCGTGTTTTTTTAATTGAGGCTTTAAAAGATATACCCGATCCAATTGACTCTCTAAATAATATGCTTGAAAATATTGATAAAACAAGCTCTACTGGAGCCGTTTCACCTAAAATTAAAACTCAATCCATAATAGAAAAGTCAGAAATAATGAAAGGCAACTTTTCTGATTATTCACTGGAACAGGTTTTACAGGTTATCAGTATTGGCAGACAATATATCAGCCTGAACCTGATAGCTGAAAGCAGCAATGATAGTGGAAATATTATCATTAAAAATAACCAGGTTCTTTCTGTAAAGGCCGGGCAGTTAACTAATGTAGCGGCTTTCCATCACCTCTTTAAACAACCTCTTGTCCAATTCCAGGCCTGTTTAATTGAACCGTTAAACAATCCACCAGTAGCCATCGGATCGGTTTCTCAATTGTTAGCTAAAGTTAACACTAACAAGGGTAACTCTTCACTAGAAAAAAAATCTGACAAAGTACAAACCACCATAACAGAACGCACTCAAACAGAAACAGAAACAGAAACAGATATTATGCGAGGTGATTTTTCTGATTACTGTCTTGACCAGGTATTAGAGGTGGTCAGTATAGGCAGACAGTATATCTGTCTTGAATTGCATAGTAAAAATAGCACTAAACCTGGAAAAATAATCATAAAAAGTGGCAAAGTAATAAGTGTTAATTTTGGTGAACTGAACAAATATGAAGCCTTTGAAAAACTTTATAATGGCCCCTTGCTTCGCTTTCGCGTTTATTTACATAATGATCAGGATAATCCTCCAAATCCAGTAGGCTCAATAGATGAATTACTTGTAAAGGTTAAAAACCCTATTGCTAAACCCGTAGCAACCCAAAAGGCAGACAAAAAAGAAAAAAACATTATGAAGGGGAACTTCGCTGACTATTCATTAGATCAGATATTACAGGTTGTCAGCATAGGTAGACAATATGTTGGTGTCGAGTTGACAGCTGGTAATGATGATGTCTATGGCAATATGGTTATAAAAAGCGGACAGGTATTAAGCGCTACTCTAGGAAAAACAAGTGGCTTTAAAGCATTCAACAACTTTTTCACTACGCCGTTTATTAGCTTCAGAGTGTTCCTGACTGAAGCGGTAAATGTTACTAAAACGCCTATTGGTTCATTGAATACATTACTTGCGGACATTGAAAATTCGGCTATTGAAAAGCAAGTTAAAAACCCAACAGTTATTGACAAAGTTGAAGAAGAAATACTGTCTAGCGCTAAGCCACCACCGAAAAACTCAGGCGTCCTTAAATTCATTAAAAAACTTTATCAAGGCTTGTTTCCTTTGCGATCAAAAACATTGCAAACAGCCCCGCCCGATACTAAAAACAAATCAATGGCAGATGAATTAATAGCGGGGAAAATAGAACCTCCACAGTCTATTGCTACTGAAGCTGAAGAAAACCTTGCTCAAGAACTTAATCAGCAGATACCTAATATTGTATCTGACTCAATACTGCGTTCTCAAGCACAAACGGAAGATGACTCATCATTTTCTAATGGAGATTCAAACCCTATCATAGAGGATTTTTCAAATCTGGAAAATGGCCTTGTATTAGCCATCGCCAGTTCTAAAGGTGGGGTTGGAAAAACGACAGTCTCTATCAATCTTAGTGTTAGTCTAGCTCGGAGAGGGCTTAAAACAATTTTAGTGGACGGAGACCCTAATGGCGATATTTTAGCGGCCATTAAAGTACAGTCCAAGGTAAAAGGCGGTGCTTATGATGCTATCTTTTCAGGTAAGAATGTAAATGAATGCTTATTGAATACTGCTATACCAGAACTCCAAATATTACCCGCAATAGACAATCCTTCATTAATTTTTGAACATGGTTTTTCTACTGATTTAACTGATTCCTGGCGTTCATTATTTAATCAGCTTCTATCATCCGATATAGATATTGTTATCGTAGATACATCAGCTAGCATATATGGCCCCACTTTACCGATTCTCAAAGCCTGCACCCATGTTATCGGTGTACTGCAGGCTGAGACAATAGCCTACCATTCATTCTCTAATTTTCTTGAGTTTCTGGATAGCTTACCTGAGAAACAGCACCCAGAACTTGCAGGAATATTATTGAATATGCTGCAATTTAGCGAGAAAGATTCATCGGACATTCTGGGTTCGGCTTACCAGAGTTTTCCAGCGGGAAAAATATTGAATACTGTGTTACAGAGAGATATCACTTATTTACATGCTAGTAGCACTGGCGTACCTTTACATTTTTTGAATAAAGATGAATTACCACCTGCTGCCAGTTTATTTGACGCATTGGCAACAGAGCTGAATGATCGGCTGTGGGAAAAAGAAAAAAAGACAGCAAATAATCAACCTGTATTTTTTGCATAACATCTAACAAATAAATCAGGGACTATTTAAACTACAATTTGTGGTGTAGTTTGTTATCACTTAAGACACAAATTATTAATGAGCGATAAAAAGTAAAGTAATAAAATGCTTATTTACTTCACTTTTAATCCCCTTTCTACTTACCAATTACTTTCTTTAAAATATCTAGCTGTGCTATTTTAAGTGCTTTCAGCATTTGATCAGCTGAATCAAACCTGTCGTCAGGCATTTCTTGAGTTGCCTTTTTTAAGACATTCAGTAATTCAATTTCTACAGACGATGAAGTATCAGAACTTTCGTGTAATTCCTTTATACTTATTTCCTTGCTATTGCTGATCAGACTGAATAAAGATACTGCTAGAGAATAAATATCACACCGCTGATCTATTTCAAGATCAGCATTTTTAATCTCAGGGCTAATAAAAACCGAACCAGAACCTTTAAGTAGTTTCTTTTGAATTTGAGAAAAACCGAAACCAATAATTTTAATTTCACCCGAATTTGTGATTAAAATATTATCAGGTGTCATATTGCAATGATAAATCCTTTCATTATGTGAATAAGTAAGCACTTTAAGGCAACAGATGGCTATGTCAAATATTTTGTTGGTATTGAAAAAGGGAATTGATTTTTTATATTCAGATAATAATTCACTGGCAACACTGCCATCAGTCACACTACATAATCTATTGAGTTCATTATCCCAGTTGCAATCTATAATATTCTGAATATTCGGGTGGCTCAGTTTTTTAGCTAATGAAATTTCATAATTAACAATGTTAAGAACACCACTTTTAATAGAGTCATTCGGTTTAAATATATTTATTAAAACTTGTCTTGATTCAGAAACTTCAACTGCTTGGTATAAATAAAAATGTTCATTTTCAACGACAAACCTGCTAATCCGGTATCTGCTTAAAACACTATCACCAACTAATAATTTCAGCTCAAAAGGGTATTGGCTGGTTTTTTTAATGGAATAAGTGTTTTTATTTTTATTTTCGGACTGATCTTTATTTTCTTTATCCCAAAAAGCCTGATAAACCTTTACTGCCGATGATTTTCCTTTTAAATGTGCAGATCTTATTTCATCTATAAAGACAGTTTGTACTGCTCTAAGATTATTATAGGTTTCTTCCGAAAAAAGGATCTGCCCTGATTCTGCAATCTGTTCAAAACGGGCAGCAACATTAACAACATCACCAAAAATATCATTATCATCAAAAATGGCTTTGCCAGAATGCATTCCTACCCGCATTTTTAGAGGGATATTTCTACTGTCCATTCTATTGGATAAGTCGATTTTTTTTTGGATTTCCAGCGCAGCATTCAATGCATCCTGCGCATCAATAAAATAAGAGAGGGTTCCATCTCCTATTTTTTTTACCAAATGACCATTGTGGGTCTGGAGCGTAGGCACTAATAGATCATTCTGTCTTTTAATTAAAGTGATATAAGCAATGTCTCCTTCTGTTTCGGCTAATGCCGTAGACCCTTGCATATCTGTGAACATCACTGTTATATACTTAGTAAAATCTTGCTCAAGAATTGCATCAAGCCGAGCTTTTTCTTCTAAGAATTCAGAAAAACTGTAGCTCTTATTGATTTCCGGCCTATTATCACTCTCTATATCAACCATTCAAATAATCCCAACACCCAATTTACACTGTAGTTTATTGTAATTTCATAACTAACCTCTTCCCTGAATTTAAACTTACAAAAAACCAATGCCAGCCTTTACATCAGCGAACAAATGATTCGATTATAACGGTTGAATACATAAAATAACAAATACTTTAAAAATGACAACGATTCAGAATATTCACCTCTCTTCACACATCGCACATAATCAATTACTTTGAACAAAGTCACAGAGTCTTCTTATGTTAACAACCAAAAATGAGCCATCCCATTAATTGAAAAGTGAGTCACTAATTCACAGACCGGTCCATCTGCTATTAGTTAAACTGAGCGCACAAACTGATTAATGAACCTATCAGGCGATTCACTCGATGCAACACACTTATCAAATAATTCCATTGCTTCAGTGACTGAAATAGTTGCAAATGCACCATGGCCTGTTCTTTTTATAAAAACGTCATGTAGAAGTTCTATAAACGTCATTCGATCTTGAGTTACCTTTGACATGAGAGTTCTCCTTTTATTTTGTAACTTATATATCGGCATATTGTAAGAAAACATTACCTCTAAATCTTTTAGATATAAAGATCTGTAACCGTTGGAGTATCGATACAAAATAATAGTTAAAACCTATTTATTGTTATTTAAAGGCGATGTGCTTGGGTGAGGCACTTTTCCCGATGGAACGACTTTTGAAGCATTTTCTATATGAAGATCTTGGTCATCAAAAAAAATGTGCGGATGAAATGCTTCTAATACTTGTGTTTTTTCTAAGCCGCCTAAAAAGAATATTTCATCGACATAAACGCCCCAGTGACGGAGTGTTTTTATCACTCGCATTTCTGCAGGTGCATGTCTGGCTGTCACTATTGCAATACGTACTGGTGAGAATTCAACATTGAATGGAAGGCGTTCTTGTAATTTTGATAACTTTTTTAACAGCGCAGCATAAGGCCCTTCTTGCATTGGCTCATTCTGCTGCTGGTCTTCTGTTTTATTAAATACGTCCAAGCCTTTTGCTCTATAAACGATTTCACTGCTCTCATCAAATAATACGGCATCTCCATCAAATGCTATTCTGACCTGGCCTTCGGGTATTCCTTTGGGATTTTTAGGTGGGCTTTTTAAAATGGCCGCTGCACATGTTTTACTATCAATAACTTTTTGAGCATCTTTAACCATTGTGGTTAAAAACAAATCCACATTAAAAGCGTCGAGATAATCAACAACGGATTCGCCGCCCGTAAAAGCATGTCTTGATATTTGCAGATTATTGTCTCTAATATTTTGTAGCACTCGGATACCCGTTTCAGGACTATTCCTAGACATAACGACTACTTCAACCAAAGGTGCCTCGCCTTCAGATTGATATTTATTTAACTCCAGCAATGCCTTAACTAATGGCATACCTGTTCCATCATTGAGCGCTTCATT
>ENA-OSET01004842-OSET01004842.1-sediment-metagenome-genome-assembly--contig:-NODE-4842-length-11685-cov-24.057805_pt1 | contig 11685 bp, 14 predicted proteins | sample MGYA00237882_ERZ534229 | MGnify/ENA primary metagenome ERZ534229 (study PRJEB26408, sample SAMN06266212) | sediment metagenome | isolation source: Hudson Canyon methane seep mesocosm | place...
ATGCCACATGGTGACTTTATTGAAATTCATTGCCAATGTCCTTTGGAAACATGTGAAACTAGAGATGTAAAAGGCTTGTACAAAAAAGCACGAAATGGAGAAATAAAAGACTTCACGGGTATTTCATCCCCTTACGAAATTCCTAACAACCCTGAATTACGAATTGACACCCATAGTTTATCTTTAGAAGAGTGTGTCAATCAGGTACTCGAGTTATTAAAAACTCGACATGTTATTCCTGTACAAAAATAAAATTAATTAAGCCTGCCAATGCACTTTATTAAAAATAATCAATTAAGTTTTCCTGTATATATAGTTTCAATACTATTATTTTCTATCCTTATTTTCTTTGATACTTGGAAATCACTGGTTGATATATGGATTCGCTCAGATACCTACGCACATGGTTTTTTGGTAGTTCCAGCAAGTTTATGGTTAATATGGCAAAACAAAGCATTACACCCTTATTTACAACCCACAAAACCCAGTTATTTAGGACTCGCCTTTATTCTATGTAATGGTTTATTTTGGCTATTTGCTGCCATGACCCAAATTCTAGTTATTCAACAACTAGCCTTAGTTGGGATGCTTATTGGGAGTTATTGGTTTTACCTTGGAAACGATACGATAAAAGAGTTTATTTTCCCCGTATTATTCTTGTATTTTATGGTTCCAGTAGGAGAGGCTCAGTTATTACCTTATTTAATGGAGTTTACAGCCGACTTTACTATTGCTTTGATTCGATTAACCGGACTAAGTGTTTATAGAGAAGGCTTACACTTTAGTCTGGTTTCTGGTGATTGGTCAGTAGTAGAAGCATGTAGCGGTGTACGTTACTTAATTTCGTCTATTACTTTAGGAACCATCTACGCCTACATAACTTACCGTAAGAACTATAAACGTGCGATTTTTATCTTATGCGCCCTTATAGTACCAATATTTGCCAATGGTATGCGTGCATATATGATCGTTATGATTGGCCATTTAAGTGGTATGACATTAGCAACAGGTGTAGATCATATTATTTATGGAGCATTCTTTTTTGCCATTATTGTTTTCATCATGTTTTATATAGGGTCTTTTTGGCGAGACCCAGACATTGATGAGGAAACTATATCAAACTTTAAAGTTCAACCAAATACTTATACTAGCAAACAATCTAGTCTTGTAATATTTACAATAATGCTTGCCTTAGCCTTCTGGCCAATTAGTAATTATCAACTACAATCGCATTACAAAGCCCAAACTAACATACCAGATTTTTCCTTAAGTGCAGACAATAGTCATTGGGTAGAGATAACACCACCCAATTGGAACTGGCAACCTAAATTTAATGGTGCAACAACAGAATCTTTACGTTATTTTCAGAAAGAAGAGTCTATCGTTGGCATATACCAAGCTAATTTCGGTGATGAAGAACAAGGGGCAGAACTCATCAATACTCAGCATGTATTAGTTAATATTGAAGAGAGAGATCAGTGGCATACTATAAACCCAGCCACACAGACATTTACATCACCTGAAAGTAAAAAAACATTAACTGTTGATACCTCAAGAATAAGAGGAAAGATTAATGATTTTATTACGGCAAAATGGTATCAAGTCGGCAATGTAAGCACTAACAATCAATATCTAGCAAAAATATATCAGCTATATAAGCGCTTAACTTTAGATACTTCGCCTGAAATATATTATGTTGTTTTTACAAAGCAATCGACTTTACAAGATGCAGAAAGTCCACTATTAGGTGAATTTATTAGCGTATCGTCTTTAATAAAATAAGGGTAGTCATTTGTAGAGCGGACTTTAGTCCGCCATAAAGGTAGTATTTATAAATTATTGCGGACTAAAGTCCGCTCTACATAAATAAAAATGTAGCTATGTTAGCTTAAACGTTTAACCCAGTTCAAAGTTAATTGGGCCACTTCTTCTCGCCACTTTTGAGAAGAAAAAGTGTGGTCGGCGTCCATTAATTCAACTTTAGAAACATCTGCTTTCTCAAATATTCTTTGTTGTTGATTATCAGCTTTCACTACTTCTCTAAATTCATTAGCCGTCAAGTCCTTTCCACTTAGAATAAATAAAATGGGTCGTTCAAACCGATTTAGACAAGCAAGCACCCTGTCAGGTAAGGGCAAACCAGAATCAACTAAAAAAGTATGCTGCTCTGCCATATTTATTGGGCTGGCTTTTGATTCTAACAACCTCTTAAACTGCATAACTAAAGAAGAAAATGACTGACGATAATTAAATTGAAAAGAGAAGACTCTCTTCCACAATTCTGAATGAAAAAGATGTTGTAAATAATAATATTTAAGATAAGTTTTAGCCGCACCATGCTCAGTAAAGACCCAAGGGTTTAACAAGACTAACCCCTTTATTCGTTTATCTTGGTAAGCATAAAATGAAGCCGCAGAAGCTGCATCACACAAGCCCCAAATAACTACCCCTTTTAAATTTGGAATAGATTTATAAAATTCATCAACAGCCACTGAAATATCTTCATCGATGCTTGAAAACACACGTGATTCACCTTGTGAATCCCCCATTCCTCGATAATCAAATCGCATAACAGGGATAGCATTGGTCGCCAACATCCGGGCAAGTAACACAAATTGACGCTGGCTCCCTACTCTATACTGTGGGCCACCAACAACAATTAAAACACCTATTGCAGAGGTACTCTCTGGTTTATGAATCATTCCTATCAATTGCTCTGATTGACAGGAAAAAACAATAGGTAATTCTTCGACCCTAGTCATTAATGCTTAACCTTAGGGTTTATCACGATTTATTAGAAACTCTCTCATATCTTCATTTTTCACCCGTTGATACAAATCTTCCACTTTGATAGTCAAACCAATTGATTCCAGGGTTAAAGAATCCCCTAATAAATAATGCTTAGAGCTCCATTGATCTTTTTTTCTACTGACCTCAACATTGACAAAGTCCTGTTCGATCAAAACATATTCTTGTAATGTAGGAATAGATTGATAAGCCGTGCGTTTAATTGTCTCATCATATCGCCGAGTCGATTTAGATAACACCTCAACAATAATAGTTGGTGTCTCTGTATAATAATCATTGTCCGTTTGATCATCACAAACAACCATGGCATCAGGGTAAAAAAAATCATCACCAACCTTTACTTTCACATCAGATGAAAAAGGCTCGCAAGGTGAATTTTGTAGATGAGCATGTAGGTTCACAAAAATATTTCCTGAAATTCTCTCATGATTTTTACTTACGCCAGACATAGCATAAATCTCACCATCAATGAACTCATGCTTAATCACAGCTATTTCTTCACCTGCTAAATACTCTTCTGCAGTCATTACATCTACTGTTTTCTTTAAAGCCACTATGACACCCTATGTGATGATAATGTGACCAACTCAAGCGACTCAGAAATTTCTTGCGTTGCCCAAAAATGACATCCAGAAATTATATCAAGTGAAGCCTTAATGTCTTGTTGCTTAAGGTGTTTAATCCACTGAGAAGTAGCATAACCCTCCCCTTCTTCACTAGCTACTGCAAGTTCAAAGATTTGAATCTGTTTTACCTGATTAATTTTAATTTGATCCATTTTAGCCGAAATTATTGGAAGGGCCAGTTCAGGATTTAAACAATAACCAGCCACTTCAACACACTGTCCATTTAATAACTGCTGCTTTAAGCTAGATGTGGTCTTTTGCGGCTTATCTTTATCCATCATAGCTGCAGCAACATTCAGTCGTAAAAACTGCATAACAAACTGCTCACCATTTAATACTGGTTGCCAACAAATTAACTTATCAATATAAGGGTCATATTTTTGTAAATAATTTAAAGCCAATAAAACACCCGTTCTTACGCCCCATAGATGAATTATCTTGTATTGCTTTTCTTGTACCCATTTAACTGCAGTATTAATATTACTAAGCCAGATATCCCAAGTTGCCTCAGAGAAATCACCCTGACTATCACCAGTGCCCCACAAATCAAGCACTAAAACCGAAATACCTTGCTCAGCATAAGCTTGAGCTTGCATAGCAACCATATGCCGAGATTTATTCATTTCTTCAGCAAATGCAGGGATATGAACAATACATTGAGAATTAGGGTTATCTAACGGTGAATAATACATTGCAAAAATCTGCCCTAACTCTGCAGAAATAAATAAAGGCACTGTTTTATATGTTGATATCCCTTCCATAAGCTTACAATTAAAGTTTCCCTTCAACAAAGATGACTAAGGAACTGACTGTTTCAAATACCTGAGCATCAATTTCATCATCTTCAACAAAAAAACCAAATCTATTTTCCAGTGCCGTTAAAATAGAAACAACTGCCATAGAGTCAAACTCAGGAAATGCACCTAGCAATGGAGCGTCACCTTTTAACAATGCATTATCACCTTTAAGTTGCAAAATGCTGATTAAAATCCCTTTAACTTCTGTTGATATTGACATATATACCTAAATTTTTCTATAGCTAACATAAACTCTCTTGCTCGAACCTTTAACCCACGTGTATATTTTTGTTAGGTTTTTTTGATTCGATGTAAACAATTTTACCGTCTTTCCAAATAGGCATTTTTAAATCATTTTCTGATGCAATTTTTTCAGCTATTTCTGATGCTCTATACATTGCATTAATGGCTAACTTTGAATAAAAACCTTTCTCTTTCATTATGATTCGTCCAATACAGTTGGTATTTTCCCAGAGTTATCAAAAACGACCCATGCATCAACATGATGCTTGTAGTGGTTTTTAAAGTTTTGCCATCCTTTTTGATAGCGGCGTTTTATTACATTTTCTGGAATATTATGGCCACCTTCAGCAACTCTTAATCGTACTCTCTGAATTGCCATTTCTTCATTTGGTAGTTTTAAGAAAAATAGAATCACTTCATATCCTTGGCTTTTCCAATTTTTAATTCGTCGAATATAGCTCAAACCACTAAGTGTTGTTTCAAATGCAAAAGATTCTTTTTTTCCAACTAAATTATCGATTTTTCTTAATAGTAATTTCCCCGATTCAATTGCAACACTTTCAGGCTTGAAAGGCGAAAGTCCTTCTGCAATTAAATCAGCATTAACATAATTTAAACACGATGCTTCTTCAGGTAAAAAAGTTTTAGCAAATGTTGTTTTTCCAGCACCATTTGGACCAGCAATAATATAACATTTTATATTTTGTTGGTTCATCTAGGGTTCAACCAATCAAAGTGACAACCCATAACCCATTGCCTAATATATTCTTGGTTATTATTTTCAACCTCTTTTCTAAATCTTTTTGCAGAATTTTGATGTATGTTTTTAAAGTAATCATTTGCCTTTAAACAAGCATCTAGTGTTTTTGTATAAAAACATTTTAGACTCTCTGCTTCCTGCCATATCATATTATCTTTAAAATTCATTTAATGTTATCACCTATCCTAACTTATCCATTATAGTAAATATTTCTTAAAATAAAACCTTATAAATTCATTAAGCATTTTTAAACAGCCTTTCCAAGTACGCCAATTAAAGATCATTATCCCCCACCGCTCACGCCTATGGGACATCCATTCCTTTTTGTAAGCATCATCACCGCTTAAATAATCAACACAGTCTACTTTATCAATATCTATAACGTAACGCATTAAAGTAGCGGTTAAAATGGAACCAATAGATAGGTTTTTATATTTTTCAGCATAAGCTAATTTATAAATATACGCTGTATTATCTGCAACAATCCATACTTGTGCAGCAATAGCAACATCATTAATATAAGCAACACCTAACCTTAATGCGCCCTGCTTAGCAGCCACACGCATTAAACCAGAAATAAAATCCGGAAATGTCTCTTCACCCTTCCAGCTTGAAGCATATACAGCTTCGAAGGCCTTTATCCCCTTTTCTAGTCCCTCGCCTTTATATAAAATTTCAGCTTTTGCTCCTTCAAGCCGGTTAAATTGTTTTGTTTTTCTTACGACTGTATTTCTAACTCTAGAAGAGAGTCCGGAAAAATACTCATCGAATGAGCGTTGATTAACCTCTAAATACCAATTAGCAAAACAAAAAAAAGGAATGCTTGGTAAACCAACCCCTTCCATATTCGATATTAACGAAACCTGCTTTTGTTCCATCGGCTGTAATATCAGTGTATCCCACACGAATTCAACACCTTTCATCCCCTTTAAAAAGTTTCTTACAATATGCAACTGCTCATTATCTTCATCATTAGATAAAAGATGATAGATGGGGGAATAGTAATTGGTTAAACTTTCTAAAGTTGAATTATTAAATTTTAGTGGTGTTAATAACTTTAGCTCACCCTGATGGGAATAGTTTAAAAAAAAAACATGTTCATTTTCTGAAAGTATTACGGAATTAATCCAATTTTCATACCAATCAAATGAAGAAAAAAACCCAGTATTATCACACTTTAATAATATTACAGCTTCATCCGATAAATCCTCAAACTTAGTAATATTAATCGTCATAAGTTATTGCTAAATAGCTAATACTAATTCAGATTGTGCTCGTTGATAGTCCTCAGGAATACCAATATCAATAAAGTAAGAATCTGACATAAAAGCATTCACTGTCACTTCATTTAATTTACATTGAAGAAAATCAACTTCAAATGAAAATTTTTCTGGCATCGGAAATATCTTAAACAATGATTTATTTAAAATATAAACACCTGTATTAATTTGCCCTGAATTAACATATTGCTTTTCCTCAAATGAAACAACGCGTCCCTTATCCATCTCAACATTGCCATATCGTTCAAAGTTTTTCATCGGTTTTAAAGCAATCGTTAAATCAGCGTTGCTATCTATATGAAATAATGCCATTGCCTGCCAATCAATAGCACAAAACGTATCTCCATTTAAAACAAGTACATTAGTATCCTTTGCAAAAGTTAATGCCAACGCTATTGCCCCTCCTGTACCCAAAGGAGTTTCTTCATATGCATATATCAATTCCAAACCATGCCAGCTGCTACCAAAATAGGTTTCAATTTGCTCACCTAAATAACCAACTGAAAGAATGACACGAGAATACTCTCGTTCTTTTAACCGCGTTAACAAATATTCAAGAAAAGGCTTATCAGAAACTGGAACCATAGGCTTTGGAACTGTCAGTGTCAAAGGATATAGACGGGTTCCTAATCCCCCTGCCAAAATAATTGCTTCTTTCATTTTAAATGTCCAAATAATTGCTCTTCAACCATTGTACAAATAATATGTCCCATCAAAATATGACACTCTTGAATTCTTGGAGTATTCGTAGAAGGAACTTTTAAACAAAAATCACAGAATTCATCCATTTTTCCTACCTTCCCCCCTGTAAAACCAACAGTAATAATGCCTAGTTCACGTGCTTTTTTTAAAGCCGCAACTATATTCGCAGAGTTTCCTGAGGTAGAAATCCCAATAAAAATATCCCCAACCTTACCATTTGCCTCAATTTGACGGCTAAACATAGTCTCAACTGAGCTATCATTTACTACAGCTGTTAATACAGAGGTATCTGTTGTCAAAGCAACTGAAGCTAGTGCTGGGCGATCAAAACAAAGCTTATTAACTAGTTCAGCTGCAATATGCTGCGCATCTGCTGCACTGCCGCCATTACCAGCTAACATCGTTTTAGCACCATGATTATAGGCTTTTACAGTCACCTCAACTACTTGTTCAATCAAGTCAATTATTAAACTATTTTCAAGTAACAATTGCTTTGTTGTAATAGAATCTTCAATTTGTTTTTTTACAAAATCTATATCTAAATTCGCCATGATTGAACTCCTTGTTTTTCAAAATTAAAATTAACAACCTTTCCTGACTTTTGAGAAAGCATATTGATCAAATTCATTTTCTTAACTGGATCGACAATAAACATAATAAAGCCGCCCCCTCCAGCGCCAGAAACTTTACCAGCTAATGCTCCATTAGCTTTCGCCTCAAGCATTAAATCATCTATATCACGATTTGAAATATTTTGAGCTAATTTTTGTTTTTCCACCCAAGAGCGCTCTAAAATAGATGCAAACCGCACAATATCGCCTTTAAGCAAAGCCTCTTTCATCTCATAGGCATCTTTTTTTATTTGATGTGAAGCTGTAAGGGAATCAGACCCCTGTTTTTTAAATTGTGAAATTTGTTGATCAATAATGCTTGCAGAAGAACGCGAAACACCTGTGTAATAAAGAACCATAGAACTATTTAGTTCATTAACTATCCAATTTTTAATTCGTAAAGGATTAACAATAACATGGTCATTGGCATTAAACTCCATAAAGTTAAACCCACCAAAAGTTGCCGCATATTGATCTTGTCGGCCACCTGACAAACCAATATCTTGTCGTTCTATTTCATATGCCATACGTGCAATTTCATACTCACCCAATGGTAAATTCAACCACTCGACAAAAGCAGTCAAAATTGCCACTACCATCGTAGACGAAGAGCCTAAACCAGAACCTGCAAGAGCATCAGAATATGTTGTCACGCGACAAGGTAAAGCAACTCCCTGGTTAAAGTCACGTACAATACGGTTATACACACCTTTATGTAAATCTAAAGTATCATCGTAAACAAACTGACTTAAGGCCTCACTCTCAAAGTTTTCACCTCGATCTGTAGCAATAAAAAAAACCTTATTTTCATCCAAAGGTTCGATAGTACAATATGCATACATAGCAATCGATGCATTTAAAACTGCACCACCATACTCATCACAATAAGGAGAGACATCTGTACCTCCACCCGCTAAACCAACGCGTAACGGTGCTCGAGATCTAATGATTTTCATTATCCTAATTCCTAAATTTTATAAAACAACCGCTTAAATAACTTTTACATAAATTTGTACAATAAACGAGATACAGTTACACCTAAGGCTTCACTATTTCAAATAGCTAGCTATCACTCAACCCATTTATCAACAACTCTTCAATTCTACGCAAGTTGGTATCCCAATTATAATGTTCTAATACACAATTACGCCCAAAACTAACATCCTGCTTAACCGTACCAGAGAGTAGTGCTAAAGCCCCCTCAATCATTTGTGCTTCATCATCTGCAACTAACGGTGAAAATCCAGAATATTCTTGAATCCCTTGTAAAGCATTACTTGTTGCTAAAACAGGTTTTCCCATCGCCATAGCTTCCAATACTTTATTCTGAATACCTCGTGCCAGACGCAATGGCACGACAGAAAACTCTCCATATCTTATATAAGGCCTAACATCTGGTACTCCTCCTGTCACGAAGACGCCAGAAAGTTTAGCTAAAGCTTTTACTTCTTCAGAGGGACTCATTCCAACAATGTAAAAACACGCATCATTGTTCTGTGCTTTAATTTTTGGGAAAATAGTGTTTGCAAACCAAACTGCGGCATTTATATTTGGCCAGTAATCCATCGCCCCAGTAAAAACAATAACTCTATCTGATTTTTTATAAGGGTTTTCATAATCTAAAGTTGAATCAAAATAGGTACTATCAACACCTTGAGTACGGTGCATTACTTTATCTGCCACATTCGGTACCAACTCTTTAAAAAAATCAGCCTCATCTTTTGAAACAAAAACCGTCGAATCAAATTCATTTGCCATTGCAGACTCAAACGCCAATAACTTATCCGCTTCACGTCGATAAATCCAGCTCATAGGCCAAGCATGATCTTTTGCATATAAGCGCCATTTATCAGAATCAACATCCTCCAAATCTAAAACTGATTTAACATCAGCAGTCAGCTTACCTGTAACATACTGAGCCATGACCCCAGAAAATATTAGAGTAGAGTCTATAAGCTGTTCTTTAAGCGTATCATCAACCCAAGCCTGAATTTTCTGGTTTCTATAATACGGCAAAGAAAGTGGCTCACCTGTTAATAAACCTCGTACACTAAACAGTTTAGCTGATTTAGGATTTAACTCGACAATACAAGCATCTTTACAAAAACTCTTAACATATTCAACATGCTCCAAATCTGCTTTATCATCAACAAAACACGCTAGGTAGACAGAATAGCGCTTAGATAAATACTTTAATAAATTGAAAGAGGTGATTTTATCCCCTTTATTAGGAGGATAAGGCAACCGGTGAACTAGATAAAGGATAGAATTCATTCTAAAATTACTCAACAAAAAATCTAAAAAACGCTAAGAGTGGACTATAGCTTCGTATCACCCCTAGCAAATCGCAGCTAAAGACCACTACAAACAAATTCAGCTACAGCGACTAAATCATCAAAAGCACCATCAGCTTGTGCACTATCGACCTCTGACACTGACTTTCCAGTTTTAACAAAAAAACAACTTTTGACCCCAGCTGATTGCCCAGCTTGAATATCACTTAATTTATCCCCTACTAAAACAGAATCATTCAAATCAATATTATGCTCTTTTACAGCCTGCATTAACATTCCTGGTGCGGGTTTTCTACATTGGCATGTTTGCAAATAATCACCTAAAGCATGTTCAGAGTGGTGGGGACAATAATACACATCTAATATGTCTATACCCTGTCGCATGAACTCAGTTAACATCCAATTATTTAAAACCGAAAAATCACCTTCAGTATAGTACCCTCTCCCAATACCTGCTTGGTTTGTAATCACAATGATTTGATAGCCAGCTTTAACAAAAGATCTACAGGCATCAAAAACACCTTCAATAAACTTAAAGTCTTCAATTCGACAGACATAGTTTTCATCTTGATTGATCACACCATCGCGATCAAGAAATAAAGTTTTGTTTTTATTCATCACTTAAGTTAGTAATCATAATGTTTAAGTATTTCCTTAGATAACCATTCCGACATTTCTTTAGCTCCTTTCGCATTCAAATGTCCAAAATCTAACCAAATATCAGTTTTAGATAGCATAGTTTTTGGAGGGATTACTGTCTCAGCTAGGGTTTTATGAAATGTAGCATCAACTGACTCGTCCAAAGCTCCATAATGAGGCAAATATAGAAAAACAACTTTAACATTATGTAATGCAGCTTGCATACTAAGACTAACTAGTGACGACTTGTTAGCATTAAAAAATACAAAATTCTTTAATGGACTACTACGATCAAGCTTACCTTTATTATCTTTGTAATACCTTTCCCTATTAGATATCAAAGTTTCAAGTGGTAAAGTAACATTTCTTGAGCGTCCAGAATGACTCAAGGTATAGTTTAAATGTGTACCAAGATAGTCAGACCTATTAAAATCAAGGTCATCATTAAATAAAAAAGGGACATAGGTTTTAAAAAATAAAGAAAACTGCCGTAAAGGTAAATGAGTTAAATTATTAGCATATCGTAAATTAACTAATACGGGTGCAGCTAATAAGTCCATCGGTTCAGACAAATAATGTGTCGCAGGATGCATATCCCTAGCTTCAGATTCCCGCACCTCAACAATCAAAAGCTTAGGTCTTTTATATTCAAGTAAGAACTTAGTGAGTACAAAATGTAGATCTCGCCCAAAATGAGGAATAGAAAAATTAGCAACATGAATTTTTTTTTGAACAGATTGATTAAGCCTTTCCTCAATAATATGACTATCAACTGAATTTAAAGTATGTGAAGTTCCTATAAAAGCAATGTCAACAGGTGCGTCATCAAATACCACTCTCTCATAAACCCACTTAGCTTTTGCATAAGTCCCTATATTAAGAGACTTATACCGTAAATATGTATCATGAGGTAACAAACAAATTG
>ENA-OSET01004844-OSET01004844.1-sediment-metagenome-genome-assembly--contig:-NODE-4844-length-11682-cov-4.393451_pt1 | contig 11682 bp, 14 predicted proteins | sample MGYA00237882_ERZ534229 | MGnify/ENA primary metagenome ERZ534229 (study PRJEB26408, sample SAMN06266212) | sediment metagenome | isolation source: Hudson Canyon methane seep mesocosm | place...
TGTATTGATCATATTTTGAATTATTTTTCCCGCTAGTTGGTTGCGACAAGGTACGTCAGTACAAAGTTGTTGCAGGCTAGTGGTTTTTTGGTTTATCTGATTTTTGGTATTGGTCGGAAGCTTAAAATTAAGGCCGATGCCAATGACTGTATTCTGTTTTTTGCCGAAGCGAGATTCTACTAGAATTCCAGCAAGCTTATGTCTTTTATGTAACACATCATTTGGCCACTTCAACTGTAAGTCATTGATTCCTTCAGACTTGAGTGTGTTTATTAAACTTATTCCTATAGCAATGCTCAATCCATTTCTTGCTAGCTCAGCGGGAAATGGCCAAAACAGCGATAAATACAGGTTACCTGCTGAAGGAGAGTGCCATAGATCACCACGCCGACCTCGACCAGCAGTTTGAGTTTCAGCTAAGCAGACAGCTGGACTAGACTTTCCTTGGGCAAGGCGTTGCCATAATTCATCATTTGTTGAGCTGACGGATGAGTGAATTAAGATGTCATCAAGCTTTTGGTGACTGTCCGTATCCATAGCTGACCAGATATCAGTCGCTGATAAAGAAGGGAAGGTGTCTGTAGTCAATGTGTGTAAATTTTGGAATTTTTTATAAGGAAGGTTTAGTTTATCAGGCTGGTCTTAAGCTGTGAAATCAAGAAAGTTACCGGTTAACTCTGGTGGAGTGAAGCTGTTATTAAAACGTGCTGTTTCTTCGTCTTCATTATCAGCAGCGGTTTCTTCGTTTCTTTGTTGATTTATTTCAGCGCGGGCTTCTACGGCCATTTGAGCTGCTTTTGCTGCAATAGATCGATCTGTGGCTGAAGGTTGCGCTGGAGCGAGTGCGGCAGAACGAATTTGTTGTGCTTTTTGCAAGGTTGCTGCGGGATCGCCAGCTACCTCCGAAGTATCAAGTTTAACTTCGCCACCGATGGCATACTGAACACCATCTGGCCCACGTTGATAACTGAATGTAGCGCCCCCTCTAACGAGTCCTGCACCAGCGGCGACATGCGCAGCTTCATGTGCGCGTACTTCGCGATCACGAGTTTTTAGTTTTTGAATTTGTTGTTGTTCTTGTTGAGTAGGTTGCGTGGAGTCTTCTTCGCTAACTGTCCTTGAGTTCACCCGTGAACCAGTGGTGGTGTTTAGAGGTGTCGAAGCAGCAGTGACTTCCATGATTTACACTTTAATATCTAAGATACTTCCAATCATTGCGTTATGGGCTTCAAGTACTTTTGTAGAGGCGAGTACTTGTTGTTCATCACTGAGAATGTTGACTAAGGGTGTAGTCACGTCAGCGCCTGATTCAATTACATCAGTGCTTGCAATTTCAGCGGCATTTTTATTCAAGCTTTGCAGACCTGAATTTATGCCATTTAACGCAGATTGGAATGCGGGAATTGTCGTCATTATTTGCTCCAAAAGCTACCTTGTACGACAGTTATAACTATATTCTAGTATTAATTATGTGATTTTACTCGCATTTTTGCATTTAATCTTATAAAAATGATAGATGAAGTGAAACAAAAGCTACTGAAAATAATTTCTAGCCAAGGGTATAAAAGAAAGTGCTCCGCGCTATAAAGTTCACCAATACCATGGCTGAAATAAAACAACATTAAAAAGCTATTCCATGCATGTGTATAGGGTTTGTTATGTAACATGCCTCGCAAAGGGAATAATAACGGCACCATGGCGATAAGTAACATAGTTGCTGTCGGGAAAGTATCGCTATGTGGTGCGATTATAATCCAACTTAATAGTGATGCCATTAAGGCAAAATAGCTGAATAAAGCAGCATGTTTAAACACCTGTGAACTCATGCCGTTAGTGCTCTTGCGGTGGTGGCAACGCGTTGACCTAATGCACTACAAAGTTGAGTTTCGGTTTCACTAAGGGGACGATCGTTATTTCTGCCAGCAAGGTGACTTGCACCATAAGGTGTGCCGCCATCTTGTGTGGCCATTAATGCGGATTCACTATAGGGCAAGCCCATGATCATCATGCCATGATGCATTAGAGGTAACATCATGGATAGTAAGGTACTTTCCTGGCCACCATGCATGCTCCCAGTGGAGGTAAATACAGCCGCTGGTTTACCAATAAGGTTGCCTGAAAGCCAGATATCACTTGTATGATCAATGAAATATTTTAATGGGGCGGCCATATTGCCGAAGCGAGTTGGGCTGCCTAAGACTAATCCAGCACAATTTTTTAGATCGTCAGTGCTGGCATAGAGGTGGCCTTGAGTTGGAATGTTATCTTCAGTCGCTTCACAGACAGAGGAAATAGCTGGTACGGTTCTTATCTTTGCGGAACAGCCGTCTACTTTTTCAATGCCTCGTGCAACGTGTTCTGCCATCTGTGAAACATGACCTGATTGGCTGTAATACAGAACTAAAATTTCAGTCATGATCAAGCCTTATAAAATATCTAATACAGATTCAGGTGGTCGGCCTATCTTCGCTTTTCCATTTTTGATTACAATCGGCCGCTCTATCAATTTAGGGTTTTTGCACATGATGTCGATAAGTTGTTCATCACTGAGAGATAAATCTGTTAACGCGAGCTCTTTATAAAGCACTTCACCTTTGCGTAATAATGAGCGAGGTTCAATGGAGAGCATATTGATAATATCACTAAGTTGGGCTGCAGTAGGTGGTGTTTTTAGATATTCAATTATGTCAGGTTGAATACCTTGTTCCTCAAGTAAAGCTAGAGTTTGACGAGATTTACTGCAACGTGGGTTATGGAAAATTTTGATTTCGCTCATCGCGATGACTCCAGTAATTTTTCTAAATTTGATAAATGAATTTCGCTTGGACGAATACTTTCCCAATGACCACAACTTGGACATTGCCAATGCATGGTTTTACCTGAAAAACCGCAATTATGGCAGCTGTAACGGTCACCTTTATGAACGAGTGTATTCGTAATGTTCTTAATTAATGGAACCAATGTTTGATTTGAATCTTGACCAAGTAATAATAGTTTATGCAAACCCTCAATCGAAGGGTATCTATGCAGCTGCTGATAAAGAAACTCTTGTGCTGCCGGTCGACCTTGTTGTTCCGTAATCACTTGAGAAAGCATCAGGCGGGCACTTGTCATATGTGGATGACGTTCAAGTAATTGTTCAAGCCACGTTTTAAATGCATCTAGGTTGCCAATTTGTTGGTAGCAGCTTAATAGCTTAGGCAAAGCCTCTGGAATGTAATGATGATTTTGTCTTTCGATGCGCTGCAATGTTTTGAGTGCTTTTGCAAAATTCCCAGCTGAGATAGAAAGGTTGGCTTCGATTAAACTGGCTCTGACACAATTAGGATCATAGGCGTGCGCTTGTTTTAAAATCTGAGTGATGGACGCTGGATTGCTATCAAACTTTTGTTCTGCTAATTCGCAGTAAAACTGGGCAATTAAAACACCGATATCGTTATCTTTATTTGACGGCAACCGTTTAGCCATTTCAATGGCTTTATCCCAATGTTTTTCTTGTTGGTAAATACGCAATAATTGTTTGATCGCCTGTTCTGGTGGCGAAGACTGTTGTAATAATTCAAGAAAAAGCTGTTCAGCACGATCAAGTACACCAGCATTCATATAATCTAGACCTAGCTCTACTAGTGCTTGAATGCGCTGAGTGCTATTTAGTGTTGGTCGTGCGATGAGGTTTTGATGAATTCGAATGGCACGATCTGTTTCACCGCGGCGGCGAAATAAGTTGGCTAGCGCTAAATGTGTTTCAACCGTTTCACTGTTTACTTCTAATAAACGAATAAAGACATCAATTGCTTTATCGGGCTGTTCGTTAAGTAAGTAGTTCAAGCCCTTAAAATATTCTGGGCTTAACTTGATATCTTGGGGACGATATTTCTTTTTATAATGCGTGCGTGCTGCCAGCCAGCCAGACAGAGCAGCGATAGGGAGAAGAAAAAATAACCATTCAAGCATGGAGGCTTATCCTAAAGCGAATCTTTGACTGGTAGAATTCGTAGACTATTGATTTCTTGCTCTGAGAGGGCCAGTTTTTTGTTTAAGCGGCGATTCTCATACCGTAGCCGCAAAGAACTTAAAAATAAAGCGGAAGCACTTAATGCACAGCCTAAAATAATGGCTAAGACAACAAGCACGGATAGGGGGAGAGTCAGGGAACCTAAGTAAAAATTAATCGCAACAGGTGTGGTATTAATGGCTGAAAATCCTGCGCCAAGGATAAAAACACATATAAAAATAGCAATGGTGATGATTCGACTCATGATTCACAATCCGTAGTTTGACGTTGTTGCTGAAAATTATGTCACAGCAGAAATAATCATACCTTAAAAATGATCCTTTCCCAGTTTCATTATAAATGATGTAAAATTATCGGTTACTAGCTGGTTTATTACTGGTGTGAAATTATGTTTTGGAGAAATGGTCATGACCTTTGTTGTCACAGAAAATTGTATTAAATGCAAATATACGGATTGTGTTGATGTTTGCCCCGTGGATTGTTTTCACGAAGGCCCAAATTTTCTTGTTATTGATCCTGATGAATGTATTGATTGCACTTTATGTGAGCCAGAATGTCCTGCTGAAGCTATTTTCTCTGAGGATGATTTACCGGATGAACAAATGGAATTTATTCAGATAAACGAAGAGCTTTCGCGGGTTTGGCCTGTCCTAGCAGAGAAGAAGGATGCGTTGGAAGATGCTGAAGACTGGGATGGTAAGACAGGGAAAACACCTTTGCTTGAACGTTAAGCTAGTTGGTAAGAACAAAAAAAAGCCCGCATAAAGCGGGCTTTTTTATCTTTGTAGAAAATAAAAAGTGTTAAGCCATCAAGACTTTCAATTTCTTCATCGCATTATTTTCAATTTGGCGAATACGCTCTGCTGACACTTGATACTGATCTGCAAGATTATGCAAGGTAGCTTTACTGTCGTCATTTAACCAGCGCTGACTGACGATATCTCGGCTACGGTCATCCAGATTTTCCAGAGCATTAGTCAGTTTTTTATGTTGATAATCAGAAAAATCATCATGTTCTAACAAGAGTGATGGATCTGAGTTATCAGGCCCTGATATATATGCCGATGGTGAGAAGTTATTATCATCATCATCTACATCAGTTGGTAAATCAAATGAGGTATCTGGTTGCGCAAGCCTGCGCTCCATATCAAGCACATTATTAGGGGTGACGCCTAAGTCTTCAGCTACCGCTTCTACTTCTTCCTGATTTAACCAACCTAGGCGTTTTTTAGCACTGCGAAGATTAAAGAACAGTTTGCGCTGTGCTTTGGTTGTAGCAATCTTAACGATGCGCCAATTTCGAATAACATATTCGTGAATTTCAGCGCGGATCCAATGAACAGCAAAAGAGACTAAACGTACTCCCTTTTCAGGGTCAAAGCGTTTTACTGCTTTCATTAAACCGATATTGCCTTCTTGGATTAAGTCGGCAACGGGCAGACCATAACCACTGTAGCCTTTGGCAATGCGAGCAACAAAACGCAGGTGAGACAATACCAAGCGCTGAGCGGCTTCTAGATCACCATCTTGTTGTAAGCGTGTTGCTAATTCGTATTCTTCTTCGGCTGTTAATACGGGCGTTTTATGTACTAGGCTCGTATAAGAACTGAGATTACTAATTGGTGCTAACGCTAATCCATATTGGGCTACATGTCCGGTCATTGTGTGGCCTCCTAAAAATATTGCTGTAATAATAACATTAACTTAAATAAGTCAACACTAAGATTGCTATTTCAGGAAAAAGTTCCTTTTAATACTCACTTATCGAGGTTCAATTGCACTTAGATGACGCCCGACTGCTAACCAAGCTCCAAGAACACCTAGGGTCATTCCTGAGAGTGGTAATACGATGAACATTTGACTCGCTAACCATTGTAATGAGAACTGACTATTATATAAAAGTGATAATTCGTTGAGAGGGCCACTTAACAAACTTAAGGTAAACAATAGAGTTATCCATGCGACTATTCCGCCCAGAGTGCCATACCAAAAACCGGTATAGAGGAAAGGTCTACGTACGAAGGCATTAGTTCCCCCCACGAGTTTTGTCACTTTAATTTCGGCTTGTCGATTTAAAATTGCTAGCCGGATGGTGTTACCGATCACTAACAAAACACTTAAAGATAGTAAAATCGCTAGAATACTTATTCCTCGTTGGCCTGTTTTACTGATGCTGCGTAGGCGTTGTAACCATTCCATATCAAGCTGTGCTTGTTCTACTTCAGGTAAATTGTCCAAACGAGCTAATAAACTACCTACAGCATCCGGGCGCAGACTATTTTTACTGGGGCTGATCATGACAATGGCAGGCAAAGGATTTGTCGGTAAAGTATTAAGTAAGTCACCTAAACCGGATAGTTGGCGGAATTCTTCTAAGGATTTATTGGCAGATTGATATTTCACCACCGCTATTTCAGGCCAAGTCCGTAACGTGTCGGTAAATTGTTTGGCGTGTTGATCTGCAAAGTCTTGTTGCATAAATAAGGATATTTGACTGGCGTCATCCCACTGATTACTCACTTGATTGAGGTTTTGCAATAAAACATATAAACCTGCAGGCATCGCCAAAGCGATGCCAATAACAAATACCGTCATTGAACTCGCAAGTGGCTGACGCCAAAGTTGCCCTAGGCTGAACAACATGACTTGCAGATGACGTAATGCATAATTTTTGAAATTGAACTTCAGAAATCTCATACTGTTTCCTGCTGGGCTAACCGACCTTGCTGCAAAATGATTTGACGATAAGGTAGGGTTTTAATTAATTCATGATCGTGGGTGGCTATAAATACGGTCACGCCTACTTGATTGAATTGCTCAAATAATTGCATGATGCCCCGTGATAACTCAGGGTCTAAATTACCTGTAGGTTCATCAGCAAGTAAGATCGGTGGACGATTCACCACGGCCCGAGCGATGCCAACACGTTGCTGTTCTCCGCCAGATAAGGCGATAGGTAGGTTACGTTCTTTGCCTAATAAGCCGACCTTATCAAGTGAAGCGCGGACTCTACGGCCAATTTCACGATGATTTTCGCCAGCGATAACTAAAGGCAATGCTACGTTATCAAATACGGTACGGTCATGAAGCAAGTAATGGTCTTGAAATACCAAACCAATCTGACGGCGATAATAAGGGATTTTTCGTTGTGGCAAGCGACTGAGGTTTTGATTGTTAATGAGCACTTGTCCGTGTGAACTACGCTCAATTAAAGCAATTAGCTTTAGTAAGGTACTTTTACCTGCGCCGGAGTGCCCGGTCAAAAAAGCCATTTCACCTTTGTCTATATTAAAACTCAAGCCTGATAAAGCTTCATGCTGGTTTTGGTAGCGTTTATAAACATCGGTGAATTGGATCATTGTTTAATCTTCTCGATCTAATAATGCATCAACAAAGTCTTCAGCTTCGAAACGACGAAGATCATCAATTTTTTCACCTACGCCGATATAACGAATAGGTAAGCCCATTTTTTTAGCAATGGCAAAGATAATGCCCCCTTTCGCTGTGCCATCTAGTTTGGTCAACGTTAGTCCCGTTATGCCGACAGCTTCATTAAATTGCACTGCCTGAGAGAGGGCATTCTGTCCTGTTCCAGCATCAAGCACTAACATGATTTCATGCGGTGCGTGAACATCAAGTTTTTTCATAACGCGTGTTACTTTCTTTAGCTCTTCCATCAAGTTGGATTGAGTATGAAGGCGACCAGCTGTGTCAGCGATTAATATATCGATGTTGCGCGCCTTAGCCGCTTGTAAACCATCAAATATAACAGAGGCTGAATCAGCACCATTATGTTGAGCAATAACATGGATGTCATTGCGCTGCCCCCAAACTTGAAGTTGTTCTACTGCCGCAGCTCGGAAGGTATCACCTGCTGCCAACATGACAGACTTGCCTTGACTCTGGAACTGTTTAGCCATCTTGCCGATGGTGGTCGTTTTGCCAACACCATTAATACCCACCATCAATATAACAAAGGGCCCATCTTGTTCAGGAATAGCTAAAGGTTGGCAACTGGGTTGTAATAGCGAGACCATATCATCACGTAAGGCATCAAATAATGCTTCGGCATCGCCTAACTGTTTGCGGGCAATACGTTGTGTTAAATCGTTAATAATGGTCTGAGTCGCGTCAACACCAAGATCTGCAGTCAATAGCTGCATCTCTAGCTCTTCCAACAGATCATCATCAATGGTTTTTTTGCCTAGCACTAGAGAGGCAAAACCTTCGGTCAGTTTCGTGCTCGACCTACTTAGACCTTGTTTTAATCTACCAAATAGGCTGGTTTTTGTTATTTCTTGTTCTACTGTATTTTCAGTAGATAATTCTGGGTGACTTTCTGGCAACTGTTCTGTATGTTGCTCATTTTGCTGTGGGCTTTCGGTGTCGGTTTTAGGTTTTTTTCTCAAGAAACTAAACATAGTCTTCGCTTGTCATTAAACTTCAACGATAAATATTATCATGTCATGGAAATAGATGATGCATATGCTTAACAAAATAAAAATGAGTTTGTGGTGGTTGTTAGTGCCAAGTTTGGCATTAGTAGGCTGGTTGTTAGCTGCTCCTACACTAGTTACACCGACAGACATTATTTCCGACCCTGATACGGGGGTGACCAATGTCAGTGAGTATCATCTTGAGAACGGCTTAAAGTTGGTTGTAAAAGAAGATCACCGTGCACCTGTTGTAGTGTCACAGGTTTGGTATAAGGTTGGTTCGAGTTATGAATATAACGGCATCACCGGTATTTCACATCAGTTAGAGCATATGATGTTTAAAGGAACTGAGAACCTTGGTCCGAATGAATTTTCTCAAATAATCGCTGCCAATGGCGGTAGAGAGAATGCGTTTACAGGTCGCGATTACACTGCCTACTTTCAGACATTAGAAAAAGATCGTTTAGAAGTCAGTTTTCGCCTTGAAGCTGAACGCATGCGTAAGCTGAAAATCGATCCTGCAGAAGTATTAAAAGAGCGAGATGTGGTTTCTGAAGAGCGTCGTATGCGCACTGATGACAATCCTCAGTCTCAACTGCGAGAAGCGTTTAACTCAACAGCTTTTGTAAACAGCCCATATCATCATCCTGTCATTGGTTGGATGAGTGATATTCAGAATTATTCACTTGAAGATTTAAATCTCTGGTATCAAAAATGGTATGCGCCAAATAATGCCACCGTAGTGGTGGTCGGTGATGTTGAGCCAGAAGCAGTATTTAATTTGGCAAAGCAGTATTTTGGTTCATTAAAGCCTGAAACGACGGCGACATTAAAACCTCAAATAGAAATAGCTCAGAAGGGTATACGCTCCATACAAGTTAAAGCGCCAGCAGAATTACCCTATTTGATGATGGGTTGGAAGGTTCCAGTTGTAAAAACAGCTGATACGGATTGGGAACCTTATGCCTTAGAAGTGTTGACAGGCATACTTGACGGAGGCGCTAGTGCTCGATTTGCTAGAGAACTTGTGCGCGGTGAAGAAATAGCTGCAAGTGTTAGTGCTGGTTATGGTTTGTTTTCTCGTTTAGGTGATGTGTTTACGATAGCGGGTACTCCAGCGCAGGATAAATCAATCGCTGAGCTAAAACAGGCGATAAAAAGTCAGCTTGAAAAAGTAAAACAAGAAGCTGTTACGGAAGAGGAATTACAACGTGTAAAAGCTCAAGTCGTTGCTAATGATGTTTATGAAAAAGACAGCGTGTTTTATCAAGCATTGCAGATCGGGATGTTAGACACTATCGGCGTTGATTGGAAGTTATCTGATGCTTATGTAGACAACGTTAATAAAGTAACCGCTGAACAAGTGATGGCTGTAGCAAAAAAATATTTTATTGATGATGGTTTAACGGAAGCTGAATTAGTGCCTATAAGAGCGAAAGAACAAGCGATGGAAAAAGCGACAGGAGAGTCTCATGATTTATAGAATTGCATTACTTTGGATTTCATTGTTATTTACATCGCTAGTATTTGCCTCACCACAAATTCAACACTGGGAAACGAATAATGGTGCACGCGTGTACTTTGTTGCAGCTCCTGAGTTACCAATGCTCGATGTGAGTGTGGTTTTTGATGGCGGTGCAGCACGAGATGGAGTGTTATCCGGTACGGCATTATTAACGAGTGCGATGTTAAAAGAAGGTGCGGGCGATCTAGATACTGACCGAATTGCCTCAAACTTTGCTGATGTGGGCGCTAATTTTGGTGCGAGTGCTCAACGGGATATGGCTTTAGTCAGTTTACGTTCATTAACATCTGAAGCTGTGCTAACGAAAGCGTTGGCAACCTATACTACGGTGCTAACTACTCCAACATTTCCTGAAGACTCATTTGAGCGTTTACAAAAACAGGTTTTAATTGGATTAAGGGCAGAAAAGCAATCACCAGCAGCACTTGCAAGCCGTGCTTTTTATAAAAATATGTTTGGCAATCATCCATATGCAACGATGCCATCGGGTACTGAAGAAACAGCGGTGAAAATTTCGCGTGACGATCTTATAAATTTTTATCAGCAATATTATGTTGCACAGAATGCATTGGTCGTTTTAGTCGGCGATATAACATTGGATAAGGCAAAAGATATCGCGGAACAAATAACTGCCGGTCTTACAGAAGGAGAGCCCGCAGAGTCAGTAGAACCTGTAGCAGCATTAGAGCAAGCAGTGATGAAGAAAATTGCTCACCCTTCATCACAAACGCATATTTTGATGGGCCAACCTGGCATTAACCGTACTGACCCTGACTATTTTGCTTTATATGTAGGAAACCATATTTTAGGTGGTAGTGGTTTGGTTTCTAAGTTAAGTAATGAAATTCGTGAAAAACGCGGCCTTTCTTATAGTACTTACAGTTATTTCATACCAATGAGGCAATTAGGCCCTTATCAATTTGGTTTGCAAACACGTAATGAACAAGCTAATGAAGCATTAGAGGTGATGAAAGCAACCTTGGCAGGTTTCATTAAACAGGGGCCCACAGAAGATGAACTAAAAGCGGCCAAACAAAATATTACTGGTGGGTTTGCCTTAAGAGTTGATAGCAATAGCAAGATTGCCAATTACTTGGCAATGATAGGCTTTTATGACTTGCCTTTAGATTATTTAGATAATTTTAAAGATAGAGTTAATGCAGTCACGACAGAGCAAATTAAAGAAGCGTTTGCTCGTCGTATACACGCAGATAAAATGTTAACGGTGATGGTGGGTGGCGAAGCACAATAAAACAAATCAGCAGCTAGGAACGATACGCATTATCGCGGGAAAATGGCGTGGGCGAAAAATTAACTTTCCTAATGTACGAGACTTAAGACCGACCCCTGATCGTGTTCGAGAGACTTTATTTAATTGGCTACAACCGGTGATCGGTGATGCACGTTGCTTAGATTTATTTGCCGGTAGTGGCGCTTTGGGTTTTGAAGCAGCTTCCCGCGGCGCGGCGCATGTTGAACTGGTGGAACTAGATAGCTCAGCGATCAAATCATTACAGCAAAATTGTCAGCTATTATCTGCTGATAACTGTCAGGTGATTCAATCTACGGCACACGATTTTCTGACTGCGAATAAACAACGCTATGACTTGGTTTTTATTGACCCACCATATCAGGCCAATATGTGGACAGAAATTGCGGACTTGTTGATGAAAAACGACCTGTTGGCAGATAATGCGCGGATATAT
>ENA-OSET01004845-OSET01004845.1-sediment-metagenome-genome-assembly--contig:-NODE-4845-length-11681-cov-22.187349_pt1 | contig 11681 bp, 11 predicted proteins | sample MGYA00237882_ERZ534229 | MGnify/ENA primary metagenome ERZ534229 (study PRJEB26408, sample SAMN06266212) | sediment metagenome | isolation source: Hudson Canyon methane seep mesocosm | place...
GTTACTTGCCGTTGTGCTTTCTAATACAGATTTAGCGTATAGATACTTAGCAATAATATCAAAACGATTTTTATTTAAAGGCTTTTCTATGCTTTTGTCAGCGACTTCAATAGGTTTATCATCAAATAAGATGCTCATGCCTTGTTTTTCTAAATCTTCAAATTGTTCATTAGAATCCCACATTCCATTTAAGTTGCTATCTGTAAATGGTTCTGCAATTCACCTGTAATACGAATGTTTACACTTTCTGATGCCATATTATTTGCTCCAACTCATTATTAACTGAACTTTAAGGTAATTATGACAGTGTAAATTAAAAATGCAATATTCTTTACGGAAAACAAAATTGGAAAAATTACGAATTCAATGGGGTCAGACTCGATTGATTTGTCTTGTTCTGCTGATAATAATTTTTATGTTGAGCCTCTGTTAAATTAATACGAAAATCTTAAGTAAAAGTATCATCAACAATGGGATTTGTATTTTGTTATACTTAGTTATTAAATATATTGTTAGGTTTTTATTATGGCTTTAGTGCAAGAAGATATTGAGATAATTCAAAGCATAGTTGATAAAGCAATTAAAAATACGCCTGAGCTTAAGAATGGAAATGTACGTTATGAGATTGATTTGCGAGAAAGAACAATCAGGGTTGAGGAAGAGCTAAAGCATCAGCGTGAATTAATGCTAGAAGGTTTTAAGCAAATGGACAAGCGTTTTGAGGCGATGCAACTGGAAATGAATAAGCGTTTTGAGCAAGTTGATAATCGTTTTGAAGCGATGCAGCTGGAAATGAATAAGCGTTTTGAGCAAGTTGATAAGCGTTTTGAACAAGTTGACAAACGTTTTGAGCAATTTGAACGACGTTTTGATCGGTTTATGTTTTGGTCTTTAGGTATTACAGTGTCATGTGCAGTTTTTGTTGTTAATTATTTAAAGTAAGCTGTAAGGCGAATGAATGGATAAGCCATATAGTTAAATCAACAAGTAAGGGGTTGGGGCTTAATAACTCTAGATTAATTCTGTCTTGCTTGGATGAGGTTTGATGGTATGTTAATTTTGGGCAATCGCCACCGTTCGGTGTTTTTAGATCATGACTAACAACTTTAAAGAAGAGATAAAGGCTTCTATTTCTTAAGCGTAGGAACAATAAAGCATGTTTGATGGTGTCTTTGTTTCGTTTGGCCAATATGGGAGAAAGGTCTTTAGCCTGTATTAAAATTCAGGCTAAAGACCTTTTTATCACTTATTGTGACTGAAAGTTTTTATAGCTTTCTGCTTAGTCTTCAGTCTTAACAGGCGGTGTTGCCTCTGATTTGTTAGTGCTTTCTGGCTTTTCAGTGGGTGCTTTTTTAACAGGCACTTCTGATGTGGGTGGTGCACTAGGTTCTTGCGACTTTCTTTCAGCAAATTTATTTGCGTATGACTGAGGTTTTTCAGTATTTTTTACTGTGTTCTCATTATTGGCACTCGTTTGTGGCTGAGTTGATTCTGCCGGTGTCTCGCTAGTCTCTGAGCTGTTTTTGTTTTGCTCTGGTTTTTTGTAGTTAGGGTTGCGAGGGCGTCTACGCTTGTTGGGTGTACGCCTTGCATTTTTTTCTTGAGGCTGATCGGGACTGTTGCCTTGTTCGGTAGTTTTTACAGTCGCGCCTTCTTGTGCTGAACGCTCAGTTTGGGTTTTATCCTTGTCTGAATTGTTTGGCGCTTGACGAGCGGGATTGTTTTTATTTCGCGGGTTATTGCGATTTTGGTTGTTACGCGTGTCGTTATTTTTGTTTCGGTTGTTTCTGTTTCGGTTGTTTCGGTTGTTGCGAGGCTTATCCGCTCTATCCGTGTTTTTGTCTGCTTGAGGCTCTTTGTTTGCAACACTAGTGTTTGTTGTTTCTTCAGATGTGCCTACTAGTTTTTGCCAAAAACGCTGGATTAAACTGGCAGAGGTTTTTTTGTTATGCACAGGCGCAGGTGCATCGGGTAAAAACTCTTTAATTGCCGGCTTTTCAATGCGGTGAGTTGTTTTTTGCGCAAACTCAGGGACACTGATGTCTTCTGCTTTTATTTGCAAGTGACTCAGTTTTTCTTCTTCACCTTCAGTCGATTTTATGCGTTCAATATCGTAAGCAGGTGTTTCTAGATGTTTGCTCGGTAGTACAATAACACCGACTTTATGACGAAGCTCTAAATCGTGTAAGACTGTTCTTTTTTCATTTAATAGAAATGTTGCACATTCGATAGGCAGGTGAGCAACTACTTTTTCTGTTCCTTTTTTCATGGCTTCTTCTTCAAGAATACGCAGAACAGAAAGGGCAACTGATTCAATGTTACGAATTGACCCTTGTCCTTTACAACGGGGACAAGTTAATTGTGTTGAATCGCCTAAAGAGGGGCGCAGGCGCTGTCTGGACATTTCCAGTAAGCCAAAGCGTGAGATGCGGCTGGTCTGGATGCGTGCACGGTCAATTTTCATTGCGTCACGTAATTGGTTCTCAACGGCTTTTTGGTTTCTATTGGCCATCATGTCAATGAAGTCAATAACAAATAGGCCGCCTAAGTCGCGCAGGCGTAATTGACGTGCAATCTCATCTGCTGCTTCTAAGTTAGTGTTTAAAGCGGTTTCTTCAATATCACTGCCTTTGGTTGCTCTTGCAGAGTTGATATCAATGGATGTTAGCGCTTCAGTATAGTCAATAACGATAGAGCCGCCGGAAGGTAAAGACACTTCGCGGTTATAAGCGGATTCTATTTGAGATTCGATCTGGTAGCGGTTGAATAATGGAACGCTATCTTCATAAAGTTTTGCCTTCTGTAAGAAATGAGGCATGACTTGTTTTAAGAAATTTTGAACCAACTTATATGACGACTCTTTATCAATTAAGATTTCATCGATTTCATTTCTTAAGTGGTCACGTAATGCTCTGATGATGACATTACTTTCTTGAAAGATTAGGAATGGCGCTTGTTGGTCTGAGCTATAGCGGTCAACTGCTTCCCATAGTTGCAGTAGATAGTTTAAATCCCATTGCAGTTCTTCAGTGCTTTTTCCACAACCCGCGGTGCGAACAATAAGCCCCATTTCTTCAGGGATTTCTAACGCAGACATGGCTTCACGCAGTTCGTTTCGTGTGTCGCCTTCAATACGTCTGGAAATGCCACCTGCTTTAGGGTTATTTGGCATTAATACCAAATAGGTACCTGCAAGGCTTATGTAGGTTGTGAGTGCTGCACCTTTATTGCCACGTTCTTCTTTTTCAATTTGAACAATAATTTCCTGGCCTTCTTTAACAACATCTTTGATGCTGGGACGACCTTCTGTTTTTTGATTGGGTTTAGAGCGGTATAGGGCAGAGATTTCCTTAAAAGGAAGAAAGCCGTGCTTTTCTGCGCCGTAATTAATAAAGGCTGCTTCAAGGCTGGGTTCAACGCGGGTAATGATCCCTTTGTATATGTTGGATTTTTTTTGTTCGTTAGCGGGAAGTTCGATGTCAAAATCATAAAGCTTTTGACCATCTACCAAAGCAACACGCAACTCTTCTGGTTGTGTGGCATTGATAAGCATTCTTTTCATTATTGTGTCCTTGTATTTTTGCTCCCTATCAGAATTACTAAGGAATGTCAGGGTGGGCTTAATAACCTTATTTAGCTCATCGACCTAACTTCCAGAACAGATTTTTTGTTAAGGGTGAATTGTTTTAAATATTCACTAAAATTCTTAAGTTTTTCAACTTCTTGCCTGCTTTATAGTGGTTTTCTATATTAAATTTCTATACACAGACTAGGGTCTTGTGTAATCAGGCGAATAATATCTGTTGCTATAATGATAACGGTTCTGTCTATAGCTTTTAGTTTGTGTTCTGTAGGAACAGTATCGTTCATCATGGGTCGAACGATGGAACCCGAAATTCGTATTTTCCTTGGCAATGGCACGGACTGTTTAGAGATTTGTGCTGTCTTGCTGGCGTGGAATGTTCATTTTTCGCCAATATTATCAATAGATAAACTTCACTAATATAACAACCTTTATGGTTTGTATCAATTTATACCGCTAATAAATTGTATATACTGTTATTATGTCAACTATGAATGCCACACAAGAAAATGATAAACCAGAAGTAAGATGGTTGGAAATTACAGAAGAAAATGAAGACCAAAGAATTGATAACTTCCTGATTACCCTATTAAAGGGGGTTCCTAAAACACGGATATATAGAATCATTCGCAAGGGTGAAGTAAGAGTCAATAAAGGCCGGATAAATAATAAATACCGCTTAAAAATAGGGGATGTCGTTCGGGTACCTCCAGTGCGAGTCGCTAAACGTGATAGTGATATTGTTTTGCAGCCGACGCTTAAACAGAGTCTTGAGCAAGATATTCTTTATGAAGATGATGTGTTAATCGTTCTTAATAAGCCTTCGGGGTTTGCAGTACATGGAGGCAGCGGCATTAGCTCTGGGGTGATTGAAGCATTGCGTATTTTAAGGCCTGAGAACCGCTTTTTAGAATTAGCCCATCGAATTGATAAGGCAACATCGGGTTGTTTGTTAATTGCTAAGAAACGCTCCACCTTAAAAGCATTGCATGAATTATTTCGAACCAATGTGGTAAAAAAAACCTATCTGGCTTTATTAGCCGGGCAATGGGAACGGAAAAAAGAAATTGTGACAGCTCCTTTATTGAGAAATACAGGGAAAGGTGGCGAACGGGTCGTTAAAGTGAGTCAGGCAGGAAAGTTTGCTGAGACCAGCTTTCGGCGCATACAAAAATATAAAAATGTAACCTTGGTTGAAGCATCCCCAAAAACGGGACGGACTCACCAAATAAGAGTGCATGCAGCCTGGTTGGGGCACCCTATTGTGGGGGATGAAAGATATGGTGATGAAAAGGTTAATAAGCAGCTAAAGGCCAGAGGCTATAAGCGCTTGTTTTTGCATGCAGAACAGTTACAGTTTGTACATCCTGTGACGAGTGAAATGATGCATTTTAAAGCACCAATGTCATCGGAATTACAACAGCAATTAGATAACGAGCCGGTGAAATGAAAGATAGGTTCGATTTAATTATCTTTGACTGGGATGGAACGCTGGTTGACTCAGTTGATTGGATTGTACAGTGCCTAAGTGTTGCGGCAGGCAAACAAGGTCGTGAGATTCCATCAAAGCAGGCTATAAAAAACATTATTGGCTTAAGTATACATAAGGCGTTGGATGAGCTATTTCCTGGAATTGATCAAAATACTCGGGAACAATTAATCACTTGTTACAGTCAAGAGTTCTTCTCAAAGCAAATTTCGGAACAGGATTTATTTGTCGGTGTTGATGACATGCTGCACAAACTTAAGCAGCAGGGTTATCAGCTGGCTGTTGCGACGGGAAAAAGCCGAGCAGGTTTGGATAAGGCGATGCAAGGAACAGGATTACAGGCATTCTTTCATATTACCCGTTGTGCTGATGAAACGGCCTCAAAGCCTCAAACTCTGATGCTGGAAGAAATTATTTCAGAACTGGCTGTCTCAAGAGATAGGGTGTTATTCGTGGGTGATTCTACACATGATATGAAAATGGCGAATAATGCCAATGTATCTGCTATTGCAGTGACATGTGGTGCAAATTCACTGGATCAGCTAAACGAATTTAAACCGTTATTAAATTTACAACAAACAACTGAATTACTAGATATTTTACACAAAGGGTAAGCAATGGAAAATCAACAAGATAATAATAAGGATGTTAATGATATGAGTGAAAACGCAGCAGGATGGGAGCGAGGTGTTTTAGAAAAACTGGCTTTGTCAGCAATCACTGAACAGCGCCGCGCTAGACGCTGGAGTGTTTTTTTTAAAATACTGATGTTTGTCTATTTAATTGCCGTGGGGGCAATGGCATTTTATCCAAAATTTGAAAAAGGAATGGGCGATGGCGATAAGGAGCATACGGCTATAGTGGATGTGCTAGGTGTTATTGCCGAGGGTGAAGCGGCAAATGCGGATAGCATTATTGAAGGATTAAGAGAGGCTGTGAAAAATGAAAAAACCAAGGGCGTTATTCTAAATATAAATTCTCCCGGTGGAAGCCCTGTTCAGTCAGCTTATATCTATGATGAAATTAAAAGATTAAAAACAAAACATCCAGACTTGCCGATTTATGCAGTTGTCAGTGATATTTGTGCGTCGGGGGGGTATTTTATCGCGGCTGCGGCAGATAAGATTTATGTTAATAAATCGAGTATGATCGGCTCAATTGGTGTGCTTCTTAATGGTTTTGGGTTTGTTAATGTGATGGAAAAGCTGGGGGTCGACAGACGCTTAATCACAGCAGGTAAGCACAAAGGCTTAATGGATCCTTTTTCGCCGGTTAATGACGGTGAAACTAAACATATGCAGACATTGTTAGATCAGGTTCATCAGCAGTTTATTGCTGCGGTGAAAGCGGGTCGAGGTGATAGGCTGGTTGAGACAGAAGACACATTTACAGGTCTGGTCTGGACAGGTGAGCAAGGTGTAACGCTTGGATTGGCTGATGACTTTGGCAGTGTTGATTCTGTCGCACGCGATATTATCGGTACAAAAAAGAAGCTGAATTTCACACCACAAGAAAGATTGCTGGATAAAATTGCCGGTAAATTTGGTGCTTCTTTTGGACATGCATTAGGTACAGCGTTTACAGGAATGGGTATGCGCTAGTTCAGTTTGGATTCATTCTAGTTAGGGTATATTTATGCCTGGTGTGAAGGTTAACTAACCGGAACACTGTTTTTATTTTAATTTCAATATGTTGGGTGAATGCTATTTGCTATTTTCTCAACTTATCGATGGACTTAGCATGCAAACTTTCATTAAAGCTTTTTTATTATTGATATGTCTGAACCCACTTGCTTTTGCAGGAAAGGAAGTTGTTTTTTCTGTTTTAACGCTGGATCAAATAACCAAACAGGTTATTTCCAAGCATAAAAGTAAAGTGCTGGCTGCTAAGACTGAGTTGCTTGGTGGCAAGCAAGTTCATGTTATTAAAATTCTTACTTCGGATGGGCGAGTTCAGTATCTTAAAATAGATGCAGAGACTGGAAAAAATATCAGATAGGGTGGTTTATGCGTATTTTGATTGTTGAAGATGAAGCTATTCTAAATCAGCAAATGCAGGATTATTTTTCAAGTAAAGGTTTTGCTGTTGATGTGGCGCATACAGGCGGTGATGGTCTGTATCTGGCAAAAGAATATCCGATTGATGTTGCGATAGTTGATATAGGTTTGCCTGATTTCTCAGGGTTAGAACTGATCAAGCGATTAAGAAGCGAAAATATAACGACCCCTGTGCTGTTGTTGACGGCAAGAAGTCGATGGCAAGATAAGGTGGAAGGCTTGGAATCAGGTGCTGATGATTATTTAGCCAAACCTTTTCATTATGAAGAATTATTGGCTCGCTTAAATGCATTGCTCAGACGGTCTCAGGGTAAGGCGCATCCAGTTTTGACGTATGCCAATATTAAACTCGATAGCTTATCCCAAGATGTGACAGTGGGTGAGGAAAAAGTTGAGCTGACGGCATATGAATATAAAGTGTTGGAATACTTATTGTTTCGTAAAGGTGAGGTGGTTTCTAAATCGGTATTAACTGAGCATATTTACGATGAAGACTATGACAGGGATAGTAATGTTATAGAAGTGTTTATTGGACGGTTGCGTAAAAAAATTGATCCGCAAGGGGTGAATAAGCCAATCGAAACGCTTAGAGGAAGGGGGTATAGAGTCCCTGTTGAGATTGATTGAAGAACGTCCTAATTAATTCAACCCACTGGATTAAAGTGGCTTGCTTGCTATTAGTCTGATTGATTTCAAAAGAGTGCAGACGGATAGTAGAGTTCACCTCCCTCTTTGAAACGTGGGGATTAGAGGGGTATTTATCTAATAAAATCTCCCCTAACCCCTCTTTTCCAAAGAGGGGGACTGAACACTTAGGACTTATAGCCTTAAGACTTCACTTCAACATCGGTTTCTTGATCATTTGTCTCTACGATGACTTCTTCCTCTTCTTCTTCAGATAAGGATTCGATATATTCAGAAAACCAAGGTAGTTTTGTTACGTTTTGCAGATCATTATCATTGATAATATCTTGCTCATCAGGTAGCAATCCATGGTCTCGTGCTTGCTCCAAAGCTTTTAAACAAGACTCTCCTTCGTTATGTAAAGCATACAAGCAAGCCAGGTTATAAGCGGCTGAACCAGCCTGGATTATTTCGGCTGCTTCAAACGATTCCTTTGCCTTGCTATAAAGGTCGTCATCTAAACTGACTTGTTTAGCCTTTGCTAACCCCAGTAATGCAACTCCACCGTCAACGGCAACGCCTAAATGATCAGGAGCTATCGTTTTACAAAATAAAAATTTGTTGATGGCCTCTTCAAATAGTTTAACCGCTTCACTATCAGATTTTGTTTGTGCCTGGTTTAAAAGAGCAAAGCCCCAGAAGTAAATAGCATCGGCATATTTTGAGTAAGACTTGGAAATAACGGCAAAATGATCATACGCTTGCTGGAATAATTGATCTGCCTTTTCCCCTTCAGTGGCTTGGGCTTCTGTGGCTAATAATTTTGCCTTTTTAAATTTGTGACCACTTAATAAATAATGATGAATTGACATAAGTTCCTTTAGTTAAGAAAAATTGATTTATAACATGGTATCAAAAATACCATGTTATTTAATGCTTGGTGTATCTATTTCGTATAAATTTAACTTTTTCTTACCGTTTTCCACCATCCTGTTAAGGTTCCTGTGAAATTTGGTGACTGAACAGGTACGCTACCTAGTGTTTCGTGTGTTTTAATTTTTAACGATGTCTTGTGTTTTAAGGACGCAATATAGTCCATTCCTAAAATAAATTTAGCCCGAATAAAAGAAACACCTAGGAGTGCGAGAAGCAAAGGAAAAAACTCATAAAAAATACCTGCTGCAGACGACTGATCCTCTGATGTTTCACTGGACAGTTCACGTGCTGAAGTTTCACTGACTGTATAGCCTTTATCTATTAAATCACCAAGTTGTGCTTGATCTAATGCCCCCTGAAGCATGCCTATCATTGAATAACCAAGAAATTTAAAGACTAGAAATGAAATGCCTCCGATTGCAGCCCACATAAGCGTTTGTTTCTTGACAGACGATGCCGAAGCAAAAAACCAAACTGCAACTAAAATATTAATGATTCCAAAAATAACACCCATTGTAAAAACCTCACTATAAAATTAAAAAAAGCCGACCCTGGCTGTTAAAATTGATAAACATCCTTGTTAAAGTAGCGCATCAAGTAGCTGTTATTATAGAAATCAAAACTTTCAATAACCTTTCAACGCAATGAAAATTTTATTAATAGAAGATGATGAAGTGCTTAGTGATGGCCTTACTCATACATTAAGTAATAGTGGTTACTGTGTAACGGGGGCTACGACAGGGGCTTATGCTGAACACCTGTTAATAGCGCAAGGGTTTGATTTGATCATCTTAGATTTGGGATTACCTGATATGGATGGTTTGCAGCTGTTACGAAAAATACGTCAGCATAAAAACGCGCTGCCGGTTTTAATTCTCACTGCACGTGATGATATGAATGATCGTATCGAAGGTATTAGCCAAGGTGCAGATGATTATATGACCAAGCCGTTTGAGCTGAGAGAGCTGGAAGCACGAATACATGCGTTGATACGACGGTGTTACGGTGGATTTAATCATAGGGTTGAGATGGGGAACCTGCAATTAGATACCAACAATCAGCAAATTCAGGCGAATGGTGAATTACTCTCCTTATCTGCCCGTGAATCAGCCGTATTAGCGGTATTAATGATGCAAAAAGGTAAAGTGATTAGTAAAGATAATATTGCAAAACATTTATCTTTGCATGGCGATGCTTTGGCTGATAACGCGATTGAAGTTTATATTCATCGTATTAGAAAGCATATTGAACCCTATGGGGTTGGTATTAGAACGTTTCGCGGTTTAGGCTATTTACTGGAAAATAAAATAGATGAATAATGTCACCAGCTTAAAAACGGCAATTGCTTATCGCTTAATTATTCCCGTTATTATCTTTATTATTCTAGAAACGGCGCTGTCTTATTTTGTTACCTTGCATTACGTTGAAAAAACTTATGACCGTTGGTTATTAGATTCGGCTCGTTCACTCGTGCAGGAAGTTAAAGTGGTTGATGAAAATGTCTCGGTTAAGCTTTCTGACACCGTTTTGGAAATTTTTAAATGGGATGATATTGATACGACTTTTTTCAAGATATATGCTGAGAAAAAAGGGCTTTTAGCGGGTGATTTAATATTGCCTGACCCACCGATAAACATCAATTTAAATCAGCCTTTTTATTCAAATAGCAGTATTGATGGTAAAGGCATTCGCATGGTTTCTTTACAAGTGCCTGGCAGTTTGCCAGAAAAGGTTTATATTCATGTGGCTGAAACATTAAATAAACGGCAGGACATGATGGTTGATATATTGTTGGCGGACTTGATTCCTCAAATATTATTAACCTTATTTATCAGCTTACTGATTATTGAAGCGATAAATCATGGTTTAGCTCCGTTGCACCAATTAGCACGTGATATTTCGAAACGATCTCCGAGTGATTTAAGCCCAATTCCTGAAGCAAATGTGTTTGCTGAAGTAAAAACACTGACCGATACCATTAATAATTTACTGGAAAAATTATCGGCAGCAATCAGTTCTCAGCAGCGCTTTATTGCAAATGCAGCTCATCAATTGCGCACCCCGTTAGCAGGGCTTAAATTACAAGCAGAAAGAGCGCAGCGGGAAGAGGATATCGTGACTATGCGTCCTGCGTTATCTCAAATTCAAAATAGTGCGGATAGAGTTTCTCATATGATTACCCAATTGCTAGCGTTGGCGCGCACAGATCCGATTGAAGGGAGTCTGCGAATGGAAAGGCTTGATTTGTATGATCTAACTCAAAAGGTCTGTATTGAATGGATACCCAAGGCATTAGAAAAAAACATGGAAATAAGTTTTGATGCTGCTGAGCAAGCATATTTTATTAAAGGGGATAGGGTTCTTTTGACTGAGTTGCTAGCCAATCTGTTTGATAATGCCATTAAATACGGATACAAACAGGGAAGTATTGTGGTCAGCTTGACTGATCAGCCCTCGCTTTGTTTGACTATTGAAGATGATGGTCCTGGTATTGCTGAGATTGAAGTTAATAAAATATTTGAACGTTTTTATCGTATCCCTGGTAGTTCAGAGGATGGATGTGGGCTCGGTTTGTCTATCGTTAAAGAAATTGCAGATTTGCATCAAGTAAAACTGACTCTATTGAGAGGTTTCAGAGGCGGGGCTCGATTTGATATGCAATTTAAGGCAGTCGATAGCTGAAATATTGAAAGGTTAATGTAAGTTTGTATGGTTAGAATGACAATGGTAAAGCTATAAACTAGTCATTCAAACTTGAGGCAATGGTTATGAGTAAAATTACTAAAAACCCCGTTAATTTCTTTCATAAAATGATTATGGTTGTTATAAATACACTTGGAGTGTTCCTTGTATTTGCATTTGGAATGACATATTGGATATATTTTACAGCTTAGGGAGCTGGAAATGAATAATCGTCCATTATTGGGCAGGATTTTTGTTTGTCTTCAGTCGTGTAGCAAGAGGCGCATAGCAGGCTACGCAACTTTGCTAC
>ENA-OSET01004847-OSET01004847.1-sediment-metagenome-genome-assembly--contig:-NODE-4847-length-11678-cov-3.361607_pt1 | contig 11678 bp, 11 predicted proteins | sample MGYA00237882_ERZ534229 | MGnify/ENA primary metagenome ERZ534229 (study PRJEB26408, sample SAMN06266212) | sediment metagenome | isolation source: Hudson Canyon methane seep mesocosm | place...
ATCTTTGCAATGGTGATTTCTATTGGACCATCAGCAAACAGCTCCTCGACCGTCATGCCTTTGGCAAAGTCAGAAGGTTGAATTGTTATTCTCTGTTGCTCGTTTCGGCTAATCATTAACATTTAAAATTCCTTTTAAGTTTAGAGAGAAATCGGTTGATGTGGGGCCTCGGTATTTCATAGTGCTGGGTCTTTTGCTGGGTTAGTTCGCAGCTAATATTGGGGGTGAAAGTATAATGGTCGCGTTAGTGCCGGCCTTGTCATGCAACTCGATACGCTTTCAATGCTGAGCATTCAAAATCTCCATCTATCATTCCATCTGCCGCATCCTCGCCATATGTCACGAACTTGGTCCCTTCGTAGTTCGCAAGCTCATTAGAAACCTCACTCCACTCCCAATCTGCTAATAAGCCACCTTCTTCAGGGCCTCCAAGTGGCTTTGAGTACCGCCCTTTTGCATCGGCAAGCAGCAAATCGACATCATCTCTGTGAAGTTCAGCGCTGCTCTTAATCTCTTCGTGGATGGGCTCCCCTGAAAAAACCAAAAAATCCCAGTCTGAAGCGTCTGTCGCATTGCCGTTTGCCCGAGAACCCAGCAGCCACACACTTGCAATGCTAGGAAATTTTACCTTCAAGTCACACACGTAATCCTCAATATCTTCGGTAAGCATTTTTATACCATTAATAGCGTGCTGAGTGATAAGTGCTCCTTTTCTTTACTATCCGCTCTTACACTTTACTGGCAAACGGTCTAGCGCGAGAAAAGGTGAGCGAAAGCCCTGTAGTGAGCAGTATAATTAGTAAGATTTCATATAATGCTCTGGCGTAATTTATTTCAGCGCTTAATGCAAATCCTTCATGGTCTAATCTGTAGCCGCTTCCAGCATTATGAGCTTGCAACACATGAAAGACCCGCTCATCTGTTGATTGCAGGATGAGGGCTCGCCCCATCGGGAAGGCAATTAATTTATCGCCAGTGGATAATACGGCGCTGTGATGGGGGTACGCTCCTGCAAGCAGCACAAGCACTGTTCCAGCAATAATAATGACTCTTTGAATTGAATTTATCATTACCCATTAAAACCCGAACGCTTCTGCCATGTCTAGTATGTCCTCCCGCGTGGCTGACGGGTGCCTAGCTTGAATCGATGCTATTGCGTCTTCGCCTAATAGCGTTGCGCGCTTCTCTGGGGAAGAGGCTGTCGATTTCTCGTTCAGCAGGCCCATCGAGTCGACCCTGCGAAAGAACTCTTTACTCCCTAGTTCTTTGTGCTTTCGTTCTAGTTCTTCCTGTACTGCAATAGCATCATTAACTATTTTGCCTTTCATGGTTTCATCCTCTTGCGCCTAGAGAGAAAGTACTGAGAACACCTTGACGCTTGAGGTATTCCGCTTTAGCAGCTTTTGTATACCGTCCTGCAAGTAGGTCATAAATCGACGGTTTATTTCGGGCATAAAAAAACCCGCTTTCAGCATTTACTAAAGGCAGGTTATTAACCAACGCTTTAGCTGAATTTATATAGCACCCGCAAGCTGAGACTCAAATCGGTGCTTGGATTCATAATACCGCTATTTACAGTAAAAGCACTATTAGCAGCACTAGAGTTTAACACTAATGTACCAGCAGAAACTGTTGTTGCTCCTGAATATGTATTTGTTCCTGATATTGTTAAGGAATTAGTTCCTGTTTTTGTAACATTACCTGTACCTTGCATTGTACCTGTAACTGATATATTACCAGTTCCAGTACCACCAAATTCAACTGTATTGGCATTAATATAAATAAAATCATTAAAAGTAAAACCTCCAGTTGAATTTGCCCATAATTGGACTGTTGCAGCATCAATTCCTATAGGTGTATTAAAGATGTGCGTAGCAGATGAAAGGTTATATATACCAATAGAACCTGATAATCCTCCTCCTGTATTGTTAATGGTACGTGCTGATGAAGCTCCAGCTTGAAAATCTAGAGATGCAAATATGTAAAATCGACCATTAGTAGTCATTGTGAGATCGTTGTTATGACCGATTTTGACAAAATTTCTAGTATTATTTCCATTGTCAGGATCACCTTGATTGTTATTTGAGGTTCCATAATACCAAGGTAAATTAGCTGAACCCCAGTCTCCAGTGCCAGAATCACTTTTGTGAAAAACGTCTTGTTGAGCGTTTGTAAACAATCCCATGCACATACATAAAATTGTAATAAAATAATTTTTTTTCATATTTTTCATTTTTAGATTAATTAATAATTAGTTTTTTGGTAATCATTTTATTTGAATCATTTTTAATTCTAACAAAATAAATACCGGTATTTAAATCAGTTACAGAAAACACTTTATTTATTATTGTGCTTTTAGAAAACTGTTTTACTTTTTTTCCTGTGATGTTATATATATTTAAATCTTTTACATCTTTAGAAATTGAAAAAGATTGTGTTGCAGGGTTTGGATAAATTCTTAAGCTGCTTTCAATAGTATTGGCATCCGTAGAAAGTGTTGCTTGTTGGTTACCAAATATTCTAAACTCACCTGGTTGTAAAGTAATAGTATTGGCAGCATAAGTTGTATTACCTGAAGGGTCCATTAAGTCTACCCAAGCTCCAGCAAGAGGAAAGTTGGTATTTACGGTTTGTGCAACAACATCAAAATTTGCTAAAATTATCACATTTCTCAATTCAGTTTCTGGAATACTTGTGTCAAAAATATCTATTCTAGGAGTTAAACTGCCGGAAGTAATGGTATAATCACCCTCAAAAACAGGTAAAGACGTTTTTAGTAAATTTATTCTAGACCAATCATCATAAATAATTTTTCTATTTGCATTTGTAAGCCAATTTTCTTGCCATTGAGGTTGATCTTTGGTGTCTAGTTTACAACCATCATTATTAATACTTCCGTTAGTACAGGTAAAAATAGAAATATCCATACCTAAATCTCCAAAATGCCAAATCATTTTAGGACCGGGAATTGTTAAAGTTACTGCACCTAAAGCAGACATTCTAGATAAAGCTGTATTTAAGTCTCTTACATTATGAGAAGCCGTTGAGTTGTTACCAAAAGTAATATTTTTATACATTAAGCGCTCTTCATCGTGGCTTTCTGCATACCCTAAAAGTCTTGGTTGGTTAAAACCTCTGCTTTTATGGCCCATTCCGCTAAAATTCTTACTGCCTGAAGTTGCCATTGTAAGTTCATTATAAGGGTCAGTTAATTTGCCCCACATCATAATGCCATCTTTATAATTTGCCCATTGTTGTTCTTCTGCGTTACCACCTAAGTGCTCAAAGATTACATAATGATCTGAATCTATGCTCCAAGAATAATCGGCATATTCTTTTAAAATATCTACTCTATCTTGTTGATAAGAGTTGGTGCAACCTTCATCACTGCCAGAACAATTTTGAGTAAATCCTTTTGTTAAATCCCATCGGAAACCATCAATATTATATTCTTCTATCCAATGTTTAATAACACGTTTTGAATATTCTTGAGTTAAATTACTTTGGTGATTAAAATCGCTAAATACACTGTAACTGTGTTTTGCAACAGTATTAAAATAAGGATTATCAGAAGAAGGTTCTCCCCATCCGTTGTTATCGGCGTCATCCATCCACATTCTTACTAAAGGATTTCTACCAGTTGCGTGATTTAAGGCGATATCTAGTATTACTGCAATTCCATTTTGATGACAAACATCTACAAATTCTTTAAATTTATCTTGTGAACCGTAAAATTTGTCTAATGCATAATGGAATCCTGTGTTATATCCCCAAGTTTCATTACCGTCAAATTCCATTACAGGCATTAATTCAATGGCATTAATGTTTAGTCCTTTGAAATAATCTATTTTATCAATTAAATCTTGGTAATTTCTGTTGGTATCAAAATCTCTGATTAGTACTTCGTAAACAATTAAGTCTTCTTTTTTGGGTTTTTGAAAGTCTGTAACTTGCCAATCATAAGGAGCTTGCCCAGTTTGTAAAACCGTTACTTCTCTTTCTTGTCCTGTAGGATAAGCTGGCATATTAGGATAAGTTTCCTCAGAAATACCAGGATCATCAAAAGGAGATAATAACAAAGGAGAAAATGGATCTGCAGTTTTAACAATACGCGGAGAGTTTGTATTTGGAGTTGTGTCGTATACCCAATATTGATACGTTTCTATTTGATTACTCACTAAATTTGTTAATTCTAACCAAAACTTATCTGAATTAGGGTCTTTTTTCATACCAAATTCTGAAGTTGGTTGATAATTATTAAAACTACCAGCCACTTCAATGTATTCTTTTCCAGGAGCAGTAATTACTAGAGTTGCTTTCGTTGGGTCATCAGAATAATTGATTCCGTCAACTAATCCTGCAGGTATATCTTCTTCAACAAAAGAAGGAACCACTACATTAAATGTTTCAGACTCTATAGTTCCAGCATTTGTTGCTTCTAAAACAAAAATAGTATTTTCTGTAATTGTGGGTGTAAATGAATATGTAATGCTATTTGTTGCAGTATTTATTGAAGTACCATTTGCTTTTAAAGTATAATCTGCAGCTAAACTTGTGGATGCTGAAATGGCTAAAGTTTCTCCAGAATTTAAAAGTGTAATTGTTTCTGTAGGAGAGTTTAATGTTAATTGAAACTTACCGACATTAAATAATTGATCTTGTGTTTTTTTATCTCCTGTACCATTTTTTGCTTTTACAAGCATACCAATTTGTTTTAAACCTGTTCTGGCATAAAAAGTGGAAGGGATAAAGGTAAATGAATAAGTACCATTACCATTGTTGGTCATTTTTTGAGCTTCATTGGAGCTTGTCCATGAACCATTTGTAGGAGAATCAACTGCATTTGTAGGAGTTTGATCTAAATCACTTTGATTAAAAGACCATGCCCATAAATAAACATCAGATACACCCCAAATAGCTGGGTTTACGCCAGAAACTGTAATTGTAATTTCTTCATTTTCCTCAAAAGTGGATGGAGAAACAGTAAATGTTCCAGTTTGTTCTTGAGAAAAAATAATAGTAGATAAAAATAGAAATAGAAGTATTGTTTTTTTCATAGGAAATAATAAAAAGGTTACCCAAAATGATGAGTAACCTTTTTTTTTTATAAATTAATTTTTAGTGTATGTTGGTGCACTTGGATCTGAGAAATCTAACGTATAGGTGTATGTACCAGCTGTAGTATTTAAATTTGCTCCGTTTAGTTCTAAAACGCCATCAGCTCCATCATCTCCATAATTAGTTCCCCAATCATTATTAGCTCTAAATTTGTATTCTCCGTCTATTAAAGTTACGTCTTCCAATATCCAAACTTCATTAAATGGTTTAGACCAGTCTCTTTTAAATTGAGCATCTGGAGTTGCACCCCAATTGTTGTATGCTCCACCAACAAGTCCCCAAACATAATCTATCTCCTCTAAGGTATAGGTTAGGTCATTTAAATTTACAGTTGCTATATATATACCTTCTGTAACTTGTATGTTAGCTCCCCCAGCATCTAATGTGCCGTCAGTGCCGTCATCTCCCCAGTTGGTTCCCCAATCATTATTCATTCTGAATTTCATTTCACCATCAATTAAATTAACGATTCCTCTGAATACATTTGAATATTGATCGTACTCTAACATAAAATCTGGAGTTGCACCCCAATTATTGTAAGCTCCACCAACAATACCTAAAGAAAAGTTTTCTATAGTGTAAGTGAGGTTGTTTAAATCTAAAACAATTTTATAAGCACCTGCTGATACTGTTAAGTTTCCACCACCGGCAACTAAATTACCACCTGTAGAACTGTCACTACCGTAGTTATTAGCCCAATCATTATTTTCTCTAAACTTAATTTCGCCATCTGTTAATGTAACATAAGCAGCTAAAACTCCATCTACATCTGTTTTAAAGAAAGGTAAGTCTGGAGTTGCTCCCCAGTTATTTGCAGCAGAGCCAACAACACCCCAAGTTGTAGATAAATCTAAAACAGTTAAATAAGTTGTTACATTAATAGTCACCTCTGGAGTTGTTCTTTCTAAAACAGTGCCAGTGTTTGCATCAATAATTATGGATCTAACTCTTATTGCTAAATCTCCAGTAGCATCTACAGGTATGCCTGCTTCTATTGCCGCACCGTTTAATACGGCATTTGTAAATGAAATTTCATCCATATTATTTACACTCCCTAGTTCAATTGGGGCTGCAAAGTTGTTAGCGGGTAAATCTGCTTCTACGATATATTGAATATCTAAATTTAAAGAAGAACTTAAAATTGGATCATCCCATCCCATAGATAAGGCAACAGCGTCATTATTATCTAAAGACAAAACAAATTGATCTCCGTCAGAAATTCCTGTAATTGTAGGAGAGTTTACAGGATATGTAGTAACTAAAAGTAAAATAGTATTTGTATTTCTTTCAGCAGTTTTAACTCTCATGTAAACGGCAACATCACTAAATGAGGTTACTCCAGCATCATTAATCGATTGATTAAAATCGGATACTGTCATGGAGAAATTACTATCTGTTGTATTTCCTAATGCAACAGGGTTTGTAAAGTCTGTAGTTGTAGACATTTCCACAGTATAATCTGCACTACTCGATAATTCATCTTTCCAAGAAATTGTGAAAGCAGGGTTTTCTGGCAATGAGAAGTTCAAGAATACATTGCTAATTCCAGGAGTATCTAAGGTAAACTCAGGGTCTGGTGTTGTAACTATTAAGCTTTCTTCTACCTCACATGCTCCCAAAAGAAGTGTAAGAGATAAAATTAGATAGCTTACTTTTTTTATATAAATATTCATTTTTTATTTTTTATTATGTTGATATTATAAATTCAAAGGAATAAGAATATAACGCCCGGTTAAATCATTAAACCAAACATCATAGTCATCTTCAACAATTACCGGGATTGACTCTCCACCATCTGTTGCAACTCCAGAGAAAGAACTCGAGCTCCCCCATAAGTTTCCTGCATCTGTAGAAAACTGAATTTCTCCAGGAGTTAATCTTACACTACTCGCAAACCAAATATGACCGTCAAATGCCAAGGGAGACATTGCAATATCAGCAGTACTAGATCCTTTTAAAGTTAACGAGTTAGGACTTGTAATTCCTGTTTCGTCGAATTCAACAAATGTGAATGTATCTGTTGCAAGATTTAAAGTAAATGTATAATATCCCTCAGGGATTCCAGCACCACCTCCGTAAGGGAAACGCTCTGGATCTGACCCACTTCCTAAGTTTGCACCTACTGTACTACCATCATCAGTACCATATTGTGGTTGCCACAATCCTTTTGTACTTAAAACCTTAAAGTGTCCATTTTCAGAAAAACGACCAGTATAATAGTATAAATCACTATCATTTTCATCTCTAAATAATGCAGGGTTATTGTTATTATTATTCCATCCTGGAGAGGTTGCGTCCCCAACTAAATAAAAGTCACTGAATGTATAATTGAAAAATGGATATACATTAACTTGAATTGAGTTAGAAACGGTCTGTTCAGCATTTTGTGTTCCTAAAGAAGATACAACTCTAATATATACCGGTTTCCACTCAAAAGGGTTTAAACCAGCATTACCTGCAGAAGAATTAACTTCTGCCATTGACATTGTTACCGCATTAATTCCTGTAACATTTAAGGCTGTAGAAGGCGCTGTAAAGGCCTCATCACTTGAAAATTCAATTGAATAATTTATTGATGATTGAATTCCATAATCTGCTGAACTCCAATTTAAATTAATGGCAGGGTTATTGGTATTAACAGGGTCTAATGTTAGTTCTGTAAAATCTAAGCTAGCTAAGGTTGCTGCTGTCGGATTTTCAGAAATTATAAATAACTCAGAATCATCATCACATCCATTGAATATCAATAGAAATAAACCTATGATTGTAATTGCTGAAAATCGTTTTATATTTTTTTTCATTTCTAAATGTTTTTTATTTTTAATACCCGTCATTTTGAGATAAATTTGGGTTTGAAGCTAAACTAGCAGAAGGTATTGGATACAGTTTTCTGTAAGAAGGAATTGAAATTCCGTTACTACCATTTCCTTTCCAGGCCCAATTGTAAGCACCACCAGTAAATCTTCCAAAACGGATTAAATCTTGTCTTCTATGTGCTTCCCAGTGTAATTCTCTAGCTCTTTCATCAATAATAAAATCTAAGGTTAAATCGGTTAGTGTTAAATTATCTTGTGGGTTATTAGCTCTTGTTCTTAAAGCATTCATGTAGTTTACTGCATCTACAGGATCTGCCCCAGCACCGCCTCTTAAATGAGCTTCTACATACATTAAATAGATATCTGCCAATCTGAATAGTGGAAAATCTGTATCTACAAAGGTTTGATCTACTCCAAAACTTCCAGTAGAAGTTGCATTAGAGTATTTTTCTAAAATATAACCTTGATCTTTATCTGAGATATCTGTGATTTCTAGATTTCTTGATCCAGAAATAATTGTATTTCTAGTATCACTGTTAAAAATGCTAGCATCAAACAATTCTACAAATTGCTTTCTTAATCTTAGGGCTCCTCCCCATCCACTTTCACTAACTCCTAAAGCAGTACCATTAACTTCTATACTACCAACAGAACCATTAATCATAACTGTAGTTGGTCCATAATTTTGAGTAAAAGCACCATCAGAAATTAAAGGAAAAATAATTTCATTAGTTGCAGAATTTGTATTGTTATCTGCCATAAAGTTATGCAAGTAGTTATCAGCTAAAGCATAACCGCCTCCAATAATTTTTTTAGTGTACTCTAAACATTCCGTATATTTTGGTTGTCCAATATATACTTCTGCATTTAAGTAAATTTTAGATAAAATTGTCCATGCAACTCCTTTATCAGCCCTTCCATGTTCGTTAGCTTTTGGTTCAGCTAAATCTTCTTCAATCGCTTTTAATTCAGCTTCAATAAAATCAAAAAGTTGTTGTCTATTGTATACTTGGGGTTGAGAGTTTAAAGGATCTTCTTCGGTTACAAAATTAGCTTGTCCAAATAAATCCATCATGTAGTAGTAAGACATTGCTCTTAATAAACGAGCTTCGGCTCTATACTGAACAATTTCTGATTTTGTAGCATCAGATACGTTTCTCGAATTTAACTTTTCATCTGTAGTTTCTCTCAAGAAATTATTTGCAAAAGCTATACTAACATGAGATCTTCCCCACATACCTAAAACTATGGGATCATCAGCATTCCAAATATTACGTTGAATTTCTCTAGTTCCTGGGTCATTTTCATAAGACCAAATCATTTGGTCTGCAGATAAGGTTTGTAGGTATAATAATACTCTACCAAACTGACTAGTACCTGCATCTAAACCTTGAATATTTGAGGAACCAGCGCCATCAACGCCTGTTAGAGATAAATTTGCATAAACACCAGCCAATAATCTTTGGTAAGCTGTTTCGTCAGCAAAGAACTCTTCACCCAACAAGTCTTGATCATCTTGTGGAGTGATATCCAAATCATTTGTGCATGAGGATAAAACCAGAACCGCTACAAATATTAGGGATACAATTTTTTCTATTTTAAATATTTTTTTCATTTTTAAATTTATTAGCTATTAAAATTTAATATTAGCACCAACCAAAAATGTTCTTGGTCTTGGATAATTTGTATTATCAATTCCATTTCCAGCTAATTCTGGGTCTAAGCCTGAATAGTTGGTTAATAAGAACACATTTTGCATACCAGCCCAAAGACGAATACTATTTGAAGCAAATTTTTTGATGGGTCTATCAAAAGTATATCCTAAAGTAATATTATCCATTCTTAAAAAGGAACCATTTTCTAAGTAAATATCAGAAATAATTACATCTGAAGTATTTAAAAAGTTAGTATCTAAAACAGATGTAGGTATGTTACCTAAAACAGCATTATCTTGAAGTAGCGCATACTGAGCTCCAGAAGAATTAACATTGTTATAAACATAATTTCCTAAACTTGCTCTTAAGTTGAATGCTAAATCAAAGTTTTTGTAATTCATGTTAGATTGAAAACCAAAAGTAAAATCTGCTTGTGGATTTCCTTTTAAATATCTGTCACTAGAATTTGTAACTCCATCTCCATTTAAATCTGCATAAGCTCCTTCAATTGGGTTACCAGCTGTATCATATAATTGTTTAAATACATAAAAAGCGTTTGGTGCAAAACCCTGGCTATATAATTGAATAAAATTACCAGTACCTCCAGCAATACCACCAACTGTAATATCTTGTCCTAAAGCCAATTCTTTTATTTCTCTGTCTAAATAGGTTGTGTTAAAGTTGATATTCCAGTTAAAATCTTCATTTTTAATCACATCTGCATTTAAACTAAACTCAATACCATTAACTTGCAAATCACCAATATTTTGTTGAATTCTATTTGTAAAATTAGAACCATCAGCTACAGGTGCTATTGACAAAAGGTCTGTTGAGTTTTTTTGAAAAACATTTACAGAACCAGATATTCTGTTGTTAAATAAACCATAATCTAAACCTAATTCAATTGTTGAGTGCATAAGGATTGATGATTACATGAGCAGCTGGAATACTTATGATAATAACATTTCGGACCACAGGCCTGTAGGTTTGAAATTAGCAGTGAATGCTGTAATTAGCACTACAGTTGAAATAGAAACCTTAAATGGAAAGTTCCTTAAAGTAGTTGATGTTTTAGGAAGAAAAACAGAAGAAACAAAGAACACGCCTCTATTCTATATTTATGATGATGGAACTGTAGAAAAAATAATAACTTTGGAAAAATAAAAATTAAAAAATGATAATTACAACAACAGATACAATACCGAATAAAGAAGTTGCTGAGATATTAGGAATTTCAAGAGGAAGTACAGTAAGAGCTAGGAATATTGGAAGAGATATTTTTGCTGGATTAAAAAATATTGTTGGTGGTGAAATTTCAGAATACACAAAACTACAAGCAGAAAGTAGAGAACAAGCAATGCAAAGAATGAAAGATGATGCCAGAAAAATGGGAGCAGACGCCATTATAAATGTAAGAATGACAACCGCAATGATTATGCAGGGAACTGCAGAAATCCTAGTTTACGGAACTGCTGTAAAACTAAAATAATGGAATTCTTACCATTTCTTATTTTCATAGCCCTTTTGATTTATTTTATTTTTAATCGAATAGATCAGAAGAATAAAGAAAACTTTGAAGATAGAGATAACTAATGTTTGATGTTGTAATCCTTACCGATAATAGATATGTAAATCCAGCAGAAACTAATTGGTATATCGACCAGGTTTTACTAGAAGATAACTTACTTAAAACTGCATTAGAAAATATAGGATTAAAAGTTTGCAAAAAAGATTGGGCCGACAAAAACTTTGATTGGACAACTACAAAGTATGCCATTTTCCGAACTACTTGGGATTATTTTGAAAGATTTGAAGAGTTCTTTAAATGGATTGAAGAAACTAGATACAAAACTACATTCATCAACTCTGCAGAAATCATCAATTGGAATATTGATAAACACTACCTGCAAGATTTACAAAAAAACGGAATCAATATTGCTCCTACTCTATTTATTGAAAAGGGAGACACAATAATCTTATCCGAACTATTTGAAAAAACAAACTGGAAACAAGCAGTAATAAAACCTGCCGTTTCTGGTGCTGCCAGACACACATATCGGATTACTCCAGATAGTTGTTTAAATCACGA
>ENA-OSET01004848-OSET01004848.1-sediment-metagenome-genome-assembly--contig:-NODE-4848-length-11676-cov-29.257695_pt1 | contig 11676 bp, 12 predicted proteins | sample MGYA00237882_ERZ534229 | MGnify/ENA primary metagenome ERZ534229 (study PRJEB26408, sample SAMN06266212) | sediment metagenome | isolation source: Hudson Canyon methane seep mesocosm | place...
GAGCACATTATTAGTACAATTAGAATGTTAGACGAGGTGCCATTTACGGACGAGCTAAAGAACGTACCGCATTTTGCCTCGACCCATCATGAAACTCTGCGAGGAGACGGATACCCACGTAAGCTCGCAGCGAATGAGCTTACGATGCCAGATAGAATCCTGGCGATAGCCGATATTTTTGAAGCATTAACTGCTGCGGATCGACCCTACAAGAAAGCGAAGACAATCAGTGAATCATTAAAGATTATGAGTTTCATGGTCAAAGATGAGCATATTGATTTAGAGCTATTTCGCCTATTTTTAGAGCAAGGTATCTACCAAAAGTATGCTGAGGCATTTTTATCACCTGACCAATTAGATGAAGTGAACATAAACGCTTATTTATTGCCGAGAGACGCAAATTGATTGGCTAAACCGCTTCCTACTTTTTGGTCTACTAATGTTAGGCAATGATAAGACAGGTCCGGACTATCGTAGATAAAAGCAAAAATGGCTATTTTAAGCAGAGTATCTTCTGTTTGATCTGCCATGTTGATGATGTGTTTTGTGTATATGGCGTCGCACCACATTGTTTGCGATGCAGGGAGCTGTTCTGAGAGTTGGATGGGCTTTAAACTACTTCCTTGCGTGTATAGAATTTTCTGCAACATGAGTCCTTGTGAAGAGAGAAATTTGTCGACATCCCGAAATAAAGGTTGATCTTCATAGAGTTCAATAAATTCAGCTTCTGTTATAACCATGCTAGCGCTATGTATTGCCTTCGTACCGTATTCAAACAGCTCAAGTTCGGCACCTTGAATGTCGGCTTTAATAAGGTCGACATTGGGTATCGACTTTAACATGACAAATTCGTCCAAGGCATGAGAATCTAATCGATGTTCGGCCTTTATTAAAGAAGCATCTAATTTAGAGTACTTTTTTAAAAGTTCTTCATTGGGCTTATAAAACGAGCTACACATTGGGCGAACGGTTTCGTAGAAGATTCTGTTTCTCTCAGGGCGGCCAAGTGCGAGAGGATGATAGGTAACTTGTTTAGGTGCAGTTTGATTTAGTTCAATGCACAATCCCTCATCAACTTCAAACGCGTGAATCTGAGCATTTGGAAATACGTCAAGTAATACCCAGTAAGGTTCACGGTCGCTACTTAAGGGTCTAGCCCCTACCTCTAGCATGGTGATCTGTAAGTCAGGTTTGTGATTTGCAACAAGCTTGGATACATGAACGATTGCTTGCGGATGTGCCATATTCTTTCCCTATAATTTCATATGCTCACGCACGAAGCGGGCTTTTTGTTGTCTCTACTTGAGCTCTTTTTCATTGCGCGTTTTTTATATTCTTTTTAACGTTTGCGAGGGCGGCAAACGTGTGCCACTTAAACTAGCCGCCCGTATGCATTGGCTCCATGGTTGTGTTGAGGAGCATATTGATAACGAATTATTTCGCCTATTTCCGGTGGTCGGTACTTCTGGGTAATATGGTGGAGCATTTTTTCTCTAAAGCAGACCCATTCGATACATATTTAAGGTTAGTTGCCATAAAGCATAGCAAATTGTTTCGTTAGGTCGCTATTATTCCGCCCGTCAAAAATCGAGAGGCAATGGAATGATAGATCAGGGCTGTGATACATCTGAGCAAAGAGAGCAAGTTTTAGCAAAGTTGCGTCATTTTTCGCCTCCAAAGTTAATACGCTCGGAATGTAGACAGCATCACACCACATTAGCTGGGAAATAGGAGCGTCTTTCGGCAACTGAACGGGTTTGAGGCTTCTTCCATCAAGATACGGGAATTTTTGTAGCATAAAGCCTTTTGATGATAAAAAAGTATCGACATCTCTAAACAGCGGCTGCCCTTCATACACCTCAACAAATTCAACTTCTGTATGAATGTAACATGCAGTGCTAAGCGCTTGGAGGCCATGCTCAAAGCATTCAAGCTCTGCACCCTGAATGTCTATTTTAATCATGTCGATTGGCGGAACTGATTGTTCCTCGAGAAATAAGTCGAGCGCATGCGTATCGATTTTATGCTCTGCTTTCAGAAAAGCAGGTTCCAACTGGGAGTATTTATTTAGCAGCGCCTCATTTGGTTTGTAGAGTGAGCTACACATTGGGTTGGCTGTCTCGTAAAACGTTCTATTTTTTTCGGGCCGACCGAGTGCGAATGGGTGATATATCACTTGTTTGGGTGTTTCGCCATTGAGCTTCGCGCAAAGAGCTTCGTCCACTTCAAATGCATGTATCTCAACGTTAGGGAGCGTGTCTAGCAGTGACCAATATGGCTCGCGGCTATTGTCTTGAAAAGGCCGCGCCCCAATTTCTAAGATCGTTATTGATATGTCTGGGCAGGAGTTTTTTATAATATTTGAAAACTGCTGTATTTTCTGTAATGTAGCCATTCCTATCCTTTTTGTTACTTAACATGCTCGCGCACGACACGCGCTTTCTGTCGATTCCAGTCACGCTCTTTTTCGGTAGCGCGTTTATCGAAATCTTTCTTACCTTTCGCTAAGGCAATTTCACATTTTACTTTATTTTTTTTCCAATAAAGAGCAAGTGCGATACAGGTGTGTCCGGTTTGATTAACCTTGCTATTAAGTTTACCGATTTCTTTTTTATGCAAAAGTAACTTACGCCCGCGGTTTGGCTCGGCAATGACGTGCGTGCTTGCCGATAGCAGGGGGGCAATATGCGCATTTAACAACCACGCTTCACCATTTTTGAGAAAAACATGTGAATCGGTTAACTGCGCTTTACCAGCGCGCAGGCTTTTTACTTCCCAGCCAGTGAGAACCAAGCCTGCCTCGAATTTTTCTTCGATATGGAAGTCATGTTTGGCGCGCTTATTTAAAGCAATCGTGTTGCTGAGTTGTTTTGGTTTTTTCTTGGCCATATCAATTAATACGTTAGGCAAAATTTAGAGCTCCGCTATTTTACACAAAGCGAAGTCGCTGTATATCTTTGATTGGCGTGAGTGTGGGTTCATATAACAAATTCTCATCTAACTGGCATGGCTAGAGCTTCCCTCGAACACAGGTTACAATCTTGTCGAAATTTGAATTTGATTGGAATTATGTCTTTATCTATTAGTCGCAGCGCCCTCGTAATGTACTCTAGTCAGCAAATGTTTGATTTGATTAATAACGTAAGTGATTATCCTGAGTTTCTCCCGTGGTGTGCAGGCGCGACCGTGTTGGAGCAAGACGATTTGCAAATGGTTGCGAGCCTTGATGTAAAAAAAGGTGGGGTGCGTCAGCGCTTTACGACGCGTAACCGTTTTGACGGCAATGAACGCATTTCAATGGCTTTGCTAGATGGGCCTTTTCAACGTCTAAGCGGGGGCTGGCAGTTCATTAGTCTGAGCGCTGATGCCTGCAAGGTTGTCTTAGAACTTGAATTCGAGTTAAAGAAAGGCATTACTAAATTAACGTTTGGGCCGGTCTTTAACCAGGCAGCCAATTCGATGGTAGATGCCTTTTGTGAGCGAGCAAGGGCTGTTTATGGATAATACAATTCGCATTGAGGTGGCTTATGCGCGGCCAGATAAACAAAAAATTGTTGAGCTAGAGGTGTCAGCTGGGACAACTGTTTTTGACGCAGCAAAGCAGTCTGGTCTAGAGGTTCAATTTGATGAAATTGATTACGATTCGATTCATATGGGTATTTTTGGAAAAATGATAAAAAAACCGAGGGAAGAGATTTTAAGGGCAGGTGATCGCATCGAGTTATATCGTCCGCTACTAATTGATCCCAAGCAGGCGCGCTTAAATCGTGCAACTAAGTAGCCGTTAGTTGAGATAAGGCAGTTTTAAGTTAAGAGCGCTTGGTGTCTATAATTAGTAGGCTGGGTGCTCTTCAAAGACCTCGCCGTCCGGTTGATAACGTGCAAATAATTCGTTCTGGTAATGAATGATGACTGTTTGTTGCTTCGTTTCCTCATTCGCTGGCTGGTATGTGTATAAATAACTTTCATAAGCATTACTGAATACGTTCTCAACGACGGGCTTACCAAGTACAAAGTGTACTTGGCGTTTTGTCATGCCCGGCTTCAGTTTGTCGAGCATCTCTTGCGTGACGATATTCCCTTGTTGCACATTAATTTTATAAACGCCGGGGAACGCACAAGCGCCGAGTAAATTGGCCATTATAATGGCCAAGAAAAGACTGATAAGCTTATTTTGCATCTGTTAGGTAAATCCACTATCTTTGGGGCTGAAAACATAGGCTTCCCCGATTTTCAATTGGCATGATAACCGAATCGAGGCTGAGTCGCGACAGAGAAATAGGAAACTAAAAAGAATATGTCTGAAAATACTGATTTAAAAAAAGCAGGCCTTAAAGTCACGCTACCAAGATTAAAAGTTTTGAGTCTCTTGGAAAGTGCAGACGAGCATCATATGAGCGCTGAAGATGTATACAAGGCGCTACTAGATTCTGGAGATGATGTGGGTTTGGCAACAGTCTATCGTGTATTGACACAATTTGAAGCGGCTGGGCTGGTGCAACGTAATAACTTCGAGGGTGGTCATGCGGTATTTGAATTGTCGAAAGATGAGCATCATGACCATATGGTGGATACCGATAGTGGCCAGGTTATCGAGTTTTGTGACCCAGTCATCGAAGAGCGTCAGCGGCAGATAGCAGAAGAACACGGTTTCGAGTTAGTCGACCACAGTCTTACACTCTATGTAAAACCAAAGTCGTAGGCGACTATTTTAATTTATGTTGAGCATCTCGCGCGCGTGCGCGAGACTTTGTTCGGTAAGTTCTATTCCTCCTAGCATGCGCGCGATCTCTGTGGTGCGCTCCGATTTGTCTAATCTGTCAATTGCAGAGTACACAGTCCCATCATCGATGCTTTTGCTGATTAAAAAATGCTGATCGCCCAAGGACGCGACTTGCGCTAAATGCGTTACGCAGATCACTTGTCCTTTGGTGCCTAGGGAATAAAGTAGGTTGCCAACAATTTCAGCCGTTCCGCCCCCTATACCAACATCTACTTCGTCAAAGACCATTGTAGGGACTATGGATCTTTGCGCGATGACAACCTGTATGGCAAGACTAATGCGCGACAGTTCTCCCCCTGAAGCTATTTTTGCGATAGGTTTCGCGGGTTGGCAAGGGTTGGTGCTAATTAAAAACTCAATGGTTTCGGTGCCGTGCGCTTGATAATGTCGCTCTTCTAATGGCGTGAAATTTACCTCAAAGTGCATGGTCTGCATCGACATTTTTGCGAGTTCTTCGCTAATTTTAAGCTGCAGAAGCGTTGCGTTTGCATGTCTGGTTTCAGAAGCTTTGCTCGCTTGTTTAAGATAAGCGGATCGCAGTGACGCTACCTCAAGTTCGAGCTGAGTAATGGTTTGTTCGCCACCGTTGAGTGACGAAAGTTCTTGGCTTAATTTAAGGTGGATGTTGCAAAGCTCATGGGGGGCGCATCGATGCTTTCGTGAAAGTTGATAAACCAAGCTCAGACGCTCGTCTATCTCGGTAAGGCGTTGAGGATTAATTTCGAAGCTTTGAATAAACTGCGATAAATTATTCGCGGCTTCTTCAATTTCGATTTGCGCATTTTCGAATAGACTAAGTGTCTCTCTAAAAAGGTCATTGTCGGCAGGCAAGCTTTGTAGCGAGTTTTTCGCCGAATAAATCAACTTTGCCGCGCCGCTCTCATCGCTGCTGATATAGCTTATCGCCTCGTGGGCTTTGCTTAAAAATAATTCTGCGTTTGCTAGCTGTTTTTGTTCCTGTTCAAGCTGCGTGATTTCGTTCTCTTGCAAAGCTAATGTATCGAGTTCTTCGACTTGGAACGTCAAAACCTGCAGGCGTGCCTCTATTTCTTCTTTATTGTTAACTAGCATCTCTAACTTATTCGCAGCTTCTCGCCAGCATTTAAAATACTCTGCCGTTTTTGATAGCAGGCTATCCTGTTGGGTGAAATTGTCTAGGATTTCGCGATGCTTTTCTTTTTGCAGCAGAGATTGATGTTCGTGCTGGCTATGAATATCAATGAGTTGCTCGCCGAGAGATTTTAAGTTTCCAAGTGGGCAGGGTTGACCATTAATATATGCCCGAGAACGGCCTTCCGCAGTAATTACTCGGCGTAAAATACACTCATATTGCGATTCAGTATCGAGGTCATGTTCTGTTAACCATTTTATGGCATGCGGGTGCTGAGCTATGTCAAAAATAGCTGAGATTTCCGCTTTGCTCTCTCCATGGCGAACCATGCTGGTGTCGGCACGATCGCCGAGCGCTAGGCCTAGTGCATCAAGGAGAATAGATTTCCCCGCCCCGGTTTCACCGGTTAACACAGTCATGCCCGCATTGAAGTCAATTTCAATATGACTGGCGATCGCAAAGTTCCTGATAGAAAGATGGCTAAGCATGTGAATTTATTGAGATGGGCTTCATTGACGTGAGTTAAATCCTATTTCCGAATGATACAATTAAGTTTTAAAAGTCCAATAATTTAAACAAAGTGTAAGGCGTAACCGAGGCAGGCGTAAAGGGTCTGCACTGACAGAGCAAACAAAATCCTCGAAAAAGCAAATTCCTCTCTTGAAATGTGTCGAACTAGCCCCATTTACCAAGTCAATACAAGATTGACATTAAGCGAAACATCTAGACTACAAGTAAAACGTTATCTTAAGGAGGCGTGTGTGAGTATTGAAGAGGGTAAGACGAACCCATCCCACGAAGAGCAAGCGGAACTAAAAGCTGAAACTTTAGATACGACAGCAGATCAGACAGAGGACCTGGCTGAGCAGGGCCAACAACATGAGGCTGCAGTCGAGGATTGGCAGGTCAAGGCCGAACAGCTTGCTGAAGAGTTAGCTGGATTAAAAGACGCAGCGACGCGCGCACAAGCAGATGCGCAAAACGCGCGCCGCCGCGCAGAAATGGATGTTGAGAAAGCCCATAAGTTTGCATTAGAAAAGTTTGCCAAAGAGCTTCTTCCGGTTATTGACGGCTTAGAGAAGGCAGTTGAAGCAGAAAAAGCGGCAGGAAACGACGCGACGCCCCTACGAGAAGGGGTTGATATGACGTTAGCGATGTTTCTTAGTGGCATTCAAAAATTCGGTTTAGAGCAAGTAGATCCTATAGGTAATCCTTTTGATCCGGCCTTGCATGAGGCTATGACGATGGTCGATGCACCTGACGCGGAACCTAATACGGTCATTGCAGCAATGCAGAAAGGATATACCTTAAACGGACGGTTGGTGCGACCGGCGATGGTCGTGGTTGCCAAATAAATGATCTAGAAACTTATTTGAATAAATTTTGTACACGGCCTTGAAAAAAGAAGTTTAGGCCTAACATAGTAATCAACGAATTTTGAGCGGTAAATCGACAGGCCGCGGTACTCAGAAAGAATATAGTGGAGTGTATAATGGGTAAAATTATTGGTATTGATTTAGGCACAACCAACTCGTGTGTGTCTGTGTTGGATGGTGATAAACCAAAAGTAATTGAAAATGCCGAAGGCGATCGTACGACACCTTCTATCATTGCGTTCACAGATGATGATGAAACATTGGTCGGCCAGCCTGCTAAGCGTCAAGCGGTAACTAACCCGACCAACACATTGTTTGCGATTAAACGTTTAATCGGTCGACGTTTTGAAGATTCGGTGGTACAGAAAGATATTGAAATGGTGCCGTATACGATTGCAAAAGCGGATAACGGTGATGCGTGGGTCGAAGTGAAAGGCGACAAAAAAGCACCACCACAGATTTCTGCTGAAGTGTTAAAGAAGATGAAGAAAACGGCGGAAGACTTCTTAGGAGAAACCGTCAGTGAAGCGGTGATTACAGTGCCGGCTTACTTCAATGATTCACAACGCCAGGCTACGAAGGATGCGGGTAAAATCGCGGGCCTCGATGTAAAGCGTATCATTAACGAACCCACAGCAGCGGCGCTAGCTTACGGCTTGGACAAGAGCCAAGGTGATTCTACTATCGCGGTATATGACTTAGGTGGCGGTACTTTCGATATTTCGATTATCGAAATTGCCGACGTAGATGGCGAGAAGCAATTTGAAGTATTAGCAACCAATGGCGATACCTTCCTTGGCGGCGAAGACTTCGACATGTATCTGATCGATTATTTGGCTGACGAATTTAAGAAAGACTCAGGTATGGATTTAAAGGGCGATCCATTGGCGATGCAGCGCTTGAAAGAGGCGGCTGAAAAAGCAAAAGTTGAGCTTTCAAGTGCGCAACAGACGGACGTCAATTTGCCGTACATCACAGCAGATGCAACAGGACCAAAACACCTGAACGTTAAAATGACGAGAGCGAAGCTCGAAGCGCTTGTAGAAGAGCTGGTTGTTCGAAGTTTGGCGCCTTGTAAAACCGCGTTGAATGATGCGGGTTTAAGTGCCTCTGAAATTGATGACGTTATTTTGGTCGGTGGGCAAACGCGCATGCCGCTTGTACAGGAAAAAGTGCAAGAGTTCTTCGGTCAGGAGCCTCGTCGTGACGTAAACCCGGATGAAGCGGTGGCGATGGGTGCTGCAATCCAAGCTGCGGTCCTAGCGGGGGATGTTACGGACGTTTTGCTTTTAGACGTGTCACCTTTGACGCTTGGCATCGAAACAATGGGTGGCGTAGCGACACCATTAATCGAGAAGAATACGACGATTCCTACCAAAAAGTCGCAGGTGTTTTCGACGGCGGAAGATAATCAAACAGCGGTGACGATTCACGTTGTTCAAGGTGAGCGTAAGCAAGCGTCGACAAACAAATCGTTAGGCCGTTTTGATTTGGCAGATATTCCACCCGCAGCGCGAGGGATGCCACAAATTGAAGTGACGTTCGATATTGATGCGAACGGTATCTTGAATGTGTCGGCAAAAGACAAGGCGACGGGTAAAGAACAGTCGATCGTCATCAAGGCATCATCAGGTCTATCTGATGATGAGATTGATGCGATGGTGAATGATGCTGAGGCGAATGCGGATGCGGATCGTAAGTTCGAAGAGCTTGTGGCTGCGCGTAATCAAGGCGATGCGATGGTTCACGCGACGAGAAAAACGTTAGAAGAAGCTGCTGATAAGGCGACCGACGAAGAGAAAACTGCGATCGAAGCTGCTTTGGGTGAGCTTGAAGAAGCGCTCAAAGGTGATGACAAAGAAGCGATTGAGTCAAAAACTCAAGCGTTGACGGAAGCATCTTCATCACTGGCTCAAAAAATGTATGCAGAGCAAGCAGCCGCGGCTGAAGGTTCTCCGGACATGAGTGCAGGGCCTGATGCTGGCGAACAGCAGCAAGGCAATACGGCAGATGACGTTGTTGATGCTGAGTTTGAAGAAGTAAAAGACGACAAGAAGTAAGAACTTCTGGGTCATCTATTGATGTAGAATGAGCAGCGCGGAAGCAGGTCTTCCGCGTTCGCTTATCTGGTAAAGAAAAATGGTGTTATGTAAGCATGTCTAAGCGTGACTATTACGAAGTGTTAGGTGTTGCGAAAGCGGCAGATGAGAAAGAAATTAAAAAAGCTTATCGCCGTCTGGCGATGAAGTATCATCCGGATCGAAATCCAGATGATGTCGCTGCTGAAGAAAAATTTAAAGAAGCAACGGAAGCCTATGAAATGCTTTCAGATACTCAGAAGAAAGCAGCCTATGATCAATATGGTCATGCCGGTGTAGACCCGAATGCAGGCGGTGGTGCAGGTTATGGTGGCGGTTTTAGTGATATTTTTGGTGACGTATTCGGTGATATCTTTGGTGGCGGACGTGGTGGCGGTGGTTCGCGAGCATCGCGGGGTGCTGATTTACGTTACAACTTAGAGTTAGATCTTGAAGATGCGGTGCGCGGTAAGAGCGTTAAAATTCGTATCCCAACGCAAGTAACCTGTAAACCTTGCGGGGGTACGGGCGCGGCAAATGGGTCGCAGCCAGAAATCTGTGGTACCTGTAACGGCCAAGGCCAAGTGCGAATGCAGCAAGGTTTCTTTAGTGTTCAGCAAACCTGCCCCACCTGCCGAGGTCAAGGTAAAATAATCAAGAATCCTTGTAAGGCTTGTCACGGCTCAGGCGTGCAAGAAGAGCAGAAGACATTATCAGTGAAGGTGCCTGCGGGTGTCGATACAGGTGATCGAATCCGCTTAGCAGGTGAAGGTGAGGCGGGCGCCCAAGGTGGCCCAGCTGGCGATTTATATGTGCAGGTGTCCGTAAAAGAGCATCGTATTTTTACGCGTGATGGCAGCAACTTATATTGCGATGTGCCAATTACGGTGGTTGATGCCGCACTGGGTGGTGAGCTCGAAGTGCCTACACTTGATGGTCGAGTTAAACTCAAAATTCCGCCGGAAACTCAGACAGGTCGGATGTTTCGGTTACGTGGCAAAGGGGTAATGCCTGTGCGTGGTGGTGGCGCGGGTGATTTGATGTGCCGGGTTGCCATCGAAACGCCGGTCAACTTAACTAAAAAACAGAAAGAGTTACTTCAGGAATTTCAAGAAACTTTAGAGTCGGGCGGTGGTAAGAAGCATGCGCCGCAGAAACATTCTTGGTTTGAAGGCGTTAAACGTTTTTTTGACGATATGAAGCTTTAACGTACAGAATGATTGAACAAGCTCATAATGCTTAGCCAATATGAGTTTTTTAAAAATGAGGATAATGTATTGGTACGCATTGCGGTGACTGGCGCGATTGGGCGCATGGGTAAAATGTTAATTGAGGCAGTAAATGCATCGAACGATGCAGAGTTGTCGGCCGCGGTCATCCTGTCAGATAGCACGTTGATTGGTGCGGATGCGGGTGAGACCGCAGGCATTGGTAAAAACGGTATTCGATTAGTCGGTGACTTGTCCGAGGTGATCGATTGTTTTGATGTGCTCATCGACTTTACTACCCCGGCCGCTACGCTTGCGAACGTTGATGTTTGCGAGAAGTATGGAAAAGGCATTGTTATCGGCACAACAGGGTTTACGGCCGAGGAAGAGAAAGCGCTCAGTGCAAAAGGGGCTGATTTGCCCATGATTAGAGCCGCTAATTTTAGTACTGGCGTAAATGTTTGTCTTAATTTGTTGAAGAAAGCGGCAGAAGTGCTGGGAAGTGATTACGACGTTGAAGTATATGAGGCCCATCATCGGCATAAGGTTGATGCACCTTCAGGCACTGCGCTTGCAATGGGGCAGTCGGTTGCGGATGGTCTCGGGCGGGATTTGCGTCAGGTCGCGGTCTATGGTCGTGAAGGACAAACGGGCGTGCGTGCTCCAGACGCGATCGGCTTTGCAACCGTCCGCGGAGGGGATGTAGTCGGTGATCATACGGTGATGTTTCTTGGCGAAGGTGAGCGAATAGAGATAACGCACAAAGCGTCGAATCGTATGGCGTTCGCAACGGGCGCTGTCCGAGCCGCTGTCTGGTTAGGGGGGAAAGCCGCTGGGAAATACGATATGCGGCATGTACTCGATTTATCATAACCAAATTGTCGACTTTTATGTTTATGAAGCTAAATACGCATAACTATTAGACAGAAATTAGCCAAATGTGTACAATGCCGCCGCTTGAGGAAAGGTGTTGTCGACTAAAACAACACAGTTTAGTTAAGCGAGGTGGAGCATGCTCTGTCTCGCTTTTTTGTACTTGAAAGATAACTTTTTCTCGCCCGCCAAAGACGGCTTCTTTCGACTTTTTATCAGTTTTTGCCAAGCACGAGGAACTGGCGTT
>ENA-OSET01004849-OSET01004849.1-sediment-metagenome-genome-assembly--contig:-NODE-4849-length-11672-cov-9.339284_pt1 | contig 11672 bp, 11 predicted proteins | sample MGYA00237882_ERZ534229 | MGnify/ENA primary metagenome ERZ534229 (study PRJEB26408, sample SAMN06266212) | sediment metagenome | isolation source: Hudson Canyon methane seep mesocosm | place...
AAGGTCACAAAGTCTTTTTGGAATGGAATCACCGAGATCAAACCACTTGTCTGCATTATCAAATACTTCTATCTTGTGTATTAAGGCATATGCTCCTAATTCATTTATATAAAGCGAAGAAGGTTCTATATAAAATAGTTCATGCCCTCTATCTTGAGCTTCAATCATAATATCTAACGAGCTATCCTTCTTAAAATTAATAGCCTCTATTCGATCCATAACCACGCCTAGTTTCATTCTCAATTTCCTAATTTATAGTTCATTGTAGTTCTTTTTAGAAATCTCCAGCTAGTGTTCTTATTGTACTCAGAGCCGAGATAGCTGCTGTTTCAGCTCTCAAGATCCTGGTACCCATTGATACAGGAGTAAAACCTTCTTTAACCAAGTCCTCAATTTCTTCTGACGTGAAATCTCCCTCTGGACCAATAGCTAAAGCAACCGAATTAGTAAAACGTATTTCTGATATCTTTTTACTTGCTCCAGGATACAGGACAATCTTTTTTTCAGCTTCAATTGATCTTGACCAATCTCTTAGCAACGAAGGATTATTTATTTCAGGAAGCCAGTTTTGACCACACTGCTCACAAGCTCCCTGCGATATAGATAGCCATTTTTCTTTCTTCTTTTGAAAGGATTCCTTTTTAATTTTTGCGACTGACCTGTCTGTTAGCAAAGGTGAAATACTATCCACGCCCAATTCAGTTGCCTTTTGAATAGAGAAACCTAAAGCATCTGGTTTAATTAGAGCTTGCCCAAGAAAAATAGAAATCCCCTCTTTGGGTGAAAAAGACTTCTCACCAATAATCTGAACTGTTGTTTTCCCAGAATTTATAGAAACTATTTTAGCGGCACATGAGTGCCCCTTTCCATCAAAGATTTCTATCTCATGGCCCTCCTTTTTTCTTAAAACTTTTACCAAATGATGAGTGGAGGCTGCCTCTAATACCAAAATAGCATCTGAGCTATAATCCTCTTTGAGATAGTTTCGTGTAAGGTGCATAAAAGTATTAATTTTGAGAAACATATCTTACAACAAGATTGTTAATAGGAGCTTATGATGGCTGAAAATGATGAAATAAATATTTACTTAATCCGTCACGGTGAGGCTGGAAAATCTTGGGATGAAGACCCTGACCCTGGATTAAGTAATAAAGGGGAAAAACAATCTATAAAACTTGTTTCTAAACTAAGTGATGATTTAAAAAAATCAGATTTTAAAATCGATCTTGATATTAGAAATTATAATGAGTTTGACTCTAAATTAACAGTACAATCAAAATTATATGACAATAAAAATCAAATAATTAAGACTTTTATTGAAGATGTTAAAATTGAGGCTCTTTCAAGTCTAAAGGTAAATCTTAGTGAAGAAATATTAGAACCATTATTATGGAGTGCGGAGCAGCCAAATTTGTATTATTTTACCACTACTTTAATTCAAGATGGTAAAGAAACGCAAGCAATAGGTCAACAAGTTGGATTTAGAAAAGTTGAACTTAAATTAGGTCAGATCTTAGTAAACAAGCAACCAATACTATTTAAAGGAGTAAACAGACATGAACACGATGAATTTACTGGTCATGTTGTTTCTAAAGAATCGATGTTGAAAGATATTGAGATAATGAAACAAAATAATATTAATGCGGTTAGAACATCACACTATCCAAACGATCCGTATTGGTATGAACTGTGTAATAAATATGGTATTTATCTTATTGATCTTCTTTATTGTGACCACCTCGTTTGTAAAAGAAACTGGGGTTGATGTTAGCCGTCCTTCAGCAAAAACAGCGGTTAAAAAAGAATTAGCTAATATTATGATTTCCATCACACCCAATGGTGAAGTGTGGATGGATAAACGTCAGATAGATCGCCGAGCTGTTCGCGCCAATGTCGAACGTATGCACGCTGAAAATCCAGAAGGATCCGTGATTATTCTGGCAGATAAGGATGCTAAAACGGGTCTATTGATTGAAGTAATGGATCAAGCTCGTTTAGCTGGTGTAGCGAATGTCTCTATCGCAGCCCAACGCGATTAGGATTCGACATAGATGCGATTAACGGTAGGGTTATTGTTAGCAATATTGGTGAATTTAGGTCTGTTTACCTTGATGCAACAAATGACAACAGCAAAAAGTATCGAACGTCGCGTGACGGAAGATATTCGGTTATTGGATTTTGTTCGATTAAAGCGTGATACAAGAACAGAAACAAAAAAACGAGAATTACCTAAAAAACCACCGCCGCCTAAAAAACCGCCACCACCGCCAAAGGCGCCAGCACCTCAGGCGAATAAACCTAAAGCGCCAACACCGAAGTTAGATATTCCTCGAATTGATGTGCCGCTTAATATCGCTGGTGGGCCTTATATTGGTGATTTTGCAACAGGACCTCAAGCTCCCGTTGCTCCTGCTACGCCGACTATTGCGCCAAGTATTGATGATGAAGTCATTCCTTTAGTGCGTATTCCACCCCGTTATCCAAGAGCGGCATCTCGTCGAGGCATTGAAGGGGTGGTGACCGTATCGTTCACGATTACAAAAGATGGTCGGGTGCGTGATCCACAGGTTGTAAAAGCAACACCAGAAAATGTATTTGATAAAGCCGCGTTAAAGGCAATATTAAAGTGGAAGTTCAAAGCTAAAATGGTGGGTGGCGAGCCGGTTGAGCGCCAAGCGACACAAGAAATCGAGTTTAAACTGGCAAAATAATAATGACAATAAACTCACTAAAAATTCCTTTTCTATTACTGTTATTGTTTTTTGGGCAAGCGATGGCTGCCGAACAAGACAAGCAATATCTATTAACGGAAAAAACCTATATAGCCTTAAATGCAACGCAAGAACTCATTGCGGCAGATAAATACCAGCAAGCAGAAAAACAATTAAACGATTTATTGAAAAGAGTGGCTGACAAAGCATATGAAAAAGCGGTCGTTCAACAAACCTTAGGCTATTTATATTCCTCACAGGAAAACTATAAAAAAGCATCGATATTTTTTCAGGCCGCTATGGATTCAGGCGCTTTACCAGACAAGGTTAGCCATAATTTACAATACAATTTAGCCCAATTATTGATAGCCGATGAGCAATATAAAGAAGGGCTGTTAATGTTAGAAGCGTGGTTAAAAAAAGAAGCTTCGCCGCCCAATAGCGCTTATGTCTTGTTAGCGAGTGCTTATTATCGGGTGCAAAACTATCAGCAAGTGGTTAACCATATCAGCACGGCGATAGACCAAGATGAATCAGCCAATGAAGGCTGGTATCAACTCTTGTTATCTGCCCATTTGGAATTAAAACAATATAAGGCGGCGATTAAGGTTTTAGAAACCTTGATTACCTTATACCCGTATCAGAAAAACTATTGGAGCCAGTTGACGGCGTTGTATTTGCAACAAAACAAAGAATTCACTGCTTTGGCGGTACGTATGTTGTCACAACGCTTGGAGTTGGGTGATGGCAAAACATTGATTAGTTTGGCTGATATGTATCGTTATTTACATATTCCATTTAAGTCAGCTCAGTTGTTAAATGATGCTTTAGAAAACGGAACGATTGCACAAGATTTTGACAATCTCACGCGTTTAGCTGACAGTTGGTTGGCAGCAAAAGAAGCAGAAAAAGCAGCGGTGGTATTGCAACAAGCAGCAGAATTAGATGATAGTGGCGAATCTGATTTTAAACATGGACGTGTTTTAATTGGTTTAGAACAATGGCAACAAGCGGTGCAACCTTTATCACGGAGTTTGCAAAAATTGTCAGGTAAAGAAATTGGCTCAGCTAGTTTATTATTAGGCATGGCACATTTTTATAATGATGATTTAGCTGCTGCAAAAGAGATGTTCACCAAGGCAGTTGATTATGAAAATGAACGTAATCAGGCAGGTCAGTGGTTACGCCATGTAACAAAACAAATAGGTGAGGACGATGCAGCTTAGTTTAGAACAACATAAACAACAGTTGGTGGAGCATTACCGTTGGTTACGCCAATATGGATGTAATGATTCGCATAGCGGCAATGCGTCGTTTCGTTTTCAAGACCAGATCTGGGTTACACCCACAGGATGTTGTGCTGATACCTTAACAAGCGATGATTTAATTTGTGCTTATCTCGATGGCACAATCGAAGACGGTGGCTCTCTGGATGCAGCGCTTCATATTGAAGTGTATCGTCAAAATGAAAAAGCCCGCGCGGTATTTCATAGTCATGGGCCGCATGTTGTGGCAATGACGTTAGGTGGCAACGATTTTGTGCCGGTTGATTTTGAAGGCCAATATTATTTTCCTATCGTGCCAGTGGTAACGATTCCTTATGATCAATATATTGAATTGTCACCTCATGCCGTAGCTGAAAAATTAAAAGATCATAAAGTAACAGTGGTCAAAGGGCATGGTGTATATGCTTGTGCAGAGACCATTAACCTTGCCTACAAGTGGAGCTGTTCAGTAGAGCTTTCGGCAAAAACGGCGTGGATTGCAAAACAAGTTTAATTAAAAAGAGTAAAATTTTTGCAACAAAGTTGTCGTTTAGTCGTCTACGGTTTGTATACCCAAGTTACTTGAACCTGCATGTTTCAGAGTTAAGGAGAAAAGTTAGAGCAAGGCACAAGGCGCAGTGAATGACTAGTCCTTCATAAGCATTGAAACGCCGCGCTGGCTTTTCTCCTTAGCTCCCTTCGGGCGGGTTTAAAATCGTCACTGACTGCGTTATTTGTTTGTGACTTAGAATAACTAGGTCAACAAAAAAATGCCTTGCCACTGACAATTTTAATTCCCGCTGAAATCTCGCAGTTTCAAGTAATTTGGGTATAAGATAAAAGGAATGATGAATGACTACGCAGAATCAGTTGCGAACACCTGTTCTTATCGGCAATGACATTGATGAGAAACGTCAGCAGATAGCAGATTATTTTAATCAGACGTTTGATTTGTATGAATCATTGTTTGAAACCTTGGTGAATGAACAAGCGTTTTATCAAAAGCCCATTCCTTTACGTCATCCCTTAATCTTTTATTATGGTCATACTGCGACGTTTTTTATTAATAAACTGATCTTGGCTGGTTTAGTCGAGCAGCGAATTAATCCCAAATTTGAATCCATGTTTGCCATCGGTGTCGATGAAATGAGTTGGGATGATTTAAATGAAGCACACTATGATTGGCCGCCTGTTGCTGAAGTAAAAGCGTATCGTCAACAAGTTAAATCGCTGATTAACAGCCTGATTTTTAATGCTCCACTGACTTTGCCGATTAATTGGGGAAACCCATGGTGGACCATTTTGATGGGTATCGAACATGAGCAAATTCATATTGAAACCTCTTCAGTATTAATTCGCCAGCAACAGCTTGATCTGGTTCAAACTCATGAAGCGTGGCGTCCTTGGCAGGCAAGATCATTAGCGCCGGAAAATAAGATGGTTGCTATTCCGAAAGGCACGGTCATCAGTGGCAAAGACGATGATGATCCTGTTTATGGTTGGGACAATGAATATGGCGGTCACCATGCTGAAATAGCTGATTTTCAGGCCAGTAAATTTTTAGTCAGTAACCAAGAGTTTTTGGCTTTTGTAGAAGCGGGAGGATATCAAGAGGATGACTTCTGGCAAAAAGAAGGTCTGCAATGGCGTGACTTTTCTCAGGCGAAACAGCCTACTTTTTGGATTAGAAAAGAGGATAGTTGGCTATTACGCTTAATGACGGAAGTTGTTGTGATGCCTTGGTCATGGCCGGTTGAAGTGAACTATCATGAAGCGAAAGCCTTTTGTAATTGGAAAGCTAAAAAAACAGGGCAAAAAATTCGTCTTCCTAGCGAAGATGAATGGTATCGGATCTATGATCACGCTGGGATATCTGAATTAAGTGGTCAGCAAGCCAATGCTAATTTGCACTTAGATCATGCAGCATCATCATGTCCCGTAGATCATTTTGCTCATGGTGATTTATATGATGTGATTGGCAATGTTTGGCAATGGACCGAAACACCTATATATCCCTTTGATGGCTTTAAAGTACATCCGTTTTATGATGACTTCACCATGCCAACCTTTGATGGACGCCATAATTTATTTAAAGGTGGCTCATGGATATCAAGTGGCAATGAAAGTCGTAAAACATCACGTTATGCCTTTAGACGTCATTTTTTCCAACATGCGGGTTTTCGTTATGTTATCGCTGACACTGAGGTTGAAACTGTGTCATCGAATTATGAAAATGACAAAATGTTATCTGAGTACGCCGAATTTCATTATGGTGATCGTTATTTTGATGTAGCTAACTTTCCTCAAGCTTTAGTCACGCTAGCTGTTGAGGCCATGGGTGATAAGGCAATGGGCAAAGCCTTGGATCTTGGTTGTGCGGTAGGAAGAGCTAGTTTTGAATTAGCTAAACACTTTGATCATGTTACTGGTATCGATTTTTCAGCCCGGTTGATTAACTTAGGTGTGCAATTAAAAGAACAGGGTGTCATTCGATACAGCATTGCCGATGAAGGTGAGTTGGTTTTATACCGAGAGCAACAATTAGCTCAACTAGGCTTTGCTGATGTTGCAAACAAAGTAGAGTTTTTACAAGGTGATGCCTGTAATTTAAAACCATTGTTTAAAGGTTATGACTTGGTATTGGCGGCTAACTTAATTGATCGTCTCTACAACCCGGCATTATTTTTAACAACCATACATCAACGGATTAATGCTGGCGGTATTTTGTTATTAGCCTCACCTTATACTTGGCTTGAAGAGCATACCAATAAGGAAGATTGGGTAGGAGGCTTTAAGAAAGATGGTGAAAATTTCACCACCATGGATGGCTTGAAATCACTTTTGGAAGAACATTTTGAATTAAAAACAGGGCCGTTATCAGTGCCATTTGTAATTCGAGAAACCAGCCGAAAATTTCAACATACCTTATCCGAAGTTACCATTTGGGAACGTAAAAAGTGACTGACAAATTTGATCAACTCATTGCACGAGATAAAACGTCCAGCCTGAAACATGATGGTCGTAAAGCATATTTTGGTCATGATGATGTGATTCCGTTATGGGTGGCAGATATGGACTTTGCTGCGCCCGAAGCGGTGACACAAGCCTTAGTGAAAAGAGCCGAACATCCTGTTTATGGTTATACCTTGTATCCCAGTAGCATGTATAAGGCGATGCAGAACTGGTTTAAATTACATCATGATTGGCAAATTGATCGTAACGCCATTGTGATGTGTCCAGGGGTGGTGCCATCTTTATTTGCCTGTGTTCAAGCATTAACCGAGGCAGGGGATAAAGTGATTGTGCAACCACCGGTGTACCCGCCATTTTTTTCTACTGTGACCAAAAGTGATCGTGAATTACTATTAAATCCGCTACAGATTGTAGATGGTGTTTATCGCATGGATTTAGAGCATTTGGAACAATGTGCGAAGCAAGGTGCCAAGTTATTATTGTTATGTTCACCGCATAACCCTGTTGGCAGGGTATGGCAACGAGATGAGCTGGATGCTTTATTAGATATAGCTCGTCGTTTTGATATCACCATTGTGTCTGATGAAATTCATGCCGATTTAATTTTTCCACAGCAAAAACATATTCCCTTAGCATCGATCGCCAGTGACGTATCGGTGATCAGTACAGTATCAGCGAGTAAAAGTTTTAATATCCCTGGCTTAGGCTTGTCGGCTATGGTGATTAATAACGTCGAACAACGTCGCGCGATTAATAAAGTATTTGAAAGTTGGCATATCAGTGCGGCTAACCCGTTTAGCATTGCCGGTTTTGAGGCCGCCTATCTTTCTGGTGCTGATTGGTTAGAGCAGTTAATGGGATATTTAGATGAAACCAGAAAGCAGGTCACAGCTTTTGTAGAACAGCAATTGCCAAACATTAAGGTTATGCCATCACAGGGCACTTATCTTTTGTGGTTAGACTGCCGTGAACTTGAATTAGACGATGAAGAATTACGGCAGTTTTTTATCAAACAATGCAAAGTTGGCATGAATCCCGGTGTGACCTTTGGCCAAGTTGGCCGTGGTTATATGCGGATGAATATTGCTGCACCTAGGCAGATCATTTTACAAGCCTGTGAGCGTATAAAACATGCTTGCCAACAGTGAAATTTCACAGCCAACAGTTGCTCTAAAACCAATAGCACTAAACGTTCTGGCAGCCATTATTTTATTATGGCTGGTCAAAGGCATAGAGTTATTTTTTGCTATTGATATTGGTCACTATGGGGTATATCCCAGAGAGTTATCAGGTTTAATAGGCATCTTATTTGCACCATTGATACATGGTTCATTTGAACATTTGTTTTCAAATACATTAGCGTTATATATTTTAATAACGGCCTTGTTTTATGAATATCCCCGATCGGCAAAACCCGTCTTGGCCATTATTTATTTCGGGTCGGGCTTAGGTGTGTGGTTATTTGCCCGTGATTCATATCATATCGGTGCCAGTGGCCTGACACATGGCTTGATGTTTTATCTTTTTTTAGTCGGCGTATTACGACGTGATAAACCGGCCATGGCCTTAGCGATGATCGTATTTTTTCTTTATGGCAGTATGATTTGGGGGGTATTTCCCACAGAAGAACGAATTTCGTTTGAATCTCATTTGTTTGGAGCAATAATGGGCATTATCTGTGCGGTGGTGTTTCGAAATACAGATCCCAAACCACCTGAGAAAATATATAGCTGGGAACAAGAAGAGTATCAGGAAGATAGCTATTCCAATCTATCAAGAACGGATGAAAGTGATAAATAATTGATATAGAACAATGTTTTAGTGTGTCTACCTTCTTTCATTATCTTGACAGAATATTTATAATTAACGTTCAAAAATCTTCATCGAAAACTCCACATTAGGCAATCAAATCATGACCCTCGATCAGCAACAAACATTTGCAATAAATTTGATGGAAAACTTGGTCATAGCGACATTTGTTCTGGATCCTGCTGGAAAGGTCATTATTTGGAATCATGCCTGTGAACGTTTAACGGGAATTATGGCTGAGGAAATGCTGGGTACCGATGAGCATTGGAAGGCACTTTATACAGAAAAAAGAACGTGTTTAGCGGATGTATTACTCAAAGGCGAAACAAGTTCCCTGGATGAGTTGTATGAGTTTCATGCTCAACCATCAAATTATGGCAATGGTTATCGAGCAGAAAATTGGTGCTCGATGCCCAGACTGGATGAACAACGCTATTTGGCTATTGATGTTGGTCCTATATACGATGATGCAGGGCAGCTTATTGCCGTAGTGGAAACACTGCGAGATATGACAGATTATAAAACCGCTCAGACTGCCCTAGAAGAATTAGCGGTTGTTGATGATATGACTGGCCTTTCAAATAGACGTTATTTTGATGAACGTTTAAATATAGAGTGGAAGCTAGCACAGCGATTGAATCATCCACTGTCACTTATCATGATTGATGTGGATTATTTTAAGCAGTTTAATGATACTTATGGTCACCAAGAAGGTGATACCTGTCTTAAAACCGTAGCAAAAACGATACAGCAAAGTGTCTTTCGAGGAACTGAAGCGGTGTGCCGTTATGGTGGAGAAGAGTTTTGTATATTATTACCAGCCATAGATTTAGATGGCGCCTATGTGATTGCCGAGCGTGTTAAAGAGAACTTAGAGAAGTTACAGTTTCCTCATAAAGCAAGCAACGTTTCAGACTGGGTTACTATTAGTGGCGGTGTGAGTAGCTTTTTACCAAAAACAGAAGATGACGCGTTACAATTGGTAGCGCTTGCTGATGAAGCTTTATACCAAGCCAAAGCAAAAGGAAGGAACCAAAATGTTAAGGCGCAATAAAAACGGTTGAATCGTAACGTAATAGTTAGAAATTTTGCTAATTAGTTTTTGCAGTAGAGAAATGCTCGATTGTAGTACTGTCAGTTGTTAATTGATTATGGAGGTCAAGGATATGTCTGAATTAATAGGTAGTGCAGCAGGTACAGTGTGGAAATATCTAAATACAGAAGGTGAAACAAGCGTTAGCAAGCTGAGTAAAGCGACAAGCTTGGATACTAAAACGCTTCAACGTGCGATTGGTTGGTTAGCAAAAGAAGATAAATTAACCATTGCATTAAAAGGACGCACAGAGGTAGTCGCTTTAAAATAATTTCTCTCTCCCGCATTAAACGTTAATGCGGGAGAGTTATATTTCTAGTCCAAGCAGTTACGCATTAACATCACGCCAATTAAAGTGTTCAATCGAACATTTTTAGGTCTGAATTAATACATTTTTCAAGTTGGTTCTTGTCTCAATGGCTTTTATCCTGCTACTCTTCCGGCACGAATATTTAAAGAACTGATTATCATGACAACTGCATATGATGCCTCTGCGATTGAGGTTTTAACAGGGCTAGAACCGGTACAAAAGCGACCGGGAATGTATACAGAAACGTCGCGGCCCAATCATTTGGCGCAAGAAGTTATCGATAATAGTGTTGATGAAGCCGTTGCCGGTTACGCCGATCAAATCCAAGTTACCTTACATGCTGATAATTCCATTGAAGTCATTGATAATGGACGCGGCATGCCAGTGGATCTACATCCTGAAGAAGGTGTGCCAGGAGTAGAAGTCATACTGACTCGTCTCCATGCTGGCGGTAAATTTTCTAATAAAAACTATCAATTTTCCGGTGGTCTTCATGGTGTCGGCGTTTCAGTTGTAAATGCGCTATCAACACGTGTGGACGTCAGAATTCGTCGTGATGCTAAAGAATATTCCATTGCGTTTGAGCATGGCTTATTAGTTGAACCTTTAAAGGAAGTTGGTACGGTTGGAAAACGTAATACCGGTACCAGTTTGCGATTTTGGCCGGATACCAAATACTTCGATGCACCAAAATTTTTAGTAGCGCGCCTACGTCATGTATTAAGAGCTAAAGCTGTTTTATGTCCGGGATTGGTTGTTAACTTTACTGATTTAAGTGGCAGCGAAAAAGTTGAAGACAGTTGGTGTTATCAAGATGGTTTGCAATCTTACTTAGCGAGTTCGATGACGGATCAACCTTGTGTGCCAGCAACGCCGTTTGTTGGTCATATCGAAGGCGACAACGAACAAGTTGATTGGGCCTTGATGTGGCAATTGGAATTTGGTGATGAAATAGCAGAGAGCTACGTTAATCTGATCCCGACTGCCCAAGGTGGTACTCATGTTAATGGTCTGCGCTCAGGATTATTAGATGCCTTACGTGAATTTTGTGAGTTCCGTAGTTTATTGCCACGAGGTGTAAAACTGTCACCAGAAGATATTTGGGAACGCTGTTGTTATGTTTTATCAGTCAAATTACAAGATCCCCAATTTTCAGGCCAAACCAAAGAACGTTTGTCTTCAAGACAATGTGCCCCCTTTGTTTCTAGTTCGGTTAAAGATGCATTTAGTCTTTGGTTAAACCACCATGTTGAAGATGGTGAAAAAATTGCCGAGTTAGCGATTAGCAATGCCCAGTCGCGTTTAAAACAAGCCAAGAAAGTAATTCGTAAACGTGTGCAATCAGGCCCTGCCTTACCTGGGAAGCTATCCGATTGCTCATCACAAGATGTTACGCGTACCGAAGTATTTTTAGTGGAAGGGGACTCTGCGGGAGGTAGTGCCAAGCAAGGACGTGATCGTGAGTTTCAAGCGATCATGCCGCTGCGAGGCAAAATTTTAAATACCTGGGA
>ENA-OSET01004850-OSET01004850.1-sediment-metagenome-genome-assembly--contig:-NODE-4850-length-11670-cov-4.030191_pt1 | contig 11670 bp, 3 predicted proteins | sample MGYA00237882_ERZ534229 | MGnify/ENA primary metagenome ERZ534229 (study PRJEB26408, sample SAMN06266212) | sediment metagenome | isolation source: Hudson Canyon methane seep mesocosm | place: USA:Hudson...
AACTGGCAGCGCTACCACTGGAGGAGGTACTGATACCGATAGAAGCTGATACCGCTACAGCATTAATTGTAGCATTAGAGTCGGCAATAAGTGATGCACCACCTGCTATACTGGTGACAGAGATATCATTAATTGCGGCACGGGCAACATTGTCAATGTCATTATCAGCAACTGCTACACCAATATCACCTGATATCGCAAGGTTGTTAGAACTCATTGATAAGCTGAAAGAAGCTGCGACTGCATCCGCAGTAATAGTCGAGTTATCTGTCGCGCTAAGATTAATGGCTCCATTAACAAAAACGATAGCACCACTGTCCGCAATATCTTCAATCTCAGCGATGGCAGAATTAGAAATTGTATTAAATGTTAAAGCACCTGTCGCTGCTGCACTAATTGCATTTGAACTACTGGATTGAGTAAGCGATAAAGCAATTCCAAATGCCAATGCATCAATTGTTGCACCAGTATCCGCTGTTACTGATAACGCACCACCTGCCGTCACAGAAGTTGAAGATAAAATTGCCTCAGCATCTACATCAATTTCATTAATGGCAACAGAAACGCCCAGCCCAACTCCAGCCTGTGACCCGCTTCCGCTTCCCACGCTAATAGAAACGGCTGCAGATCCTGCTGTTGCAGTAATGATGCTATTGTCCGTCGCCATCAAGATAACATTACCAGCAGATATGACCGTACTTGGGTTAATCACTGCTGTTATATCACCCGTTACAAAGTTACCCGAACCTGAACCTGCAAAAGCCAATGCACTACCATCATTACCCAGTGCACCTGCAATACCCAGTGTGAATGCTGAAATTGTTGAGGTTGAGGTTGCTGATACCATGACATTATTTGCAGTCGCATTTACATTTCGTAATGCGGCTGTAGTGGTCTTGCTTATTACGTTTCGTGCAGCAGCGGCACCCGCAGCAGCGGCACCTAAATCGCCACCGCCTAATGAAAGAGCCACCGCTCCTGCGCCAGCATCTGCATTAATAGAGCTCGCGTCTGTGGCAACAATCGAAATATTAGCCGAACTATTCAGTGCTTTAGCTGCGCCAGTATTAACAACACTGGCTTCTGTATCGGCAAGAATAAAGTTGCCAGATCCAGAACCCGCACCTGCAAAGGCATCTGAATCATTTGCTACTGCAGCTGATCCAGCAATAGTCAAAGCATTAATATCTGCCATATTGGTGGCACTAAGGTTAACTCCACCCGTTGCAGTGATAGGGCTATCAGTGACTGTTGCTTTAATTGTCTGAGTCAAATCATTAACGGCTACTGAAGCACCTACCGCACCTGCAGTACTGCCACTATTGTCTATTGCAAATGCTGCTCCGCCAGAATCAGCAGTAATTTGAGAGTTGTCCTGTGCCGTCATTTCCAAAGAACCAGTGGTATTAACAGTGCTTCCACTGCCAATCTGTGCCAACAGTTCGGTCTCAACAATATTAACCGTAACACTACCTGCCCCGGCAAAAGTAATATTGCTGGAATTATTGTTATTGCTGTTACCCGATTTAACCGCACCTGCAACAGCAATCGTAATTGTATCTATATCAGTCTTCCCTGTCGCTTGTGCTCGTACACCTCCAGCACCCGCATTCAATGTATTGTCGCCCAAGGCACGCGCCCAGACGAAATTGTCAACTTCATTGACAGAAACTGAACCTGTAATACCAGCATCTACACCAACACCAATAGTGAGACCGCCAATAATGTTGGTTACCCGAGTCTCATCAGCACCACGCAACAGAATACCCTGACCTGCATTCGCTCCAGTATTATCGGTATTGATATCTGCATTGTTACCCAGTGTCGCTTTGGTTTCTCCTTTGAGTACAACCACACCCACTGAACCAGCTATACCAACATTAGTACCACCACCATCCTGCGCTCCACTATCACCACCACTATTGTCCTGGCCAAGCGAACCTGAGGCTGCAATCGCCAGTAATGTCACTTCTTCAAAACTAGTTGCAGTAACGGCCAGACCTCGGACAGATTCCGAGCCTTGGTCACCATTACTATCAAAGATACCATCATGTGCTGAAACCGCAGTTCCATTTCCACGTGCAGTTACATTTGTTTCATCACCAATTGCAGCACGAGTCTCGTCAATATCAACTATCACACCGACTGAAATGCCCACCGAAGAAGCACTCAATGATATACCTAGCGAACCCGTATAGCTTTCAATTTCTGTACTACTATCGGCTGACACAACAACACTACCGTCAGCATCTACTATTACACTACCTGCTTCAGCCACCAGTGCAGCCGGGTCACGACCAAAAATTGCTCTTGTATTAGTCAGGTTAACCAGAATATTTGCACCACCAGCTCCTGAAGTACTATCTCCCGCTCCAATATTTACTGTAAGCTGGAAAAAATCCTCGGAACTATCTGCTTCGACAATCAGGTTTCCTCCAACATCGAAGGTAGTTGGTAACAGTCCATCATCAGAAGCGATAATTAGCGCTTCAGTTGTTTTAGTAACCACGGTAACATCAAGCCCGATACCAACACCTGTGCCATCTTTGCTAAGCGCCAGTGCGCCCGCGAAATCTATAATTTTAGTGTCATCAAACGCACGTACTGATACATCCCCCCCTGTAACAATATTAGCTCCTGCACCTATCGAAGCACGTGTAACCGGAGTAAAAATATTAATCGCAGCAGAGCCCGCACCAGCATCACCACCTGAACCAATTGAAGCACCAGCAACTAACGTGGTCACATCAATACCTGTTTCATTGAGGACAGGCACTATAATTTCCATGGGGGTAATTGAAGCATCAGCAAGTACTGAAACACTCCCCATTACAGTCATGTCTACACCTGCACCAATACCTGCATTGCTTGTACTGTCAACAATATTAACGCCTATCGCAGCACCCACTGAAGTACCGCTATCACTGAGCGTTAACGCACCTCCTCCCGCGATATTTTGTAAACCTATATCTTGCCGAGCAATCACATTTGCATCAGCTGTTAAAGTAACTGTTGCTTCATCTGCAATATGTGCATCCGTATTGGCAATAATGACATTAACACCTGCAGCACCAGCTATAGCCGTATTATCATTTTCACCTTTCTGAGTGGAGCCACTTCCTGAAAGAGCCAGCACTTTGAAGCCATTAACTTCACCTGAGGAATTACCAGACTCAACCAACACAGAGTTAGCTGTTGTGGTTCCATTACCCAGCGTTGCGCTGGAATCCATTAAACCAACATTAATGGCTACAGCAGCACCAACCGTGGTTTTAGCATCATCAGCAAAAGCGATGGCAATCGCCTGAGTTTCTGCATCCGCATCATTTAGCGCTTTTACAGTAAGATCGCCGTCAGCATCAATTGTAATGCCGTCAGCTATAGTTGCTGTGACTTCAGGTTTAAGAACTGTTGCTGCTATGGCAGCTGCAACTCGTACTGTCCCTCCCTGAGTATCGTTGCTTGCTTGTTGCCCCGTACCGCCTTGTGCGCCTGGATTAGAGGTCTGGCTCGAAGCGGTGCTGTTACCAGAGGCGACTTGTCCTGCTGGATCTGGTGACGAAACACTGGTACCAGCGGTCGAATTGGCATGATCAGTCTGAGCTTGAGTTTCATCATTTGCAGAATTTCCGCCATCAGACTCGCTTTTAGAACCTTCAGAACTACCCGTAGAAACCGTTTTGGCATTAATTTCTGAAACAGCTTCAACTTTTACATCACCTGCAGTTGCGCCAGCTGATGAAATGTCGCGTGCTAACAGAGCCGAGGTATCATCTTCAACCCAGCCCATAGCAAGAGCCACACCAACACCTGTTTCACCACCTTTGGTATCGGCATCCGCTTCTGTAGACTGTTCCTGTTTAGACGATGCTGTAATAGCCACATCACCTGAACTTTCCAGTGAAGAACCTGCCGCAACGATAACATCAGTATTGTTGTTCGCTACTGATAGTGCTACAGCACCAGCAACCGCTGTACCGCCATTGGATTTAACACCTGCTTGAGCACGTGTCACCATGACATGGTCTGAATTTGCACTGACTGTAACATCTTCGGCAGCCGCAATGGTCGCACCAGCTTCAACATTTGCATTAGTGTTATGTGCTCCTACACCAATTGCAAAAGATAAACCCAGGCCTACAGACTTGCCAGATGTTGTGGTGTTAGGTAGTGCTCGAGTTAAAGTATAGGTATTCGCTTCTGCTCCAACGGTTACAGCACCAATGTCCGTATCGACATCCTTAGTACCATCCTGAGCAGTAATAACAGCGCCTTCGCCTAGTTTACTGCTGGTATCACCATTAGCAACATTAACAGCAACCGAACCTGCAAGACCAATATCACCACCACCAGCACCTGATTTGGCTGTAGCATCAGCCGAATGAGTATTTTCTGTTAATGTATGATTATCCCCCACACCAGCAGTCGTTAGCTCAATCGCTTCACCTTTAAGTGCTTTTTCACGGTCTTCAGCAAACCTCAGTTTGCCATCACCTTCTGCAATGGCAAAATAGGTAGTTCCATTACTAAGTCCACCAATATCAGTACCCCCTCCATTTGAATAGACTACCGCATCACCCGTGATAAGTCCTTCTGGGTTAGTTAATTTGGTTTCGAAGCGCATCTCATCAGGGTCAAAAGTAATATCATCATGACTGATACGAACTAACTTATGCGCATCACCTGTCCCTTGGTCAGTTAGATCAATGGCAGTACCAGCTTCGGCATTAGCTAGACTAGTAGCCAATTTGATCAAGCCATTTTCACCTTTAATGACATAATAGGTTGTAGCTGTAGTCAAGCCACCGATACTGGTTCCACCACCATTTTGGTAGTCAACCGCTTCACCCGTAGCAAGCTCATCCTGTTCTCCTACAAAAATGGTATCGTCATCTGCAACAACCGTATCTAGTTCCTCTACTTCAATATCGACACTATGTTCAGCCATATTGGCTTCAACGGTGACACCATCTGCAGTAACCGTGGCATAGTCAATCAATGCATTATTTTTGCTATCTGATGCATTAACCGCCACTGCGGCCCCAATGCTTGTACCACCATCAGATGTTACCGCACTGCCATCAGCTGTTGCTGCTGCATCATGATTAGCACTACTACGTACAACGACATCACCTTGAGCGGTAACAGTGATCGGTGTTCCAGACTCGCCTCCTAAGCGAGCAGTTGAAACCACATCCTGAGCTATGTTTATCCCGATAGCTGCGGCTACACTGGTGGGTCCTGAGGAAGTATCACTGCTCGGTGCAGCTGATGAACCTGTTCCGCCAGTTCCACTGCTGGTACTCCGACTATTTGCGGCATCAACCTGAGCATCGCTTTGATCTTGTACTCCCGTATCATCTGCTGTGTTATCGGTACCATCATCTTCTTCAGCACCTTTAGAGCTTGCTTTTGCATTTGCTTTGCCCGCATTACGAGAAGTAGAGGTAACCAAAACGCCCCCCCCAACTGTTACACTACGTCCTAGAAATGCCAATAGAGCATCTTCATTAATTGTTAGTGCCAGGCTGGCCCCCAGCGCAGTATCCGATGCTTTGGTCTCACCTTCGGCGATTGAAATTGTATTATTGCTTTGTTCAGCAGTAACGGTAAGGTCACCACTCATAGTTAGTAAATCACCCGCCAATAATTCAGATACTGTATTATTTTTTGCAACCGCAATTGCAACCACAGGCGTTATTGCCGTACCTCCTTCAGCGCCTCCTTTTGCCGTCGTCGATGTTTTGTGCTCGGCAAATGCAGTAATTGTGACATCATTGCCATTACTAAAAATACCTCCACTTTCCACAGCTGCACGAGTTAGGTTATCACTAATGCCTAATGCAAAAGAAGCACCTACACCAAGGTCTGTCGATATGCTTCCACTTCCGGCAGGCTGAGCTTCAGTTACGACATTAGTTTTAGAACTGGCAGTCAAAATTAAGTTAGCTCCGTTAATATTAACCGTAGCCCCACTTTTGACTAGTGCCTCAACAGTTGCTGTAACGACATTAATGGCCAAGGATCCGGCAAACCCCGTCTTAGAACTGTCACCAACCCCCGATATTGCAACGACTTTATAAGTATTGTCAGCTTCTAGCATTGCGTTCAGTTCGACATTCGTTGCTGTCAAGCTACCTGACCCACCAAGCCACGCAGTTGTTGTTGGGTCAATCAATCCGAATGCCACGGCAACACCTACACCTGTACCACCGCTGCCAGTATTCGTTGCATCAGCCATTGATGTTACCGTATCTATTGCTATAGCTTCTACCGTTATATCACCAGCAGAAATTACCACATCGGAAGTATCAAGAAACGCTTCGGTCACTGGCCGGTAATCTGTTACCACTACCGCACCAGCGAAACTGACCGCTCCGTCAGACGTTGTTGCCATATCCGAATCACTGCCATCATTATTCGGATCATTTAAGCGCTGTTCTGATTGATTACTTCCCATTCCATCATCCGCACCTGCGTTCGTAGAATTTGAAGTTGTCGCGACCTCACTGATCAAGAGCGCCCCAATGACTATGTTATCAGGAGTGTCGCCGGAATTAGCAACGATGCTCGAACTATCGCTCACAGAGGCTGTGGTGACTGATTGTATCTCCGTCACTGCGAGCGTTGCACCAGCAGTATCAGCAGCAGAACCATCGGCTGTGCTGGCAACATCTAATTCGGTCGTTGCATTCAACGCTACTTCACCAGACACAGAAAGTATACTTGCCCCTTGAACTGTTGTAGTCGCATCGCCTAACACAACCAGAATTGTCACGGCTGCGTCTGAGGCGGTATCGGTATCCATATCATCAGCGTCATCCTGAAAAGCCACGGTCACATTGACATTTGCGTCAGTATCGAGACTGGCTGCAATTAGAGCGGTTCCGTCCAATGTAACTTTGGCGCTGGGTAGCAGAGTCAAAAGACTCGTATCTACGATGCCACCCAATGTCGAAGGCGATGCGGTCAGGTTCACAGTCGCCGTCGCAGATAAAACCACATCGCCAGTCGCGATAATGGCACCACTCGTCAAGTCGATTTCTGCAGTGGGTAAGGCAACATACAAACCCGACAAAGGTCCACTTGTGGCAATTTCACCATCATCCTCATCCAATGCTGTCAAGGTTATATTGGCAGCGTTTATAGTTCCGGTAACGGTAATCTTTTCAGCATTAACTATCACATCACCGGCGCTAATCATACCACTGAAGTTAACCTGGTCCTTGCCGTCATCGCCGCTGATGATCAAATCAACACCCGCCAGATCAAACGACATTATCGTCAACACGTCTTCGCTGAGAAAAGGAACCTCCTCATCACCCCCAAGGTTAATGGTCAAACTATTGGTTGGATCAGCGAAGGTAACAGACTCGAATGTTGCAGGTACGCCAGCAGTCGTCAAAAGGGTCAAGGTACCGTCAAGATTGTCTACAAGCTCGGCTGTATCTGATAAGATGCCGCTCGTTGATAAAACCCGGTCGGCCACTTGCGAATTATCAGTAATCGGCTCAAGCCCCGCATAAGTAATCACATCCCCATCACGATCAATCGTCCCTGAGTGTGCATCGAATGCTATATAGGTCACATTGTCATAAGTCCCGCCATTTAAAACCAGACTATCAAAACCACCTTCATCGCCATCTAACACACCTGTTAAGCTACCGCCTTCTTCAATGACAAAAGTATCTTCATTATCTATTTGTCCTCTCAGGTTTTCTATGTTGGAAAAAGTCCAACCTTCTACGTTACCTGAGTCAGCAGCCGTTACATTCCAAGTTGTATCTGTTATTAAGCCATATAAACTATCTGTTGCATTTGAGCTTCCCAGTAAATAACCTATATCGCTAAAAGACCCTACACCTGTTGCTGTTGCTGTTGCTAAATTAATTGAAACTTCGGAGCTATAAGTTGAATAGTCAAGTGTGTTATCGCCATCGCCTAGCCCACCATCAATTGATCCGCTTATGGCTGCATTGGCTGAAAAAGAAAAAAGGTCATTAGTGAATGCACCGGTTAAATTTTCAATACTTAAAAAAGATTGATCGTTCAAACTACCCGCATCATCTCCATTAATTTGCCAGATATTGTCACTTGAGTTGCCAGCCGTTAAGCTGTCTTCTCCCAGACCTCCGTCAATTGAAAAACCACCTGCCCAGTCCTCTAAAGTAAACGTATTTGCAGAGTCACCACCGATAAGATCCAGAGATTCAAAACCTGTCAGTTTATATAGGTTTGAGTCAACTAGTAATGAGGCGTTAGCAAAGGTAAAGTCACTATCATTAGCAGCTAACAGCACATCGTCACCTGTGCCTAGTAAATTAATAGTTAATCCTGAGCCTAATGAAGCAATATCAAGTTTAAGCGTATCTGAAAGGTCAACACCCAACGTATCCGAAGCCCCTTGAATTGCTAATACACCATCATTTAAGGCATCGACACTATTAATAAAAGAAACTACAGTATTATCCTGAGCTATAAGCTGGAATTGATCCAAAGCTGGATCAATATTTTCCTGATGTATCAGTGTTAACTCTGAAGAAGTGGTTGCCGTACCGTATGATAAGTCGGCTGAAAGAAGAATTCTTGGTTCAAGCGCTTCGAACAACATTTTACTTCGTACGGGAGAAGCTGCTCGCTTTCTGGAAAAAGCCTGAGAGAAAAACGATCGTGTTTTATTCCACACACGTGATTTTTCATTATTTGAACCAGAAACTTTTACTGAACGCTTGAATGGAAATGACATGACATTTTCCCCGACCTTGATTCACATTCAATTTACTTAGAAAAAAATATGAATTATTTATTCTCAAGATTCGAGCAACTCGGCTATCCCATTGAGCAACCAATAGGACCCTAAGCTTTCCGTTACCAGTCGTTAAATACTGGCTTAGCTTTATCGAAACACCAAACTTCTTTGACAACGCAAACTATTTTAAGTACCAATTTCGATTCTACTCTTTACCATTATATTTTCAACATCTTTTTACAAAAAAACACAAGAATTTTCTTTAAAAAAGATAATTTACCTTATTATTCAATACCTTTAGATAAACAGTAGTGGGGGAAATGTGTGTTACTACATGGATATTCCTGCAAATTAGACCTTATTTATCAGCAACCCAACCACAATATCATGCATTTTATTTAGCTTAGAAAAGCAGATAGTTCGCCGAGCTAATTGTTTGATCCACGCTCTAAAGTTTAAATTTTTCCGTTCAATTTTTTGGGTGTTTCTCTTGCCTATTTCATGCTGCTCAACACCAAGATGACGTTCATAAGCAAGCACCTTATTGGTTTTATGATCAACAGCATGCCATAACCAACGTTGATTATTTTTATTACCTACAAAAGACCACTATTCATCCATTTCAGCTTCTACACAGATCTGTTCCAACCTGACTTCGAATGACTTTCCTTGATCAAAATCATGGAAAAGAGGATTTACCTGAACAAAAATATTTTCTTTGCTTTTTAAAGTGCGGGTCACCGTATTTTTATTTATTTTCAGATCCCATACAGTGTCTTGAGTATCACAACTATTGATAGCCATTTCAACGATCTGTTCCTAGCTTCCAAATTCACATGCTTTGTAACAATACTCCAACATGAAAGTGTTGGTAGGGCAACTGATGGCCTGTCAACGATATCGCTGTATACTTCGCCGACTACTGCCTGATTTTATTAACTTGTTGTTTGTACAATTAGGGCAGATTATTTCTTGATAATATTTCATGAAAGAATGATGCAATAAATCACTTTCTTATTCTATTATTTTTACACCACACATTTAACCCAATAACCCTACCAACATTGGCTGAAATATATTTGATTTTTAAGGGTTTGGTATTAGACAAACAATCTTAATCTTTAGAAGACAAATAAATTATCAACTGAGTTTATAATAGGCTTTATGAGGGAAATGATTTTGATAGGTTTCTCATTTCCATACAGAAGCATGAAAATGAGAACCTTTACAAAAGATTTGGTTTAATGCAATCCTTCTTTAGGAGCTTTAGCTTCTTCCGGCTTTGCTTCTGAATCTACATCAGCACTCGAAATTTTATTAACCATGGCATTAAAATTCTTCATGGATTGCAAATGCAGGTAAATCAGTTCTAATTCATCTGTTTTTGCTAATTCGCCTAATTGCTCGTTAGTTAATGCTTTTAATTTTTCTCGATTAACTGCTTGAAAGCCACCCAAATTCATTTTTTCACCGCTGGGTAAGGTAATTTGTGCCTGCATGGGTTCTAACAAATCTAATTCTTTTAATTTTTTGCAGAACAGTTGGGTGCGGTTAAATTGCCCTTGGTATTCACTAGAAAAGTTCAAGACACTTTTAAGGTATTGTGTTTGTTCACCATCAGCATCAAATGTAATAATATATTTATAATCAAATAATAATAAATATATTTCAGGATAAGCAATTAAAATAATAGGTATAACTAACACATAAAAGTTACTCTGTAGTTTCAAAAATGACGTATTTAATTTTAAATATAATTGGCCAAAAATAATACCAATAAAAAAATAGGGTAAAGATCTAAATATATACCCACTAATTAAAATATTATCAATATCATATTGTGGATTTGGAAAATTCAAAAAATACAATATAAAAAAAACAATGAATAATAAAGTATACATATATATTTTATTATAAATAAACAACCAGCATAGCGGTATAAATAATATATAAAATTGAATTTCTGTCGGTATAGTCCATAACACGGATACGCCTGATAACAAGAATAAATGTGATATTAGGCTATTTACATCTAATACTTTATAAAAAACACCATTAATGAATATTTGTTGTGAAAAAAAAGATAACAATACAACAAAAACAAAGAGAGGTAAAACACGTGCAAGCCTTGATACTATATATGTTTTCACCTCAAAACCTTTATTCAAATACAAAAAAGACATCAAGAAACCACTTAGAACAAAAAATATCATTACACCTATTTGCCCACTACCATGTCCTAAAACTCCATTTAAAAAATTAGTTGAGTTACTGTAATGACTGACCAAAACCATTAACGCAGCAATAGCACGCAATGAATTTAACTTTCTTATTTCTATTTTTTTCATTTGTACTCTTATAATTCAGTGATTTATAACCATATAAGCAACTGAAATAAATATGGTATATGTTAACATTGTATATCATAATAAATGAGCTATACAGACAGGACAGTTTATTACACAATCATATAAGTAAGTAGTAAACTCGCAACAAAGCAAACCAATTTTTTTAATATTAATCATGAAAAATACTAACACACTAATTTATTCACTCTATTGCGGAGGGCTTTATGGCACTGAAAAAATGGCCCTTGCAACACTCGTACACCTACCAGAAAACTACCAGAAAATTCTTTTCTGCCCAAAAGGTGTTGCTGCAGAAAAAGCTAAACAACTCGGTATAGAAACGCACACCTTTACCAACAAACTTGACTACTGTAACACTGCGCTAAAAACCATTCTAAAACATAAAAATATTATCATCATTTCTAGCAGTATTAGCCATTCCATCATTCTGACATTGTTAAGTTTCATTACATTTAAAAAAACAAAGAACTTTCATATTGTACATGGTGGAGCCGATGAATATAATAGCTATCAATCAAAAAAAACACTTAACTACCTGCCCATTACACTGAT
>ENA-OSET01004851-OSET01004851.1-sediment-metagenome-genome-assembly--contig:-NODE-4851-length-11666-cov-20.977047_pt1 | contig 11666 bp, 9 predicted proteins | sample MGYA00237882_ERZ534229 | MGnify/ENA primary metagenome ERZ534229 (study PRJEB26408, sample SAMN06266212) | sediment metagenome | isolation source: Hudson Canyon methane seep mesocosm | place...
AGTGCTTAAAACAACCCGTGAGAAACCGTCTACTTTTTGTTCTAACTCATCAGCAGATAAAAATAATTTCTCAGGTTCTAATAAGGGTCTATCAACATCATATTTACGCTGTTGAAACCTTTCTTCTGCATCATTATAGAAATGAACGGCTGAATCTTTAAATGTTTCAGATAAAACTATTGCCGTCGTGGCGGGTAAATAATCAAATAAGGTTTCAGTTGAATCGACAAATAAGGGTAAATAATATTCTATGCCGCCAGGTGCAATACCTTTGCTGACATCAAGATATAAAATATTTTTAGCAGAGACTTCAGGAAATTGATTTCTAAATGCCTGACGAAAATGTTTGATGGCATCATCGGTAAAAGGAAACTCTCTTGCTGGAAACAACTGGATCTGTTCTATTTTATCTAGAGAGCGCTGTGTTTCAGGATCAAACGTTCGAATGGATTCAATATCATCATCAAATAATTCAATCCGATAAGGTAGCTTGCTTCCCATGGGAAACAAGTCGACGATAGAACCTCTTACTGCAAATTCAGCATGTTGATAAACTTGTGATACACACTGATACCCCACACTTTCTAGCTTAATCCGGTTTAATTCCATATTAAACTGGCCGCCCACTTCTATAGAAAAGCTATGTGCTAAAACATGCTCTCTCGGTGCAAGTCTATGCATTAAAGTGGAGGACGAAACAACCAAGGCCCCGCGTTTAGTGTCGGGTAATAATGCTAAAGTCTTTAGACGTTCGGAAATAATATCAGGTAAAGGTGAAAAGACATCGTAGGCAAGCGTTTCCCAGTCTGGGAAATGCAAAATGGGATACTCATGATTTAAAAAGAAAGCTAACTCATGCTCTAAACGCAATGCCGTTTGATTATCAGGCGTAACAATGACAAACAAACGATTTTCATTCTTGATGGCAGACGCAATTGCTAATGAGTCTGCACACCCTTTTAAGCCAGTCCAAAATAGTGGCTGCTGTGTATTACCCGGTAAATCAGGTGAAAAAATAGAATTTTCTGGCATTACGCTTAAAAGATAAAAAAAGTGGTTAAAAGCACAATATTATACGTCAGAAGACAAGAACATCGCATCACCATAGCTAAAAAACCGGTATTCTTTCTCTATTGCATGTTGGTAGGCATTCATGACGTTTTTATAACTGGAAAATGCAGATATAAGCATTAATAAAGTTGATTCCGGCAAGTGAAAATTGGTCAGCATGGCATCAACCGATTTAAACTGATAACCTGGCGTAATAAATAAATCAGTATCCCCAAATCCCGCTTGCAATTGCCCAGAAACAGAGGCTGATTCCAGCGCTCTAACCGCCGTTGTGCCGATAGCAACAATTCGCCCTCCCTTATCCTTTGTCTGCTTTATAGCATCAACCGTTTGCTGAGAAACCGAATAATACTCTTTGTGCATGATATGTTCGGATAAATCATCAACTCTAACGGGCTGAAAAGTACCACTCCCCACATGTAATGTTACAAACGCTTTTTTAATACCTTTTTGTGCAAAGGCATCCATTGTGGATTGGTCAAAATGCAGACCAGCAGTTGGAGCGGCAACGGCACCGGCTTGTTTTGCAAACACGGTCTGATAACGAGTTAAATCCTCTTTATCATCCTCACGAGTAATATAGGGTGGCAATGGAATATGTCCAATTTTTTCAAGCAATGTTAAAACAGGACTGTCACTATTAAATTCCAAACAGAATAAGTCATTATCCCTGCCTGTGACGATACAGCTAAGCTGTTGATCTAATAAAATGGTAGAACCGGCTTTTGGTGATTTACTGGCACGAATATGAGCCAGCGCATGGTGATCATCGACAATACGTTCAATTAATATTTCGACTTTCCCACCTGTTGATTTTTGTCCATATAAACGCGCGGGGATCACTTTGGTATCATTTAGAATAAGTAAGTCATTTTCATTTACTAGACTTAACAAATCTGTAAATTGTTTATCTGACAAGTCCCCTGATGCTTTATCCATACAAAGCAAGCGACTTGCGACACGCTCTGCCAGTGGTTTTTGCGCTATTAAATGTTCGGGCAAATGGTAATCAAAATCACTTTTTTGCATTGTTTTATATTCAGGTAAAAAATGGCAGGCAGTATAGCATTTCTTGCTTTATAGCGAGGGGTTGGAGTGCAAAAACATGTTTTTGCACTCCAGATAATCAGTAGGTTAAATAATTGTAACGGTCACCTGTTGCTCACATGACTTAATAACAACAGGGTCAGCCTCAGTCATTGCAATAACGGCACTTGCTACATTAAGGCCTGTCGCTTGATTAATGCCGGTATAAGACGTTGTTAATCGTGGGTTGATTTCAAGTACACGTGGAGGGCCTTGTTCTGGTTGAATAATATCAATGCCTACATAACCAAATAAACCTGGAATGGCAGTGGCAATCCCATCAATTAGTGTTTGGTATAGTGAAGCCTGTTGTAGGGGGATATTTACAATACACGCATCTAATTGAAACATGCCATTATGAATAGAAACCACTTGCTGGTTACAACACAACAACCAAGCCTTTCCATCTTTAAATAAACAAGACAAACTCAGTGAATCCCCTTCTATACAAGGCTGCATAATATAATCAGATTTAATATCAACCTGATTAGCAACTTGAGTAAATGTTTGGGTATTAGAAATAAGGTAACACTTTAGACAACCCACACCATCTCTGGGTTTTAAAACCCATTGTTTATGAATAGTCTGCGAGAATTGTTCCAGAAGTATTGTTTCTACGGTTGCAATCGCATGCTGTTCCAAAATCTGACTGCATAGGAATTTATCGCTACAAAGAGCCACCGCTTCTGATGATGAATTTAGTAGTTGCTTTGATTTAGACTCTACTAATGCAGTCACTTTTTGCAGTATTGCATCAACCTCAGGAGCAACTGGCCATACCCAATCAACATTTTCTATTAATTCAGGAAGCACTTCGTAAATACACTCGTTTTTAGAAACAATAACGAGAGAGGTATTTTCTGGCAATTCTAAGTGTTCTATTCGCCAGTCGAGTACAAGGGTTAGCTCAATATTCCCCAAGCCACCCAATTCTGCCAACAAAGCCTCTAACATCAATAAGCCCTCCTTAGCTAAAGAGCTAGGGAGGGCTTGTTGAGAGAAGCCACCTCCGGTAATAAATTCAAAAATTAAAATTCTTGATTTTGATTTACTTTTAAAATGACTGAGAGGCTTCAATGATTGGGTTTAAAATTTGAATTGCTGAATAACTTCAGTAAGATCAGAAGCGAGTTTTGCCATAGATTCTCCTGCACGAGATGACTCATCACTAGCGGTCACTGTATCCCGGGCAGAATCACTGATTGAAGTAATACTGCGATTAATTTCTTCTGCAACCGCTGATTGTTCTTCAGATGCACTTGCTATTTGTGCCGCCATATCATCAATCCTACCAATTGCCTCAGTGATATTATGTAAGGCATCTGTTCCGCCGTGAGCTTGATTAACCGCCTCTTCTGCCAGCTTAACACTGGCCGCCATTGCTCCTGCACTGTCTTTTGTTCCATGTTGAAGCTTTTCAATCATAGACTGAATTTCTTCAGTTGAATCCTGAGTACGACTCGCTAAGGTTCTCACTTCATCTGCCACTACAGCAAAACCACGTCCCTGCTCGCCAGCCCTTGCTGCTTCAATTGCGGCATTTAGCGCTAATAAGTTAGTCTGCTCAGCAATACCTCTAATAACATCCAGTACTGTGCCAATAGACTGCCCATCTTCTTCTAAAGTAGTGACGGTTTGAGATGCATTTGAAATATTTCCATTCAATTGATTGATTGCTTCAATGGTTTGTTCAATCACATGTCCGCCCGAAACAGTTTCATGGTCACCTTTTTTTGCCTCTTCTGCTGCCAAACTCGCACTCCTAGCAACATCGTGTACAGTAGCCGTCATTTCATTCATTGCCGTGGCTACTTGTTCAATCTGCATTTGCTGATTACTAACATTGCCATTAGTTTGGACTGCTGTCACAGAAACCTGCTCAGAGGCTGCTGCTAACTGCACACTATATTGAGATACCTCACCAACCACATCCTGAATACGAGTAATAAAAGTATTAAAATAATGTGCTATATCACCAATTTCATCACGATGACTATCATCCAGCCTTTGTGTTAAATCAGCTTCACCTTCTGAAATACCTTTCATGGCACTTGCAATTGTAACCATTGGTGTCGCAATTGCATGAGAGAATATAAATCCAATGAATGCTGAAATCACACCCACAATTAAGACTGTAATTGCTGCAATAGATATAATACTTGCTTCGAGTTCATTAGCTGGGGCAAAAGCTTCTTCTTCATCTATCTCTGTCAAGATAGCCCATTTTACGCCTTGAATATTTAGAGGTGCATATGCAGAAAGCACTGGAATATTACGGTAGTCATTAAAAATTGCTTCACCTGTCTGACCTGAGAGAGCGGCTTTAGACCCTGCACTGTTTACTGACTGTAATCCAATATTAGTATCTTTAGCTTTAATATTATTAAGCACATCACTAGATACACCCGCATTGGCCAAAGCAGCAACATACCCCGCTTTATCTTCAATCAAAAACCGGCTTAAACTACGTGTTTTTGAATCAGATCCCACAATATAAGATTCGCCGGAATCACCCATTCCTGCTGACTTCCATTGCTTATTACTGGTCATAATGAAATTAATTTCATCAATGGGCATTTGAAAAACCAACACACCTATTTTTTTACCTTGTTCAAAAATAGGTGTTGCTATAAACGAAGCAGGGCCTTCATAAGAGGGTGTATAAGGTTTAAAATCCTCTAAAAAGGTTTCAGCTTTATTGCTTTGATTGGCACGTTGAAAAGCAATCCCTAGACCAGAATTAGCATAAGCCCCTTTAGTTAAAGAAGTGGCATAATCCAATTCTTTATAAACTGAATAGATAATACGTCCTGAGTCTGGGTCAACTAGAAAAATATCATAATATCCAAACTTCTTTAGATAATCATTAATATGCTTGTGATACAAACCATGGACTTGACTATAACGACTACCATCGTTTGCAGCGTTTAAATCATTCTTACTACCCAGTGGATTACTATTTTCTTGGATATATATATTTTGTAAATAGGCCGCAGTCGGATCAAGTGATGCTAACAAACCCGATGGTGAAATAGATTTATTATGGTTTTGTTTACTATATTCGGGTGCAAACTGCCCCGTATAGTAATTATCCAATTGTTTTTTTATAGTAACTGCATCAAGTGTATTCACTTGTACTTCTAGTTCATCAACGGCCAGTTTAAACTCCGTCATCGCATCGATAATCATTCTGTCATTTGCAAATGTCAGTGACTGCTTTCTGATTTGATTAAAATATCCTTCAATTCGAGACTTGTTATTTTCTCTAACCGCTACTAGGTGTAGCATTGCTTCCTTTTGAATGGTTTCATGAGAGGATTTAATCGACATCCAGCCAAGTATCCCCGCCATTGTAATAACTGGAATCAATGCCATTAACAAAGATCCCACTGTTAATTTTGTTTTAATTTTCACGTTTACTTCCTTTAATGAATTCTTATTAAACCTAACTGCTGGACCTATACATTCATAAATCACTACATGCTGCAATTCAAACTGTTTTAATTGTTCCTATTATTCTATGATATACACCGACGTTATTACTCTATCGCTCGCTACAAAACATATCGACCATTATGGATAAAGATTAAGCAAATTATTATGGTTGTTTTGTGTTTTATTACCAAATTGAAGAAAGAGCCTTATCTTATAGTTGTAGTACTCTTAATTCTTACTATTGAAATTTCGAGTCTATTTCATACAATACTTTGCATCAAAAAACTCATTTATGAACATCATTCCTGTTATCGATATAAAAGATGGCTTAGTCGTATTTGCACAACAGGGACAACGAGAAACATACCTGCCAATAAAATCATCACTATGTTCATCAAGCAGCATTGAAGCAGTTATAAATGGAATTTTAACTGTTTATCCCTTTAAAACCATTTATATAGCAGATTTAAATGCAATCACGCATAAGGGAAGCAACCAATACCTAATTGATAAAACAATTCAAGCTTTTGAAAAGATTGAGTTCTGGGTTGATAAGGGGGAACACCTTGATTCTTTGTACTTAAATACTTACGAATATTATAAACCAATAATAGGCTCAGAATCCCAAAATGACATTAAAAAGTTTCAAAATAACAATGGGACTTTAGATAACTACATTTTATCTTTAGATTTTTTCCCTGATGTTGGCTATTCAGGACCTATAGAATTACTAGAAGATACGACGCTATGGCCGAAAGAAATTATCATTATGACTTTAGATCGTGTTGGGAAAAATATAGGACCTGGTTTTGAAAAGCTAACTTACTTTTGCGAGAAATACCCAGATAAAAACTTTATTGCAGCAGGAGGGGTTCGTAATGAAGAGGATTTGATTAAACTAAAGAAAATAGGCGTTAATCATGCGCTGGTTGCGAGCGCGCTTCATTCAGGTGTAATCGGTAGAGAGACGATTGAGGCGCTAAGCTGTTTGTAAGGACGTCTTTAAGCTTATCTGTAGACAAAAAAATACCCCGGCTAAAATATTAACCGAGGTATTTTTCAAACAATGTTAATTTTTACAAATTATACTTTGTTTGCAGCAAATGGATGCTCAGAAGTCGCTTTAGCAGCAACAACTTCAGCAGCTGTTGGTGTTCCAGCTACAGCATTTTTGATAGATGCTTTAACAGCATCGTAGTTGTTTTTCTCGATAGCTGCATCGTCTTCTGCCATCCAGTGAATGAATACACCAACAGAGATGAATAGGTCATCAGCTTCGTCAGCTGGGATTGTTCCATCTTCAACACAGTCAGCAACAGCCATTGCAACACCACGTTGTGCTGGTCCAAACATTTGAACTGCTTGCTTAGAACCTTTGATTGTTACTTTGTTGAACATAACAGTTGCAGGCTTAACCATAAGGTTAGGAGCAACAACAGCTAGAAGACTAGAAAAACCGTCTTTGTTGTTTGTTAAGCAGTTTGCGAAAGCAGACTCTGCAGCTGAACCACGAGGTCCCATCATTAAGTCGATGTGAGCAACTTCGTTTCCGTCACCGTTTAAAGATTCGCCTACGCGTAAGTTATTGATAGTAGCCATTGAAGTAGATCCTATATATTTTAAGTGTTAAAAAGACATTAAAAATGTCGCAAATATCTTACCATTCCATTACTGCATTTGCTAGTTCACCTAACAGTAAATGCTTCCATTAAAATTATCAATACCGTCGCCACCGTTAGGTCGGCCGTAGTGCCAGGGTTTATAGCTTTATCCTTAAACTTCCTATCTACTTCATGCAGCATAGGTAACAATTGTTCAGGATTGTCAGTATTCAACAAGGCATCGTCGACTGTAGTAATTTGCTCAAACACCCATCCGGAGTGCTTATCGCCATATTTGCGTTCAATGTGACTATCAGGAAATTTACTTAATAGCCCTGTAAAAACAGCGCTTGTCGCCCATTTCTGACTGCCAAATTTAACGAGAGCATCATTATACCTTAAAACGGCGAAATCAAAAATATCTTTGTAATTTTTGACATATTGCAGTGCAATTCTGTCCTTATTGTTAGCTAAAGACATCGCCTCAGTCAGTGTCATCACTGGACTATCTTTGACATCCTGATCGTTAGACTCGCCTAAGCCGCCTGGTGCCGCGAGTGTTATGGCTTTAAATGCCCATTGTGCATCTTCAACAGTGGTATTTTTAAGAACGAGTGACAAAGCATCACGCAGGCTCTGCCCTGCTTGCATCTGATATCTTGCTTGTATTATGGGGGCGCAAAGCAAAATAATCCCTAAATTAGTATTGCAGCCCACGGCGTCGCGCGTAGCTTTAACGGAATAGTATATTTTTTCACCCAGACAATAATCCTGATTGGTTATCGCTTTGGCACTAACTTCCGCACTTAGGATAAAGTCATTGACGGTCATGTCGTGTCCCGCCTGATATACACTGACATTACCAGGTTTAAATGCTTTTACATCTAATTCACAAGCTTGTTTGTAAGACTGTATTAACTGTTCTTTAAGATTCATGATGCCGCACTGCTAACTTGATTTATAGGACGACCTAGACACCGACCAATTAAATCATCGGCTAATAAATTGGCAATATTTAACTCGCAAACACTTTCCAACCCTTTCCAAGCTGGAATACTGTTTACTTCGATAATACTGTACTGTCCTTGTTTATCCTTAATTACATCCACACCGGCATAGTCCATTGATAAGGCCTGCGTTGCTTGTATAGCGAGCTTTGCTAACTGATCGTCAAGCTCTATAGCTTCACAACTTGCTCCTCTAGCAACATTATTTAACCAGGATTTACCACGCCTACGCATGGCTGCAACCGCTTTGCCAAAAATAACAAACACTCTAATATCCGAATAACCTTGCCCTTCACAATCAACAAAACGTTGAAGATAGTAAACACCATTACTGCTGGTTAACCAAAAAAGATCCGTCATTTTTTCCAATCGCCTAACCCCTTCCCCTTGCGATCCAAACAAAGGCTTACTAATAAGACAATGACCATTTTTTAATTCTTGCTCCGCTACCTTCAGTGCTTCTGATCTGTCTTTTAACACCCAGGTTTTCGGTGTATTTAACTGCGCATTTGTTAGCAAGAAACTTGTCATGCCTTTATCAACACTTCTTTCAACCGCATGACCGTCATTGTATACCGGAATACCCATGACTTTTAAAGCATGCAATATATCCAAGTAAAAAACCACTTCTTGTAACGATCCACCCGGCACGCCCCTAACAAATACTGCATCAGGCATCGCTGATTCAAAACCAGGGATTTGCAGTGGCAAAGCTGATGAACCTAGATTGAATTGACATTCTGTTAGAGAAATATAATCACTACTGAAGCCTCGACGTGCAAAAGCAAGACGCAATTGCTTGCCGTGCCAACCAGGATCATCAGTAAAAATTGCTATTCGACCCAAAACCACCCCTTAGTACATTGCCAGTAACTCATCAATATTGATTTAATAAAGCCGTAGCTCGCATAGAACGAAGTGGAATGCGGGGGACTGCATACCCCTCCGCATTCCAGAATTTTTGCCGGTACTGCTTACAAACCAAATGATTGATCTAATAAGGCATTATCAAGCTTACCCGCTCTAAAACTTTTACCTGAATCAACTGCAGTAACAATCACGCTGGCAGGGCTGAATAACATGCCATCAATTTTAAAGAAATCATAATTACAGGCTTTGAAAATTTCCGCAAAAGGCTTGCCGTAATCTTTTGATGTGGAACTAGGTAATTCTTTTGCTAATTTTTCAGCGTCTTCATCACTGCCTTTAACAAACAAATGAACTTGTCCGGCAAATAAAATGGCGTCATTAGTGCGTCCCATCGCTTTTACAAAATCAGGATGAGGAGGACAAACTGGAGCACTACCACTGCCATCAATAATATTTTCTAATGGAAAATGTAATTCATGTGCCTTGTGCATCGCTACTTCCAATACTCTACCCACAACCTGAACTGCACCAGCAATACTGCTGGTTGGGGTAACAATAATAGTTAGTTTGTTAGCAGATAAACCACATGCATTAGCTATTTTTTCAATAATTTCTACAGGTGGAATTTTATCATTTTCAATAACCAGTGCCGTTGAATCAGAAGCATCTTGGTAATCTAATTCTTTATACAATTCCTCGACAGGAACCGTTACACCGTCTTTTTGTTTAGTTGCCATTGCTCTCGCAGGACCTGATCCTAAGGCATAATATTTTTCATGCGATAGACTCCAGCCAGCGTATTGACTGCCTAAACAAGCCAAAACAGGATTACTGGCATGCACATTAACGGTTAACGGCCAGTTATCCGTATAGGCACTTTGAGAAATTGAGACGGTTCCCATGCCTCCCATGCAAATTTCGGTAATAATACGACCAGCTTCCAAACCACCAGGGACATTAATACCTGCATCAATGACTGTGCAACCATTTTCCAGTGTTTCTATTCCCAGTCTTAATTTATCCGCATTATCAATTAATTCTTGAACCAAAGGCTGAGTTAGTTTATTAACACTCGCAGTGTATTGCATTAGTTACTACCTATATAAAAGTTTGTTTAGTTGTTGTCTTCTTAATAGCAACAAGTCCAAGACTTGTTGCTGAGATTTATCGCTGGCAATGATACTGCAAATTGGCATGCTTGTGTGAATCAATCCATCTAAATCTGGAATATCAACCACCCACTCAGGCCAACAAATATTTTTATTGAGCGTTAAGTCTGTTTCTGCATAAATAATTTGATAACCATGGTAACTATTTCCAGCAACTTGCTTAGTCAATTCCCCAGAAACAATGCTATTTATATGCGCTGAAATTAGATCATTACTATATAACTGCATACTAGCCGATGGCCTGGCATTAATTTCAAGCACATAACAGTCTGTGCCTGAGGCTATAAAATCTAATGAATTAAGACCTTGTAGCTTAAAATGTGTCACTAGCTTACCAAGCCAAGAAACAATAGTTAGCTCAATTGCTTTATCTACATTCAGCTTGTTAACAATGCTAGAAAAAATAAATTCACACCCCTCAAGCCCAAGCACTTGCTGCTGATGGAATCCAATAACTTCAAAATTCAAGCCATTTGCTATAAATAACACCGACATAGCTTCACCGACAACCTTCTTTTGCCAATAATAATTGGTATCTAAATTGTTGATTTCGGGCTGGTACTTTTTTATCCCTAAGCCCCCCTCTCCTCGCAGTGGTTTAAGCAACCAGTTACTGCCTTTCAAGGGAGGCGAAAACAAAGTTTCAGGGTAGCAAATATGTAAGTGTGCTAATTGTGAAAAGAAATTAGGCTTATTTTGAATCTCAATGAAGCAATCATATGAATTACCCAAAACAATATAGTTCTGGTACAAAAAATCTAAGCTATCATTATGATACTCAAAACCACTGCCGTAGATCACATGGACAAACGAATGCCGATCTTGCAGATCGAACACTGCTTTTTGGATATTTTTTAAAGCAAGCGTCTGTATTTTACAAAAATCGATAGCTGCCGTTTGTGTATCTTTATCAGCAAAACAATCAATCACGATAGGCTGATAGCCTGACTTGTTTGCCAACTGAGCAAGCATTCGAGCTGAATTTGCAACAATTAGTATCTTTTGCTTAGGAACGCGCATGAAACAACCTCCCGATTTCTAACTGGTTTTTTTGCTCCAGATGGAATGATCTCATTCGTTACGTAGAATAACTATGTGCCTCATGAGATCATCCCACCTGAAGCAAAAACCCTGCGCTATAACTTCAGGATGTCATTTCATACACGTTCCTGCTTGCAAGGAATCAACTTTCAAATTGCCGTTTATATGATCTTCAACACAACCCACACTAAACATAGCCATTCACCTCCCCCTTTGGAAAAGGGGGATTGAGGGGGATTTATTAAATAAAATATCCCCTACCCCCTCTTTTCCAAAGAGGGGAACTGAATGCTTAGGGAGCTGGAAATTAATAATCATCCATTATTGGGCAGGATTTTTGTTTGCCTTCAGTCGTGTAGCAAGAGGCGCATAGCAGGCTACGCAAC
>ENA-OSET01004852-OSET01004852.1-sediment-metagenome-genome-assembly--contig:-NODE-4852-length-11666-cov-3.168004_pt1 | contig 11666 bp, 10 predicted proteins | sample MGYA00237882_ERZ534229 | MGnify/ENA primary metagenome ERZ534229 (study PRJEB26408, sample SAMN06266212) | sediment metagenome | isolation source: Hudson Canyon methane seep mesocosm | place...
TACTATTAACAGGATAAAACCGCCTTATGCGCGCAAGCCGATTTTTAATTTCGACTAAAAAAGAAACACCAGCAGATGCTGAAGTCATTAGCCATCAACTTATGCTCAGAGCCGGTTTAATTCGAAAACTAGCCTCTGGACTGTATAACTGGATGCCGATGGGCTTACGTGTGTTACGTAAAGTCGAAGCGATTGTGCGAGAAGAAATGGACCTGGCTGGTGCGCAGGAGTTATCTATGCCAGTCGTACAACCCGCTGAGCTTTGGGAAGAGTCCGGCCGCTGGCAGCAATATGGCGGTGAATTATTACGCATAAACGATCGTCATAATCGTGATTTTTGCTTGGGACCAACCCATGAAGAAGTGATCACCGATATAGCACGTAACGAATTACGCAGCTATAAACAACTACCCATCAACTTCTACCAGATTCAAACCAAATTCAGAGATGAGCGTCGTCCGCGATTCGGCGTAATGAGAGCACGTGAATTTTTGATGAAAGATGCTTATTCGTTTCATGCAAATCAAACATGTCTAGATGAAACATACGAACAAATGCATGCTTCTTACACCAAAATATTCACTCGCCTAGGTTTAGATTTCAGAGCGGTACAAGCCGATTCTGGCAGCATTGGCGGTAATGCCTCACATGAATTTCATGTACTCGCTGATTCCGGTGAAGATGACATAGCCTTCAGCACCGAAAGCAACTACGCAGCAAATATCGAGATGGCTGAAGCGTTGGCACCGACAGGTGAGCGCGCTGCCCCGAGTGGCGATATGTCAGAAGTGGCGACGCCAGACCAAAAAAGCATCGAGGAAGTCAGCACGTTTTTATCTGTTACCGCAGACCAAGTTCTTAAAACACTGATCGTTGTCGCAGAAGAAAATGATGATAGCTCCGATGATACTAAGCTAGTGGCACTAGTAATACGTGGCGACCATAGCTTGAATGAAATCAAAGCTGAAAAAATTGAAGGCCTCGTATCTCCTCTAACATTTGCTAGCGAAGAACAAGTTCAAAGCGTACTCGGTGCAAATGTTGGCTCGATCGGTCCAGTTGGCCTGACGATTCCCTGTTATGTCGACCGCAGTGCAGCCTTAGTCGGCAACTTTGTCTGTGGTGCGAACAAAGATGGCATTCACTTACAGAATGTCAATTGGGAAAAAGATCTACCTTTAAGTAATATTGTCGACTTAAGAAACGTTCAAGAAGGTGATGCCAGCCCTGATGGACAAGGTACCATTGAGATAAAACGCGGTATCGAAGTCGGACATATTTTCAAGCTAGGCAATAAATACAGTTCGGCAATGAATGCCACCGTGCTTAATGAAAATGGCAAAGCAACCATTATGGACATGGGATGTTATGGTATTGGCGTATCTCGTATTGTTGCGTCTGCTATCGAACAAAACTATGACGACAAAGGTATCATTTGGCCCATATCTATTGCCCCCTTTCAAATCGCACTTGTACCGCTAAATATGCATAAATCTGAACTGGTCGCAGAAAAAACTGAAGAGTTATATAAACAACTAAAGCAACTGGGTATCGATGTCTTAATGGATGATCGTAATGAGCGCCCTGGCTTTAAATTTGCCGATATGGAATTAATTGGTATTCCCCACCGAATCGTGATCAGTGACCGTGGATTGAAAAACGGCACACTAGAATATAAAGGTCGTGCAGATGCAGAAAATCAGGATATTTCAGTCGACGATGCAAATTCCTTTATATTGAAACAACTAGGCTATGTTTAGACTAGCTGTGTATAAACTAGCGATGTTAGCGTTGATATTAATATCAACGCTATATTCTGGGTTTGTCTTTTCAGATCCAACACAAACACGTCAGGCACCTGATGCAGAGCTTAGAGCCTTGTTGACCCAAACGGTTAATGAGTCCTCAAGTTTTGATGATCGCTTTGACGCTGAGGTTTGGTTGGTGGATATGTCAGGCCGCTTAAAAAAGTATATCAAAGACCCAGAGCAACGCCTAGACCTGCTTAAACGCGTACATGCAGAAGCCAAACGTGCCGAACTTGAACCTGAACTTGTCATTTCATTGATACATGTAGAAAGTGCCTTTAAACGTTTTGCGATATCCCGCGTTGGTGCGCAAGGCCTGATGCAAGTGATGCCGTTTTGGAAAAATGAAATTGGTCGCCCAGAAGACAATCTAACCTCGATCGCTACCAATTTACGTTACGGGTGCACTATTTTAAAGCACTATATTGATAAGGAAAAAGGCAATATCATTAGAGCATTAGCCCGATACAATGGCAGTTTAGGCAAAGTAAAATACCCTGAAAAAGTGTTAGATTTCTGGCAAAAGTACTGGTTTGTAAAACATGTTTAAGGGCTTTTTCGAGTGAGACAAGTTGTTGTCGATTTATATATCGACCAAGAAAAATGGCTAAAGATATACCGGGGCGAAGCCAATTTAGTGCATGCCACCAGCCGCGATGGTCGCTCAATACAGTTTCCGGCTAATATTCTTAGTAAGTACACGACCCGCAGCGGCATTAATGGCAGCTTTGCGATTAACTTTAGTGATGATGGTAAATTTCAATCTATCGTCAAACTATAAGCAAACTATCTCTAACTACAAGATAGAGAAAAAATAGATATACCTTAGGACAAATAATGCCAGATAACATTTTACAAACGCATGACGTGATCAAAATTAAAGAAGCTGAATTAGTTGAAAAACTAAAAACCATGTCATTAGAAGAGCTAGAGTTTCATGCCCTGAATATCATGAAAGATATGGGAGCAGATCGCTACCCTCAAATTATGACTACTGTGATGCAAACCCTTCAAGAAGACCAAGGTGAAGGCTACTCCCGCTTTGAAACCGTACAAAACACCCTGCAAAATGAGCTACCTAACAAAGCTTACATGAGTGATATTTATGCACGCCTCGCGGCCATGGTAATGACTATTATTTCTCGAAAATACGCCGACCTGCTCTAGCAAACGGCCGCCACTGATATTTATTCCGGAAATTTTATGACGCAGATCCAAGTCGAACAGTATTCATCTCTTTTAGCCGAAAAAGTTGAGCGCATTCAACAACAATTCATGCCGTTTGACATACCTGCTATTCAAGTATTTGAAAGTGAACCAGAGCATTTTCGCTTACGCGCTGAATTTAAAATCTGGCATGATGGTGACCGATGTTTTCATGCCATGTTTGAACGTGGGTGTAACAATCAGCCAATCGAAATCACCGACTTCCCTATCGCCAGTAAAGCAATAGCAGACTTAATGCCCAAATTGATAGCCGCGATTAATCAAAACCAAACGCTCAAACATCGCCTGTTTCAAGTGGAATATTTAAATACCCTTTCGGGTGACATGTTAGTCACCATGATCTATCACCGCCAACTCGATGATGAGTGGATTAACGATGCTAAGGAATTGAAAGAAAAGCTAGGGATCAACATTATTGGCCGCGCCAAGAAAATGAAACTATTACTCGATAAAGATCATGTCATAGAAGAACTAAATATCGATGGACGTTTACTAAAGTACAAGCAAATTGAAGGCGGTTTTACACAGCCCAATGGTAAAATGAACATCAATATGCTGACTTGGGCAAGAGCCTGTGTTGAAGGTAGCACCGAGTTTGATTTACTCGAACTTTACTGCGGTAACGGTAACTTCTCCATTGCCATGGCAGATAAATTCAGGCGCGTGTTTGCCACCGAAATCAGTAAATCGTCGGTGCATGCAGCACTCGCTAATAAACAAATGAATGGCATTGAAAATGTCGATTTCGCGCGCGTCAGTGCCGAGGAATTTACTGGTCATATGAACGGCGTGCAAAAACGACGCAGACTAAAAGACATGCAACTGGAAGAAGCAAACTTTGGCACCGTGCTCGTTGACCCTCCCCGTTCCGGGCTCGACCAAGATAGCTGTAAAATGATTAGTCATTATCCTAATATTGTCTACATTTCCTGCAACCCTGACACCTTAGAAGAAAATTTAAAAACGCTGAAAAAGACCCACAAAGTTGAACGCTTTGCCCTATTTGATCAATTCCCTTACACCCATCATGTGGAATGTGGCGTGTATTTGGTTCAGCTCACATAAAAAACAATACCCCCCAAATGGGGGATATCTCCTGCTTTGTTTCTCCCTTATATTTTTAGTTACTCCAGTACAGATATATTACTGAATTAGCACTGAATCTTTTGGGAATCAACAGCATTGAAGCTATCAAAAAAACAATCAGTCTACGCAGCATCGCTCTGTTCTCTTCTAGTAATATCCATCATTTTATTTATCACAACACGTGACGACACATCTTTAACGAATGAAACAACACCCGCTGAACATGAACAAAAAATTGAGCCAATTGGCGTTCCGGCTCAACTGGCCAAAACAGCGTTTGAATTTAAAGCTAAGAAAAGAGCCGTCCCTATTGGTAAAGCACTCGAAAAAGATTATTTTGAAAACCCTTTCTCAGGTCAGGAGACCAAAGCACGCCTAACTCAAATATCCGATGGATTTGCAGAAGATATTCAGTACCCAACGACCTCCAAGCCGATTCGTGATGAAGTCGCTTTACAAAAATACCTACCGAATCAAAGTATCGCATCAAGCGTTGCAATTTCGCCGAAACAAAAAGATAGCCCTCAAATTTCAATAAAGTCATCGAAGCATCAATATTTTATTGGCGAAACCATTACGGCTACCGCTCAAGTTCAAGGGCTAACGTCAAAACAAAATATCAGTATTTCAGGTAGGTTAATCCAACACGGCCAGCAACTAGCATCCGCTAAGGTCACACCTTCTCCGCAAGATCCATCTCAGTTTGAGTTGCGCTTTGAATCGTTAGGGGGTACAGAAATAGACAGCTCTAATCTAGCCAGAGTGGTGGCCAGCTTTCAATTTGATAATCAGCACTATGAAATAGGCACCGCCATCAACTATGTTCACGCAGTTGCAAGCGTCGACCATGTCGCAATAGCCCAGGTAGAAAATGAATACTTGAGTATTCCGGTTTATATCAATACCACCAACCCAGGCTACCACCAAGTAAGCGGCATTCTATACAAGGCAGGCTCAAACCAAGCATTGCTAAGCTTAAGTGCCGAAAAAGAGCTGTTAACCAACTATGATGCGATACCGTTAAAAGCGCACATCGCCGCTTTAAAAAGTATGGGCCACGAAGGCCCGTATGCATTAAAAGACCTAACACTGACACGGATGCCCTCTAAACCAATGTTCACCACTGAATATGGCACTGTCTCACAAGAGAGTTTCACTATTGAGGGCTTTCCTTTTAGCGATTATCAGGATGTACCTTATGTCGATGAACAAGCGCAAGCACGTTTAGAGTTTTTAACACAATTAGGGAGTACCAAGTAACTAACAAACATTTGAAAAATATGGATATATTCTAAACACATCAAGTAAGCAGTCTGATCTCAAAGATTTAGTCAGCGCTAAATCTTCAAAAATAAAGATAATACGGAGAATAGAAATGAAACTGTACAAAAGCTTAATTGCAGCGGGTCTAACCTTGCTTGCTCTTAACAGTAATGCCGCTCAATTAGCTGGCAAAAACGTCATTCTAATACAAGGTTTTTTACCCCAACACTTACTGATTCATCCATCTGATGACGGTGAAGCAGATGGTAAAGGTTACTGGTCTGGCTTTGATTCGGCCCTAAAAGATAATGACGATAGTAATATTCTTTACTATCCCTCTAACAAACCTTTACAGGGCGCTAACGGGATAGCGGCACTCGTCGCGGAACAACTTGAGCCGATGCTTAATAGTGGCACCTGTGATAATGGCTGCATCTTCATTACTCACTCAACCGGTGACTTGGTGATGCGCTATGTGATGGCTAATAAGAACTCACTGCTTGGTTCTAGCTTGGCAAACCGCCTTAATGTTACCGCCTTTATCGATATGGCCGGTGCTGGTGGCGGTACCGAACTAGCTAGTTTGGGTATGGATGTCATCAACGGCGTAAATGCCGGTACTGAAGTCATAGAAACATTACTAGAATGGGCAGGATTTAATGTCAGTCTTGGCATCAACCCTGGCGTATTAAATGACTTGCAACCAACCGTTGCTAGAAATACTGCTGTCACCAACATCCCTGCTATCCCTAAGCTACGTATCGCGTCAACCGGTGACGAACTATATGGATTTTTAACCCATTTATTCATTAAGGGCGGAGACGATAGTGTTGTGCCTTTACATAGTGCTTGCGGTGCTGCGACCGATGGCAATTATGATTCATGTACCAAAGACCTACGTATAGACGGTCGTGTTACCAGCGTCAGCAAAGCACCTTCTTCTAGCCAGTTATATGATTATCACTACCCGCTCATCATGAGTGAAGACATGCCTCATAACGACATGTTTAAAGACAAAGACGGCCGTGACATGACCTTCGCGCTTAGCGCTGAAAGCAACTACAACAATAGCGGTATCAATTCGGTCGACGTTGATGTTGAATATTACGAAACTTACGCGTGGTGGGACTGGTTCCGTAAATACAGATTCATTACAGATGCCGATGATAAGAATATGGGCCAAGTGATTCTGGCTTCATTTGAATAAATGAATTGCTAGCATAAATAAGGTAGCTAACTGTCCTCTACACTAGCTACCTTATTCTCTCCATCCACTCTATAGCTAAATTCCCAGCTCTCACAAATTTTGAAAAATAATTCACCCTTCACTTTCCACCCTCTAGCCTGAATGCTTCGCTGATGTTAGCATTGAGCAAATAAAAATTGCAGCTGGAACGAAGTTTTAGCGCGTCCTTAGCTTTGTAGTGCATCTTAAATAGATCCTTACGATTCTTTCAATTTCCTTATAGGCGTTTTTTCATGTCACCTAGTTTGAAGCCCAACAACCCAAACTTTTCTTCTGGCCCCTGTAGCAAAAGGCCTGGTTATCAAGTATCGGAATTAGACCTCAGCACCCTGGGTCGCTCACACCGAGCAGCAGTGGGTAAAACTGCGTTAGAACGAGTCTGTGTCGATACCGCACGTTTACTCGGTTTACCTGAAGGTTATCGTGTCGGTGTTGTGGCTGGATCTGATACCGGCGCAATGGAAATGGCCATGTGGTCATTATTAGGCGCTAAACCTGTTGATATATTCTCCTGGGAATCTTTCGGTAAAGGCTGGGTAACGGATATCGTTAAACAATTGAAACTCGATAACGTTAATAGCTATGAAGCAGATTACGGCAAACTGCCCGACCTGCAACAAGCTAATCCAGAACATGATGTAATCTTTACCTGGAACGGTACCACCTCAGGCGTCAAAGTACCCGATGGCAACTGGATTTCTGATGACCGCACAGGCTTAACCATTTGTGATGCAACCTCAGCGGTATTTGCAATGGAAATGCCGTGGGAAAAGCTTGATGTTATTACCTTCAGCTGGCAAAAAGTCTTAGGCGGAGAAGGCGCACACGGCATGCTTATTCTCAGCCCGCGAGCCGTTGAGCGCTTAGAGTCTTATACGCCGTCTTGGCCCTTACCTAAAATATTCAGAATGACCAAAGGCGGTAAATTGATTGAAGGTATCTTTAAAGGTGCCACGATCAATACCCCGTCAATGCTCTGTGTAGCGGATTACTTAGATGCCCTCTCTTGGGTTGAAAGCATAGGCGGAACCCCTGCTCTGATCGCTCGTTCAAAGAAAAACTTATCCGTAATCGAAAACTTCGTAACAGCAAATGATTGGATCGATTTTCTTGCTGAAGATCAGGATTTACGTTCCAACACCAGCGTTTGTCTAACAGTTGACTTACCAGCAGACCAATTAAAAGCAATGACTAAGTTACTTGATAAAGAAGGCGTTGCTTTTGATATAGGTGCTTATCGTGATGCACCTGACGGTTTACGAATTTGGTGTGGCGGCACGGTAGAAGCGAGCGATTTAGAAGCACTAATGCCCTGGTTAAGCTGGGCTTTCGAACAGGTTAAAGCGTGATAAATCATTAAAACATTATTTACATTGTGCATGAGCAGTTAACTAAACTGCTCATGGTTGTCTCTTTGTGATTGTATTTTTTAGACCTTAAGGTCTGAGTAGAATTTTAGAGGTAAATATGTACAAGATAAGAACCTATAATACCATCGCGACACAGGGGCTTGAAAAGTTCCCGCGTGCATCTTATGAAGTTGCCAGTGAACTGCCGCAACCTGAAGCATTTATTCTCAGAAGCCAAAAACTGCATGATGAAGTTTTTCCTGATGGCCTATTAGCAATAGCACGTGCCGGTGCAGGTACCAACAATGTGCCTGTCGATCGTTGCACTAAAGAAGGTATTGTCGTTTTTAATACCCCTGGCGCCAATGCAAACGCAGTAAAAGAGTTGGTCTTAGCCGGGTTATTATTAAGTAGTCGCGGCATTATTGAAGGTATTAACTATGCCAATGATATGGATAGAGACCTGGATGAAGCAGTGCTTTCTAAAAATATGGAAGCACAGAAAAAACACTTTAAAGGCTTTGAGCTAGCGGGCAAAACGCTTGGCGTCATTGGTCTGGGCGCAATAGGCTCAATGGTTGCTAACATGGGCATTGCGCTGGGTATGAAGGTAGTCGGTTATGACCCTGCCATTTCGATAGAAGCTGCATGGCGTTTATCCAGCGACGTTGAGAAGATGGACAACGTATCATCACTGATGTCTCGCTCTGACTTTGTATCTCTACACGTACCCGCAATACCAGCGACTAAACACTTGATCAACAAGGAAAGCTTGGCAACGGCCAAAGAGAACATCTGCATTCTTAACTTTGCACGCGATCAAATCGTCGATGTTGATGCGATTCTGACCGCCATGGAAACAGGCAAAGTCGGACGCTACGTTGCTGACTTCCCAGTACCTGCGTTGATCGGCCATAAGAAAGCCATTATGATGCCGCATATCGGCGCATCGACACGCGAAGCTGAAGAAAACTGTGCCATTATGGCGGCCGATCAGTTAATCGACTTTCTAGAAAATGGACATATTCTCAACTCTGTAAACTTCCCACTCGCCAGTATGCAACGCACGACTGATCACAGAATCACCATCTGCAATGAAAATGTCGCCGGTGTTTTAGGTCATGTTTTGTCTGTATTGGCAGATGAGTCAATCAATGTGGTCGATATGCTCAATAAAAGTCGCGACAATATTGCTTACAATATTCTCGATCTTGAAGAAAAGCCTTCCCAGGCAATATTGGATAAGATCACCAATGTTGAACATGTGATGAATGTGCGCTCTTTATAAGTAAAAGTTGCTTATTTACTATCGACAATCTACTCCCCCTACTTTCAATGCCATACGATCTTGAAAGTAGTGATTTAAATAAATTTACTGTAGACGTTGTCGCTGCGCTTCAAACAAGCAGATACCGGTAGCAACAGAGACATTCAAACTGCTGACACTGCCAACCATTGGGATTTTAGTCAGTTGATCACAGTGTTCACGCGTTAAACGCCTAAGACCACTACCCTCTGCACCCATCGCTAATGCCATAGAGCCTTTCAGATCTGATTGATAAATAGTGTGCTCTGCTTCACCCGCTGCACCACTTATCCAAACGCCGAAATTCTGTAACCATTTCATCGTTCTAGCTAAATTAGTCACACGAATTAAAGGCACGCTTTCTGCTGCGCCACAAGCGACTTTTTTGGCTACCGCATTTAACGGTGCCGATTTATCTTTAGGCACAATCACGGCATGCACACCCGCTGCGTCGGCTGAACGTAAACAGGCACCTAAATTATGCGGATCTGTCACCGAGTCAAGGATAAGCAAAAAGGGAGCAATCGAGGGTGACGATGATGATAAGACCTGCAATATATCTTCTAAATCGCCTTCATCTTTTTCTTTAGCAGCAGACACTACAGCTACAACGCCCTGATGACGCCCGTTAACCAAGGTATCTAATTTTTTTCGGGGAACATAATCGAACTGAATTCTTTTTTGTTCCATCAAAGAAACAAGCTTGGCTAAGCGTTGATCGTCTCTACCTTGCTGAAGGTGGATGGCGATAACGGTATCAGGCTCTTTTTGAATTAATGCTTCAACAGCATGAAGACCAAATACGGTACCCTGCATCATACCTTTTTAGCCTTTGGCTTTCTTGAGCTACTGATTTTCTTTATTTTTTCTTTAGCTTTTGTAAGCATCTTATTCGCTTTTTTCGCCATGGCTGGTGTTGAGCGGCTCTTTACTTTTTTCTTATCGGTCTTATCAGCAGCACCGCTTACTGACGTAGTCATTTTTCTTTTAGAGGGCTGGCGTACTTTTTTCGTCTCACCTGCTTCACTATCACTTGCTTTTATACCGGGGCTTTTCGGTTCAGTAGGTCGTGTTGTTTTCTTTGCGCGTTTTTTAAAATCTTTTGTATCTTTAGGCTTATCATTATTTTGCGAACCTTTCTTCTGGCCTTTTTTTGCACCTTTTCGCCCTAAGGGTTTATCAGTACTAGAGGTTTTTTTACCTTGTTTATCACCTTGTTTATCAAGGGGTTTACGCCCAGATCGCTTAAGTGTGCGTCGCGTCTTTTCGCCTGATTCAGCCCCCACCAGCATCAAGTCAACCTTACGCTCTTCAAGGTTTATTCTGGCTACTTCAACCACCACTTTATCGCCCAACCCGAAACGCGCACCACTGCGCTCACCGATCAAACGATGCTTTGGTGCATCATAGTGAAAATAATCGCCGCTTAAGGTAGAGACATGCACTAGACCTTCAACATACAAATCGGCTAGTTCAACAAAAAACCCAAAACCAGCAACGCCTGAAATAATGCCCTGGAACACTTCGCCTAAGTGCTGCTGTAAGTATTCACACTTCAACCAACTGTTCACGTCTCGCGTCGCTTCGTCCGCTCGTCTTTCTGCCATTGAGCACTGTTCACCCAAGACCAGCATTTTCGATAAATCATAAGGATATTTATAACGAGATAGATCTATTCCTTCTGGGCGTTTAACATCGTCACACTGCTTTTTGCTATAGATAACTGACTTAATGCCACGATGGACTAACAAGTCAGGGTAACGACGAATTGGCGACGTAAAGTGCGCATAATGTTCAAAGGCTAATCCAAAATGGCCTTTTTCTTCTGGGCCATAAACGGCCTGACTCATTGAGCGTAACAAAATCACTTGCAGTACACTGAAGTCGGGACGGTCTTTAATCTGACGGATAATTTCCTGATAGTCAGAAGGACTTGGCGTATCGCCTCCCATCAACTGAAGACCCTGTTCACCTAAAAATGAGCGAACATTTTCGAGTTTTTCTTTACTGGGGCCATCATGAATACGGTATAGAGTAGGTAGTTTATGTCGAGATAAAAATTCCGCTGTCGCGACATTCGCGCACAACATACATTCTTCAATTATTTTATGTGCATCATTTCGAATGGTAGGAACGATCGCATCAATTTTTCGATCTTCGTCAAAAATAATTCTGGTTTCAACCGTGTCAAAGTCAATGGCACCGCGCTCTTTACGACGAGACTGTAACACCCCAAAAAGAGCGTACAACTGATGCAAGTGCGGTAATACTTCCGCAAAGTCTTCACTTAACTGCTTGGCATTATCCGTTTCCGGCTCTTCAAGCATACTGCCTACTTGGTTGTAGGTTAAGCGCGCATGGCTATACATAACACCTTCATA
>ENA-OSET01004854-OSET01004854.1-sediment-metagenome-genome-assembly--contig:-NODE-4854-length-11665-cov-4.654384_pt1 | contig 11665 bp, 10 predicted proteins | sample MGYA00237882_ERZ534229 | MGnify/ENA primary metagenome ERZ534229 (study PRJEB26408, sample SAMN06266212) | sediment metagenome | isolation source: Hudson Canyon methane seep mesocosm | place...
TTATCAAAATAAGTGTTTTTGATATTGCCTAAATAAGCAGGTACAGAAGTTAAAATTTCTGAAGGATTGTTTCTTGCACTAGATTTAACAAAAGGAGCAATATATTTATTTTTTGATGATAGCATATAACGCGCCTGTACCGCAGCTACTTTTTCTAATGTTTTCTTGTAATCTTCTTTTAAGTCTAATGATGGATTTTGCAAAACTGCAATTTGAATAGAATCTAATTTTTGTTGCACCACAGCAATATCTGCTAGATAATTGCCATATAATTTGTTTTCTGTTGATGTTAAAAACGCAGCAGATTGCTTTGGATATTCTGGATTAAATATAAACGAAACATCTTCTTTATTGTACACAAAATCTATAAAACCAGCCCCTTTTAATTTATAAGTAGCTCTGTAGGTTCCAGCTTTTGCAGTTGCAGGTAAAGTAATTGTAAAACTACTTACCGCCTGTTTTACACCACTTATTGCAATAGAATCTTTTTGTATAGTGGTATTATTTACAAAAACCTGTTTGGTACCCTCTAATCTATATAAAATAAGCCAGTCTGTTGCTATTTCTGGGCTCATTGCGCCTTTTATAGTATGCTGTGCATTTGAAACTGAAGTTATAAAAACAAATAGGAGTAATAATTTTTTTACCATTGGTAGTCTTTTAAAGTAGAAAACAAGATGTGTACCAAAAATACTATTTCTCTGTTAAAATGGGTATATTGTAACGTTAAAAATAAACTACAATGTCTTTTTCTAATAAAATTATTTGGATAACTGGTGCTTCTTCTGGTATTGGTAAAGCTTTAGCCATAGAATTATCTCATCAAAATGCAAAATTAATTATATCATCTAGAAAGAAAGAGGATTTAGAGTTGGTAAAAAAGGCATGTAAGCATGCAGATGCTGTAAAATGCATCACTTTAGATTTAGAATCGTATCAAAATATGCAAGCTAAAGCAAATGATGCCATAGCTGCCTTTGGTAAAATTGATGTTTTGGTAAATAATGGGGGAATTAGTCAACGTTCTTTTGCAAAAGACACTGCCATTGCTGTAGACAAACGTATTATGGATATCAATTATTTAGGTACAGTAGCATTAACTAAAGCCATTTTACCACATTTTGTAAAAAATAAAAGTGGTCATTTTGTAGTAACAACAAGTATTGTTGGCAAAATAGGAACGCCACTAAGGTCTAGCTATGCAGCAAGCAAACACGCTTTACATGGTTTTTTTGACAGTTTGCGTGCAGAACATCATAAAGATAATATTGCCGTAACCCTAGTTTGTCCAGGATTTGTACATACCAATATTTCTAAAAATGCCTTAACGGGTGATGGAACGCCACAAGAAAAACTGGATACAGCCACTGCAAACGGAATTGAACCCAAACATTTTGCTAGGGTAATGGCAAAAGCAATTAAAAGAAAGAAAGATGAGGTTTATATTGCGGGAGCAAAGGAAAAATTAGCAGTATATACAAAACGTTTTATTCCTAAATTGTTAACTGTGTTAATACGTAAATTGAGTGTTACATAACATACTCTTTTGTGCTTTGAATTGCAAAGGGCAAAGCTGCAACATTCTTCAGTATCTTTTTTAACAAACTATAGTTACTTTTACAACACGCATACTTATCTATTTTGTAAATATACTAGTATATTTACATAAAAATACTAGTATAATTGACTAAATATACTAGTATAAATTTAAAAAAGTTGTAGTATTTTTACAAAAGTACCTAATGTAGTAGTTGCGTATTAGGTTTTCTTCACAATTTAAAGATACAAAAATACTTTTAAATAACTACAGCATTGTATCACAGAATTATCAATAAAGTAATAAGGCAAGTTGCAAAAGAACATTAAATTTTGAATTAGATTTTGTAATACAGCATCTTTAGAAAATATTAGGCCTTCTACAAAAAGTATGCTTTGCAAAGTAAGTGAACTAGGGCAGTATGGTTTTAAATATTATATGTCTTTTATTGGGCTTTGCGCAAGGGGTGAATAGTTTTTTTGGTATTTATTATGAATTACAATAATTGCTAGACCAAAAAGAACAGCTGCCACAATTAAAATTGTACTTATTAATCCAGATACACCAAAAGACATACGTATTAAAATGGTGGAAACTACAAAACCAGAGTTTCTAATAATCTTGTGAAATTTATCGGTATAAAAGAAAGATATTAATAACAGAATAACATCCACCAAAATTAAAATGGTAAAAAACTCATCAAAGAATAAATTATTAATTTTTTCAAAACTTGGGTAATCATTTGCACTAAAAGAAATACCAGATGTCCAATTAAATAAAGTAATTAAAGCTAAAGTAAAGAATATGGGCACCAAAATAACGGCAATAAGTTTCTTTCTTTGAATGAACCTTATAATTTTGGGATTGCTATAATTTTGTGGCGGCGCTTTTAGCATTCCTTGTTTTTGAAACTGAAAAATTAGATAAAAAAGAATTACCGAGGCCAAAATATCATACGTAAATTGTAAATCTCCTTTGATATCAAACCAATTCGATGATAGTTCAAGTGCAGATAAATCTTTAAATAAGTTTCTAATTATAATAAGTGTTATTATTTCGTACTGCTTGGTAATGTAAGTGGTAAAAGATTTTGGGAGATAATAAATTAATAAGTAAACTTCGTAAATAAGTATAAAAGAGAATGGTGTGTATATTGCAGAAATGGGGTTTTTAAATAATTCAGATGCTGGCAAAGCACTAATAAAACCGAATTTTGATAAATAAATTAAAATTAAATGAATAAAAAAACCAACTAATGCAACGTACAGTATTATTTTTTCTATCTGCTTTTTGGCTTGCTCAGATAGAAAAATTTGGTAAAATTTACTTAGTACAGTCATTTGTTGTTTATGCTAATTTAGTCTTTGAGAAATCTTTAACCCCAATTTATGGCTTTAGTTAAAGTCTTAAAGTTAGCAATTTTAAATTTGATAGAAAATACTATACATCTTCTAGGTTTTATAAGTTTAACCTATAACCACTTAAATATAAATGAAATAGATGAGTGAGTCAAGTAAAATTAAGCGTTACTTTTCAAATTCTTCAATAGTATTTAAAAATTCTAAAGCTTTCATTGTTTTAGAACTTGTAAATAACTGTATTGTTTTTTTTACCCAAGTTATATGCAAATTTTTATAACTTAACTTATTTAAAAACCAAACCAATGGCACAACTAATAGAGAGTTAATCATAAACTTGTTTAAACCCCAAATCATCAATTTCTATGGGTGTCATGGACTTTTGAATACTATCTCGGTTAAAGTTGGGTTTTGGTAGTTGAATTAAATTTAAATTTGTTTTTGAGTTTTTTTAAGTTAGGCTACTTCATTTTATGCTTTAATAATATTACTTGTGGCCCAAATTACTAATAATACGATTTTTAAATGTTTTGTTTTCATTGTTTGAATTATGATTCGTAATACTGGATAAAAAATCACACTTTTTAGAATATTTTTTAGATGTACCAATTAAAATTGAGTTTGGAGGTTGTGGTAAACCTTTTTGAAAGCAGTTTAAATTTTTTTAAACAGTAAAAGGATAAGTAGGTATAAACTGAAATTTCACGATTGTATGGGTTGAAAATTTCTAGAACTATTTTTAATTCTCAATTGTTTGTTTCAGAATATGTAAAGTAAACTACTGCCAATTTTGGTTTGTAGTTAATTAAATGGATAAAAATATAGTGTTATGATTAAAAATTAAAACCCCAAGTAAATGCAATAGCGTAGGGGGAATTAACTATCACAAACTTAGGGTGGAAATTTTATTTTATTTAACTCTTATTTGGGGTGTTTACAAATTTAATATGCTTTAATTCACTGTCTAGTTTTTTTGTTCTGAATTGTCTTTTTTTAAGTACGAACTGATTCTTTTAATAATTTCGTCTCTTTGATACAAAAAACTAATATTTGTTACACTTTATTAGTATTTTTTTAGTTTATTATTTTTAAAACACATCGGTTTGGCTAAGCTGCGTTTTAATTCAGTTTAGGTGTTGTTGTACCCAGTTATTCCTTTTTTAGTCTTTTCCAAGAAAATAGGTTTTATAGACATATTTCCAAGGTGTAAAAACAATCGGAATAATAATTAATATAAATACAGGAACCCAACCCTCAGCTTCGCTTCCTGTAAGTTTTCCATTTTTCCATAATGGATAAGCCACAAATACTAACCAAAGTCCTTTGTATAAAAACATAAAGAGCATTATAGGTATCATTTTCAGTGTGTGGAATACTCCTAATATGGATAAGGTTGTGTATGCAGCAATTGAACACCAAGCAATCGCTATTTCAGGGTTCCATTCTCCTTCGTGTGTAATTAGTTCCGTCCAAGAATCTTTTCCTGCAAACAAGAACATAAGTAAGAAAAACAACTTCAGTACGTAAACCTGAATAGGTAAAACTCCTTTATGTTTATCAGACGGTTGTAAAAGTTTTTTTATGAATTCCATTTCTGTAATTTTTGCTTGGCTTTAATTGGGCACAACTTCCTTATGTAAATGATTATATAAATGGTTTATTATTTTCATTTTATTACCAATAGTGTACAAAAAATTGTTGTTGATTAAAGTATATTTCATTTTCTTTATTGAACGCCTTGTTCGTTTTGTGTATGCTTAAATCTTATTTTTTAAATTGTATTTAAAGTAGTTTAATTTCTCATTTTGGCTGTTTCTAATTTAAAATAACTTTCGAGTCTTTGGCTACCATAAGTATTTGCAATATTATCTTCTGCCATAGATGTTAAAAAGAATTCAATAGGTCCATAAGTTTTTGAAGATGTAAATGTTCTCAAGAAAACAATAGCAAATCTTCTTATCCAATCAGGCAAATGCCAAATTTTAATAGGATTTCCCCATGCAGTTAAAGCCATTTTAGCCAATTCATTTTGACTTAGTATATCAGTTCCTCCAACCGTTTCTTCTTTCACGCCCTGTATCATATTATCTATACAAACTTTTGCTAGATCTTCTCCGTGTATCGGATTTAGTTTAAAATTGCCATGTCCAAATAAATATACTCTACCTGCTTTTGCCATTTTTAGAAAATCTCTCATATCAGAGAAAAAGCCATTAGGACGAATAATAGAATAATCTATCTTAGAAGCTTTTAATTCGTCAACAAATTTTTCCTTAGCTTCAAATATCTTAAGGTGTCTTAGCTTAGCGCCATTTATAGCTGAAATATATTGAAATGATTTTACATTGTCTTTTAAAGATTCGTTTAATAAATTAACGTTTCCTTGGTAATCAACATCCATATAAGAAAACCCATCTTTTTGTCGAGTAATACCAATTGTAGTAAAAACTAAATCTATATTTTGGGTTATTCCTTTCAGGCATTCGGGATCTGTAATTTGACCAACAAAGAAGTCATCAACAATGCCAAACTGCTCTTTTTGAATTTCGTTTCTAATTAATACCCTGACCCAAAAATTTCTTCTTTTGAGTTCTTTTACTAAATATTGGCCTAAATATCCTGTTGCTCCTGCTACTAAAACTTTTTGTCTACTCATTTAGTATTTTTTGACAAATTTATAACAGAGCTAGATAGATTTACTTGACGTTCGTCAAGAACGTTTTTTTTTGTAAACACGAGCTTTTATTCTACTCAATGTTTCTGGTGATACACCTAAAAAAGAAGCAATATATTGTTGTGGAACCCGCTGAAATAAATATGTTTGGGTGTTTAGTAAGTCTTTATAGCGTTCTTCTGCAGATTTGGTTACAAAGGATGCAATTACCTTTTGACACGTAATTAATTCATTTTCTATAGCAATTCTTCCAATTATTTCAAGTTTTGGTGCTTGTCTTAATAGTGCTTCAATTTTCTTTTTTGAAAAAACAAGTATTTCAGTATTTTCAATTACTTGATAATTTTCTGATGCTGGTATATTATAGGTATAACTTTCTCCAGCACAAATAAATTGACCTTCAGTATAAAAAAAAGCAGTTTTATCATTACCCTCTACATTATAAAAAAGTCTAACGCATCCTTTTTCTACAAAATAGATTTCGTTAGCTATTTTACCTTCTGTGAAAATCACATCGTTCTTCTTGTAAATTTTTTTTTCTGCTGCATTTTGTAATAACAATAATTCTCGCTCATCTAATGAGGTGTAAGTTTTAATGCTTTCAATTAACCTAGGCATATTTTTATGTTTTTGTACTATTTTTTGGTATGTTTTAATTTAAACATGGTGAGATGTTCAAATACGACTATCTTTAATTATTTCTTGTAAAATATGGTAAGTGTATTTATAGTTTTAATTCATGACTTTAACAATGTTTTTTGGCCATGGGTCTTTAAACTCATAACCATTACTCCAAAGTTCTATTTCTGTTTCTGTAAGAAAACAAGCGCTTAGTTGCGCTGTAAATTGATGTACTTTTTCTTTATCTCCAATAACGGTAAGGTCACAGTGTCTATCCCCAAAGCGTCCTGCTTGCTTTTTTAGTTGTTCTTTAAGTAAATTTATTTCTAGGTCAGATAGCCCATGGTCTTCACTTTCCACAATTCCAGATCGCCAAGACCCTATTATTTCAAGGTTAATACCGCCACCTGCTTGATTCCAAAGCATGGAATGCTTGTCCCTGCTTGCAAGCCAAAAGAACCCTTTACTACGATAAATTTTTTTGTCAAGGTGTTGATGGCACAAGTTCCAGAGTCTTTCTGGATGAAATGGGCGCTCATCTTTGATAACACTAGTTTCTAGGTTATAAGGTTTATCTGAATGCTCTTCCGCTTGTAAAATAGGTTGTAGCTCTTTAACTAATTGAGCAACTTTAAAATAATTATACCCTTCAATTTCAAATAATGATTCTATTTTAAGTTTACCAAATAACACAGAATGGGCAGATGCTAAAGGGTTTATTTGTTGAATAAAAGTAGCAATATCTGGTAGCTTATCTTTTTCGATTCTATCTGCCTTTGTAAGAATTAAATGGCTGCAAAACATAATTTGTTCAACCAATAAATTAACGGTGTCTCTCTTTCCTTTACTCATGTTCTGTTGCATTTGAGGTACAAGAGTTTCTCCGTAATTAAAATCATGCGCCAACATAAGACTGTCTACAAGCACCAACACTCCAGTTAATCGCACTTGTTTTTGTGTTTTAAAATATTGAATAAGCGGCATAGGATGGCAACTTCCAGAAGTTTCAATAATAATTAAATCAGGGTTTTGATGTTTTAGTAGTTTTTGTAGAGCTGCCTCAAGTTTTTCAATTCCTTTTTTGCTGCTCAGAACGCAAGAAGAAATGGATTCTAAAACACGGTTATTGTCTTCTACGATATCTGTATTACCCAATAGTTCTCCATCAACATCAAGTTCACTCATATCATTTACAATGGCACAAGTAGCAATATTTTTTTTTCTGGATTGCGATAATAAATTTCTAAAAAGAGTTGTTTTTCCAGATCCTAAAAACCCATTTAAGATAACGATTGGAACTTGATTTGTTTCGTTCATTTTTTCCTGTTATACTGGTTGATATGCTTTTGTTCTACAACGCAAATTTAGCAAATACAAACTGAATAGAACATCTGGAAAAGTCTGTTTAAATGGGTAAATGGTCATTCTTTTACTACTTTGTAGTAAGAAAAAACACCCCTAATTTTTCATAAGCTTAATATTGGAGCCTTTTACCTGTATTGCATGTCGTAAAGATTTTATCTTACTTTATAAAATCAAATTCTAAGAAATGCACTTTTATTTTTTATAATTAGGATTATGCGCATTGATGATGTCTTGGGCAATTTTATGCAAGTCTGTGTTAAAACCTGTTTCGTAAGTGTTAGATCCCAAGTCTACATTATAAATACTACTCAACCAAATTAAGCCACCTGTTTCTCTTACAATATCTCCTTGATGCCCTTTTGTATCGGTAAATATTGAAGTTTCACGAGGGCCAGATAGTGCAATATCGTCAAGTAGCAAGTTATCAACTTGCATTTGTGCTAGTTGAATAGTTGCCCATCCTGTGGGAATTGTAAAAATATTGGTGGAAGGGAATTCGGCACGCAGCGCATCTGCCAAAATTTCATGAACGGTTTCATTGATAAAGTAATCATAACCCTCTTCTATAGAGGTAAATCCGTTGTCTTGAGCCAATTGCTCCCAGTCAGCTGGAAAATCAGGAGGAGGTATAGATAAGAAAACAGTAATGTTTGGGTTGTTTTGTAAGGCATAAGCAATCCAGTCTCTAAATCCATCTGTAGGATTTTCTGGAAGTTTACCAGCGGTCATGCCAAAAACATCTACATTACCGGCATCAAGCGTTTCTTTAATAAGTTGATTGTTTGCTCCTGTATCATTCCATAAATTAATGGGCCTTCCGTTGTCGCCTCCTCTAAAAACTGTAATATCTTTATGATTAACATAACCGGCATCTATAGCTTGTTCTTCTATTTTATCGGCGTATGGTCTAAAAAAACTATTGCCAATTAATAGCATATTATAACCTTGTGTTTCTTCTAAGATTGGATGTGCCGTTGCTGGCTCTTCATCTTTGCTGCAAGCTGTGCACACTAATATAAAGGCCACTAGTAATATATTTAATTTCGTCATAAATAAACTATTTTATTTTTAGACTCCCATTTTCTTGATTAGTTTAATTACTCTCAGATATTATAATATAAACCTTGGTAGAATTGAGTTTTGATGGGTGTTCAATTGTTTTAGCAACTATTTTTTTCCAATAAGTTCAGTGGAATTTTATGGATTTACCTTAGTAAGAGTTGCGTTAGTTTTTGAAATTATTAAGGCAGTTATTTACAGTTTTAAGCTAAGAAGTTGCTTAATTATCTAAGGAGACTTTTTTTTAGTTATCCTATTTAAAAAACTTAAACTTTTTCCCGTCAAAATTATTGGGTGCTTATAATGCGTTGTTTCTAATGATGCTGCTCCTTAACATTCAAGAGATTTGCCAAGTCTTTACCATAATCTATAAAAGCGATGGTTTCATCAGTTCTAGCCAATTTTATTTTTTTAAAAATAATTAGTGCTTCACCATTACTTTCTAAATGATAAATTTGATGACTTTCGAAAAAGCGAATAATTTCATCCGTAAAAAAAGACCTAATTTCAGATTCATTATTTCCCATAAGTAGAAATTTTTTAGAAAAATCTGGATACATCGTAAAGTCAATATCTTTATAGCCGGTAAAAGCCATTACTCTGTCCAATATTTTTTCAAATACCCCTTCTTTTTCCATTGTAAAAACGGGTATTTTTCTATTCAGCTTTAAGACCATTAAAGTTGTATTAAAAGTCTCAGCAGTAAAGGCTTGTCCTTCATTAAAAGTTACATCTGCGATTTCCCAAGGCATATTTGAATCTTTAAATGTGCCTTTAAGACAATTTGATTTGCGCTCAATAGATCTAATTTCAAAAAAGTGAAATTTCTTTAAATAGGATGTATTCCAATTTACTTGACTCGTATATTGGTAGTCTTTTTCATTGGCTAAATTTTGCAGTCGGATTTGCCTTGCAGATAATTTTACATCTTGATTGTTTAAAGCAATTTTTAAAGCTCTGTTATAAGATGAGGAAGAAACGTGATTGTCTAATCCTTTAATAATAACTTTACCACCTGTATTATTTTGCACTTTTAAATAATCCACAATGTAATCCATATAGGTAATGCCTACTAATCTTGTCGCTGATAAATCAATATTAACATTGGCTCCAGAAGGAATTTGAGCCACCATTTTATCAATTTTTAAAATGCCTAAAAAGTTTGCAATTCCCTTAATTTTTATATCGTAACTGCCATCTGAGTTTTTAATCATATTTGAACCAGAACGATACACCATTCTAAAAAATTGAGGAATAGAAGCTTTGGCCAATAACATATGACTAATCATTGCCAATAACAATCCACCCAATAAACCAACTAGTAAATTGGTATAAAGTGTTAATATCATTGTACTTATAAAGAATATTAGCTGCTCTATTCCTTGATTATAAATTTGTTTAAATACTGCAGGTGAAGCCAATTTAAACCCAGTATACACCAATAATATAGCAAAAGCACATAGTGGTACTTGACGCATTACAGGACTTAACAGTACAATAAAAACCAGCAGTAAAAGACCCTGATACATATTAGACCACTTGGTTTTTGCACCATTATGTATATTAACTGTACTTCTAATTATTACAGCAATAATAGGCAATCCTCCAATCATACCCGCAACCATTGTACTTATTCCAATTCCCGTTAAATCCTTATTTAAATCCGTCTTGCGTTTATAAGGATCAATTTTATCTACAGCTTTGGCAATAGCAAGAGATTCAATACTTGTTATGATTAAAATGGAAATTACTGTTGTCCAAAATTCGATGGTATTGATTTTACCAAAATTGGGATGTAGTATAGAATCTGAAATATTATCAGGAATATCTAGCAGTAATTCAGGTCCTACTTCGTAGACTTTCCCTAAGAATGACAAGGTATGCTGGTCAAAGAAATTGAACAAATATACAAATGGAATAGAAAGACCAATAACCCACATTGGAGCTGGTAAAAAATGAAAAAATTTATAACTAATTTTAGAATGAAATAATAATAAAAGGAGTCCCACTACTGCAATAATCACTACAAATGGGTTGGCTTCTGGGAGGTAACGAAACGCATCAATAAGATTTTGGATAATACTTGGACTATCTGAATGCGTGCCTAAAGCAACATGAATTTGTTTCGCAAAGATAATAATACCTATAGCTGCTAAAATACCATGAATTACAGAAGAATGGAAAATGTCTGCCAATCGTCCTAATTTTAATACGCCTAATAACACTTGCAATGCACCTGAAACCACAACTGCTGCCAAAACATAATTAAATGCTTGTCCTGAGCCATCGTCCATCAATACAATACCAGAAAGTATTACTGCAATTACTCCTTTTGCAGGGCCGTTTACGGATATATGACCACCTCTGTAAAGTGTAGTAACCACACCACCAACAATTGCTGAAAAGATACCAGACATTGCCGGAGCTCCAGCTGCTAAAGCAATACCTAAAGACAGTGGTAAAGCAATAAGAGATACACTTACCGCTGCAATTAAATCACTTTGCCAATTCTCAATAAAACCTTTAAAACCTTTTTTTGGTGTAATCTCCATGTATTTAACTTTCGGTATTTATATAAGATTAAGTTAGAAAATATAAATCTAAATTGATGTTATATAATTGTGATAAATATATAGATTTTATTTATTAGTTGCTATACTTGATCTAGAATTACGAGTTAAAGTTTTAATAATCTGATAAGGGAAATATTTTTGTTATACAGTTTGACTGTAAATATCGAGTATCTTCTCTTTATTTTTTGTGGAAACTCCGATGTGAGATTTTAGAAGAAAAGGGGTGATTAAAACTTTTGGTACGAGGCTATTATTGGTTTAAAGATTGAGATGTTGGATTCAGGCAATCGTCCATTAGCGGTTTTATTTATTTTTTATTATTTGTCCTATTTCGATAGATGGTGATTACATGTCTTAAGTTTTCAACTTATTGAATTTAATTATAAATCATAAAAAGATAAAAATAAGATGTTTACACTAAACACGGTTAGGGTGTTTCAAAAGAAGATGGAAAAAATAATCCTGTATTAATTTTATA
>ENA-OSET01004856-OSET01004856.1-sediment-metagenome-genome-assembly--contig:-NODE-4856-length-11660-cov-13.475611_pt1 | contig 11660 bp, 13 predicted proteins | sample MGYA00237882_ERZ534229 | MGnify/ENA primary metagenome ERZ534229 (study PRJEB26408, sample SAMN06266212) | sediment metagenome | isolation source: Hudson Canyon methane seep mesocosm | place...
CTAAGCTCCCAAAGGGCAAGAGGATAAGCCCTATTCTTCGTCGTTATAAACCCTTAAATTAGAATGACTAATTCCGCAGCTTTATGCCTAGAATAATAGGGCTTCTTCTCTTGCTGAATCATGCACCGTCAAGTAGCTTGGGTATATAATACAAAGCCGAACTCCTTGTTCGGCTTTTTTATTACTTTTTTGGCTTACAAATATTCATGACTACAGCACTCTTTATTATTGCTATTGTTGCCGGTTTTGCAATTCTTATTTGGGGTGCAGATCGCTTTGTCGATGGTGCATCAAGCATTGCAACAAACCTAGGTGTATCCCCGCTACTCGTTGGACTTACAATTGTGGCTTTCGGTACTTCTGCACCTGAAATGCTGGTAGCAGCATTAGCCGCCTTTGATGGCTCTCCTGCACTAGGTGTTGGTAATGCGCTAGGCTCTAATATTACCAATATCGGATTAGTCCTCGGTATTACTATTTTAGTTACGCCGCTGATTGTTCATTCTGACACCCTAAAGCGTGAATTTCCTATGCTCGCTTTTGTAATGGGACTATCACTCTATTTAATGTGGGATTTAGAGCTTAGTCACCTTGATGGCATCATTTTATTTTCAGGCTTTATCTTAACCCTCTTTGGAATGGCATTCCTTGCTATTCACAGTAGTAAAAGCGATGCACTAGAACAAGAATTTGAACAAGAAGCCGCCTCTCATAAAATGACCACAAAACAAGCACTATTGAGCTTTATTATTGGTTTAACATCCTTACTTATTGGTTCAAAAGCACTTGTTTGGGGTTCTGTAGGTATTGCTGAATTATTAGGTGTAAGTGATCTCATTATTGGTTTAACCATTGTTGCTATAGGTACTAGCCTACCTGAGCTTGCTGCCTCAGTTATCTCTGCTCTGAAAAATGAACATGATATTGCTGTTGGTAACATTCTCGGTTCCAATATGTTTAATTTATTAGCAGTATTGGCAATGCCTGGATTAATCCAACCATTAGAACTGGATCCTATGCTATTGCTACGCGATATTCCCTTTATGTTTGCTCTTACACTTGCTCTCTTCCTATTTGCAAGCACAGGAAAAAAAGGAACTATTGGCCGCTTTGCAGGTTCACTTATGCTAATAAGCTATATTGGTTACAATGGTTTACTTGCTTACCAAAGTACTCAAGGAACTATTTGATATGAGTGAAGCTGACAAGTTAAAAGCACTTGGCCTTGCTGTTATCAATACAGAACTAGCAAGCATTTCAGCCTTACAAAGTCGTATTAATGATGACTTTGTTCAGGCTTGTCAGCATTTATTACATTGTGAAGGCCGTATTGTCGTCATTGGCATGGGGAAATCCGGTCATATTGGCGGAAAAATCGCTGCGACATTGGCGAGCACAGGCAGTCCAGCATTCTTCGTTCACCCTGGAGAAGCCAGTCATGGCGATCTTGGTATGATCACCGATAAAGACGTTGTTCTCGCCTTATCCAATTCAGGTGAAACAGGTGAAATACTCACCATATTGCCTCTCATAAAACGACTTGGCATTCCCCTTATTGCGCTCACGGGTAAACCTCATTCAACCTTAGCAAGCAGCGCGAATGTTCATATTGATGTCAGTGTAGAAAAAGAAGCCTGCCCATTAGGGCTCGCCCCGACATCAAGCACAACAACCACCTTGGTTATGGGTGATGCACTCGCTATCGCCCTACTTGAAGCTAGAGGTTTTACAGCTGAAGATTTTGCCTTATCTCACCCCGGTGGCAACCTTGGCCGGAGATTACTGCTCCATGTCAGTGATATTATGCATACGGGCAATGCAATCCCTACAGTTCAGAACAGTGCAATTATTGCTGATGCCTTAGTTGAAATGACGGATAAAGGACTGGGAATGACCGCTGTAATGGATGACAATAATCATGTTGTCGGAATTTTTACAGATGGCGATTTACGGCGAGTATTAGCTCAAGCCTTAGATATTCATACCACTAACCTAGTAGACTTTATGACCGTTGACTGTAAAACAGGTCGTTCTGATATGCTTGCAGCAGAAGTATTAGAGCTAATGCAACGTTACAAAATTAATGCATTATTAATAACAAATGATGAGCAACAACTCGTTGGCGCCATTAATATGCATGATTTACTTCGTGCCGGCGTAGTCTAAACAGGAATCAATATGCAAGATATTCTCGAAAGAACAAAAGATATAAAACTCGTCATTTTTGATGTAGATGGTGTGTTAACGGATGGCAGCATCATTATTGGTGATGATGGCGAAGAATATAAAGCCTTTCACTCTCGTGATGGCCACGGCATGAAACTCCTACAATATACTGGAGTTGAAATTGCTATCATTACCGGACGTACATCTAAAGTTGTTGAGTTTCGCATGAATAGTTTAGGTATCAACCACCTTTATCAAGGACAAAAAGTAAAACTGCCTGCATTTGAAGAGTTAATTGAACGCTTAGGTTTAACTGCTGAACAATGTGCCTATGTAGGTGATGATTGGGTCGACCTTGCCATTATGAGTCGGGTTGGATTCGCAGTTGCAGTACAAGATGCAGATGCTATCGTAAAAAAACATGCGCACTGGATCACGCCAGCTAAAGGTGGCAAAGGTGCGGCACGCGAAGTATGTGAATTAATTATGGAAGGACAGGGCACCCTGCAGGACCAAATTGAACGCCATTTCTAACATTCCTTTTTTAGCTAAAGTCTTATTGCCTATTCTGGCAATTATGACTTTGTGGCTGCTGTCAGATGAAGAATCGACATCTGAACTCAAGCATAAAAGTGAGGTCAATAAAGCCAGCGACTATGCCATGACACAGTTCACTATGACGGTGATGGACGCTGAAGGTAATCCTTCTCGCCTCATTACCGGTGATGAAATGGCTCACTACCCTGAAGATGATAGTACAGAAATAATTAACCCTATTGCTCAGTTTCTCGAGTTAGAAAAGAAGACTTGGATTGTATCCTCCAATAAGGGAACAACCACAGGTAAAGGGGATGATATTCTACTCACTGGCAACGTAATTATCACGCAAGAAAATAACCCTGAGATTGAGCTACGAACAGAAAAACTCAACTTAGACACCTTACATAATACGGCTTACACCGATCTTGCTGTCAGCATGAAATCACCTTATGGTGCCACTGACTCCATCGGCATGCATGCTTCACTTAAACAAAAAACAATCAACCTCCACTCACGGGTGAAAGGACATTATGATGCGCCACCTACCAACTAAATTATTAATTACATTCTTTATCGTATTGCCCTCTTTAAGTTGGGCCTTACCTAGCGACCGTCAAAAACCTATCGATATTGAAGCAGATCATGCTCAACTTGATGATGAACGTGGTGTCACTCAATATAAAGGTGATGCAATCCTCACTCAAGGTACGCTCAAAATAGAGGGTGACATCATCACTTTTTATTATGATGAAGATAAACAACTTACCAAAGCAGTAGCACAAGGTAAGTATGCAAAATACCAGCAAATACAAAAACCGGGGGAAACGCCGGTCAAAGCACGTGCACTTCAAATGGAATATCACGCACAATCACAAAAAATCTATTTAATTGGCAAAGGCCATGTTTGGCAAAATGGAGATGAATTTAGTGGCGCGCGTATCGAATATGATATTACTAAAAACATCGTCAATGCTAGCTCAAAACCAGTTAAAACGGAGAATGGAGAAAAACCACGTAAAGGTGAGCGTATTCACATTATTATTCAACCTCCAGGTAGTAAGAAAAAAACGAGTTCTACTAAAGTAACTAACACTAAAGTGATTAAAAAGGCAGAGCCTACAACGACACCACAGAAAAAGAACACAGGCTACCCCACAGCAACAACAACGACCAACCTAAATATTCGAACGGGTCCAGGTACTCAATACACTAAAATAGCGACCTTTAATGTGGGTACTTTGCTCTATATACTGACTGAGCAAAAAGACTGGCTACAAGTCCGAGGAACCGTTGGCGAGCAAGCGGTTATAGGTTGGGTTTCTCGTCGTTATATTCAAGCAGCTAACTAATTGGAATCTCTCTAAAATGAGCCTATTATCTGCCCAAACTTTATCAAAAAGCTTTGGTGACCGCCAAGCTGTTAAAGACATCTCTCTCGAAATAAATAGTGGAGAGATTGTTGGTTTGCTCGGCCCCAATGGTGCTGGTAAAACAACGAGCTTTTATATGATTGTTGGTCTTATCCCCGTCGATCACGGTACTATTTTTCTTGATCAACGGGAATTAACGCACGATCCTATTCACCAGCGAGCACAACTAGGTATTGGCTATTTACCACAAGAAGCATCGGTATTCCGTAAGCTGTCTGTTGCCGATAATATCTATGCCATTATTGAAACTCGAGACGATCTTACTAGTGAAGCTAAACAAGACCTTCTTGAACGGCTGCTAGATGATTTTCATATTCAACATATCCGTAACTCTCTTGGTATGGCACTATCAGGTGGTGAACGCCGCCGAGTTGAAATAGCCCGTGCTTTAGCCATGGAGCCTCAGTTTATTTTACTTGATGAACCTTTTGCAGGCGTTGACCCAATATCTGTATTAGACATTCAGGGCATTATAAAAGAACTTGCCCAGCGTGGAATTGGCGTATTAATTACAGATCATAATGTTCGAGAAACACTCAAAGTCTGCGAACGTGCGTATATATTTAATGAAGGCGAGGTGATCGCGAAAGGGACTCCCGAAGCAATCATGAAAGATAAACGCGTGCTCAGTGTCTATCTGGGACGAGATTTCCGCCTCTAAATCATGGATGATTATGAAAAAAGTATTCGATATTAATTCTCTAAGGCTACGAACACATCAAGTACTTGAACTTGAACAGCATGGCCTAGCAAAAGTAATTAATATTACTGTAATGCTACTGATTGCTTTGACATTAGTCATCGTCTTTCTTGAAACTGTACCTGAAATCTATCAAAACCATCAGAGCTTATTTTCTATCTTTGAAATCATCTCTATCGCATTATTTAGCATTGAATATATTGCGCGAGTCTGGAGTGCAGCAGAGGCTAATTCTGATACGCCATGGAAAAGTCGGTATCAATATATTTTCAGCCCTCTCGCCCTAATTGATTTACTCGCCATTGCTCCATTTTATTTAGGCTTATTTATCCAGATCGACACGCGCTATTTAAGAGCAGTTCGCTTACTGCGTGTACTCAAGCTAACCCGTTATTCCAGCTCTTTAAGCACGTTACTTCAAGTATTAAAAAATGAGCTTCCCGGCATCATTTCAGCCTTAAGTATCTTATTTATGCTTATCATATTAGCCTCCTCCGCCATGTACCTAGTAGAACGTGATGTCCAGCCTACTAACTTTGGATCTATTCCTCAGGCCATGTGGTGGGCAACCATTACTCTCACAACGGTAGGTTATGGTGACGTTGTTCCAGTTACTCTTCTTGGAAAGTCCCTAGGTATTATCATCACAATATTAGGGGTAGGTATCGCTGCACTACCTGCCGGTATCATTGCCAGTGGTTTTACTAATGAAATGCAGATTCGCCGCGATGAATTTCGAGCAAAAGTAGTCACTCTTCTCTCTGATGATGGCGAACTCACACATGATGAAATAAGAGAATTAGAACACCTCAGGTTGAAACTAAACCTGAGTATTAAAGAAAGCAAATCATTGATTAGATTATCAAGAACAGGTCATACAACAACGGCTTTCAAACACTGCCCCCACTGCGGAGAACATTTACACTACCACTAAACAGATGACTCAAGACTCATAAAACTGAATCTGATTTTTCCCTTTTGTTTTAGCTGTAAACATAGCCGCATTAGCACGTCTCAAAATAACGGAACCGCTTTCAGCCTCCGCTGTAATTAATTCAATCCCAATACTAAAACTTACATTCACAATATGATCACTAATCACAATAGGTTCAACGGTTACTTTTTGTAACTTCTCAGCAATATGTACGGTATTATCAACAATACTGTCTTCCATATTCGGTTTCACATGAAAAAGAACGACAAACACATCACCGTCCATTCTAGCAATCGTATCGGTTGCCCTTATCTTTATCTAGTCTATCCATAAGTAAACGTCGATTAGGTAGCATAGTTAAGGGGTCGTATATTGCTAAGTTCTTCGCCTGTTCTTCATGCCTCTTTTGTTTGGTTATATCTGTAAACATCGACACAAAATGTGTAATTTCACCTTCAGCATCTTTTACTGCTGTAATCGTCTGCATTTCTGGAAAAATTTCGCCATTTTTGCGTCTATTCCATATTTCACCCGTAAACTTACCCTCAGAAAACAGAGCCTTCCACATATTTTCATAAAACTATTTTGACTGTCTTCCTGATGATAATATACGAGGGTTTTCGATGCATGATTTAAACAGTCAAATAGCATCAGCGGCGGAACAACAAAGTTCAGTCAGTGAAGATATAAACCGTAATATCGTTCAGATAAGTGCTAATGCTGATGAAGCAATCACTGGCGTTAACACCGCCAATACTTCAGCGAGCGTTCTCGCTGAAAGTGCTCAGACTCTCACCAGTATGATCCAGCGCTTTAGGGCAGCTTAGCTTCTTCACGCTCAGGGAAAAATAATCTCGGTTCAACACGCTCATCATTTAAGCTAACACCTAAATGTAAATGTGGTCCAGTCACTCGTCCTGTCATCCCCACGGTACCAATGACGTCGCCTTGGTTAATACTTTGGCCATCGATAACATCAATTTTATCCATGTGACAAAACATGGTCACTAAGCCTTGTCCATGATCAATAAAGACGGTGTTGCCATTAAAGAAATAATCACCTGTACCACGGATGATACCCTTTGCAGGTGCATGAATCTCTGTCCCCACTGGGGCGGCAATATCCATCCCACTATGCGGTCTTCTTGGCTGGCCATTGAATACGCGACGACGACCAAACAAACCACTTACTCTACCTTCAATAGGCCATATAAACTGCGTTGGCACCATATCTAATTCCATCCAATTTTCTAATGCTGCACTGATATTTGATCGTTCAGCATTAATCCGTTTCATATCATAGTTTGTCGGATTAACTTTACGTTTGTCTTTAATTTCGATATGTTGAGTTGGATATGATTTATCTTTAATTTCAAACGCTGCTTTACTGGTTTTCCCATCAGACTTAACGGTTAAATATTGAGTACCAATTTTGGCACTTAAAGAAACGCCGACCACAGCAAGCCATTGTTGTTCACGTTTTAATACCATCACCTTACGTTTTTTATATGTTACCTGCGGTCGAGCTTCCCCCCCCACAGCTAATGGCACAATAACCACACCACCAGGAACAGCTAACTGTTGAGGCAGTTCATCGGCTGATACCACAAGTGATAAGCCAATAAATAGCAGTGAAACCGTTAATCTAATCTTATTCAGTGTCAATAACTTCACAGTGTATTTGTCCTTGTTGCAATCTAATATTAAGATGCTCTCCTTGAGTAACATCACTCGCTCTTCGCACTACTTTTCCCGAATCAGCAAGGCTTGTAATACTATATCCACGTTCTAATGTATTTAGAGGGCTTACCGCCGATAAAGTACGCATTGTATGCGCTAAAGATAATTTATTCCTTTGTACCTGTTGCTGAATCGCACTGTCCATTCTTTTTCTAATTTGCGATACCGCCTTTTTCTGGCTATTCACTTCTGGTAGCGGTGATAGTGCCTGAAACTGTTGTATCAAGGTATGCTGGCGATAATGCATATTGACGAGTTTTTTATCCATCACCTGATGTAATCGATCTTTTAAATGAGCCACTCGCTGCTGCTGTACTTCAATTTTTGATTGTGGGTGTATTAATCGAACAGCCCAATAATCTAAGTGTTGACGTCTCTCATTAATAAGCTGAGCCCAACCTCGTTGCAATTGAGATGAAAGATGTTCAAGCTTTTTTTTATGTTGATTAATGGTTACTTGAGGCTCAGGAAGACGTTGCTGTAAATGTCTTAGCTGGGTCTGAAAATATTTCAATTGATGTTTCATCAACAAGGTTAACCGCTGATAATGGGCCTCAACGTTTCTTAGTAGCTCAACGGCATCTGGCACCACAATTTCAGCTGCTGCTGATGGCGTTGGCGCTCTCACATCAGCAATAAAATCAACAATCGTAAAGTCAACCTCATGCCCTACCGCACTAATCACCGGAAGCTGGCAAGAAAATAACTTGCGCGCAAGCTGTTCATCATTAAAACTCCATAAGTCTTCTAATGAACCGCCCCCTCGACTAAGTATTAACACATCGCATTCTTGCCGCTGCTCTGCTACTTTAATTGCATTAATAATTTGTTGGGCTGAATCACTACCTTGAACAGCAACAGGATAAAGAACAACATTTGCAGCAGGAAACCGTCGGTTTAACACAGTTAAAATATCATGCACTGCCGCGCCATCTGGCGAAGAGATAATACCGATACGTTGAGGTAAGTTTGGGAGTTCTTTTTTATGCTCCTGAGAAAACAAACCTTCCTCTCCCAGACGATGTTTCAGCGCTTCATACGCTCGCTGTAAAGCACCACTACCCGCTTCTTCCATATGTTCAACAACAAGCTGAAATTCACCCCGACCTTCATATAAGGTCACTCGAACGCGTAATAAAACCTGCATACCATTTTTTGGCGTAAAACGTACATTACGGTTACGATTTCTGAACATAGCACAACGTACTTGCGCAACTTCATCTTTCAAAGTGAAATAAATATGACCCGAAGCTGGCATTGCTAAATTTGATATTTCACCTTCCACCCAAATAAGGGGAAATGAACCTTCCAAAACACCTCTTGCCTCACGCACTAAACGTGAAACGGCATAAACCTCTTTAACGGGTCTGGATGCTAATGTTGTATTACTATCTAATGCCATAAAAAACTTAGAAAAAAAGTGTAAATATTGTTATAATTGACTGGATAATACCACAAGTACTATCAGGATCATGACCTATGAGAATCGCTCAAGAAGCCCTAACCTTCGACGATGTTTTGTTACTCCCCGCTTATTCTAACGTAATGCCACGGGATGTGAACTTAACAACCAAACTTACCCGTGACATCAACATCAATATTCCGCTGTTATCAGCAGCAATGGATACGGTTACTGAAAGTCGTTTAGCTATTGCTATCGCACAAGAAGGTGGCCTAGGTATTCTTCATAAGAATATGACAATCGAAGAACAAGCAGCCGAAGTGCGTAAAGTAAAACGCTTCGAAAGTGGTGTTGTTCGCGATCCTATTACCGTTTCACCAACGGCGACTATTGGCGAAGTTCTTGAATTAACCCGTGCTAATAAGTTTTCAGGAATGCCTGTTGTCGATGGCGATGATCTTGTCGGTATCGTAACCAGTCGTGATTTACGCTTTGAAACACATTTTGATAACCCTGTTTCTTCAGTGATGACAACGAAAGAAAATTTAGTTACCGTCAAAGAAAATGCTGATAAAAAAGAAGTTTTAAATTTACTTCACACCAACCGTATTGAAAAAGTACTGGTTGTTGATGATAACTTCCACCTTCAAGGCATGATCACGGTTAAAGATATTCAAAAATCAACAGAAAACCCATTAGCATCTAAAGATGATCAACAACGTCTTCGTGTTGGAGCTGCAACCGGTATTGGTGCTGAAAGTCAGGCTCGTGTTAAAGCATTAGCTGAAGCAGGTGTTGATGTGATTGTTGTTGATACCGCTCACGGTCACTCACAAGGTGTACTAGATCAAGTACGCTGGGTTAAAGATAACTATCCTCAAGTACAAGTAATTGGCGGCAATATTGCCACAGGTTCTGCGGCAACTGCCTTAGTTGAAGCCGGTGCGGATGCCGTTAAAGTCGGTATTGGTCCAGGTTCAATCTGTACAACTCGTATTGTTGCTGGTGTGGGTGCTCCTCAAATCACTGCAATCAGCAATGTTGCTAAAGCATTAGAAGGAACAGGCGTTCCATTAATTGCTGATGGCGGTATTCGTTACTCAGGTGATGTTGCTAAAGCACTCGTTGCAGGTGCTCATACCATCATGTTGGGCGGTATGTTTGCTGGTACTGAAGAATCACCTGGCGAAGTTGAGTTATTCCAAGGTCGTTCTTATAAATCATACCGAGGCATGGGCTCATTAGGCGCAATGCAACAAAAGCAAGGCTCAAGTGATCGCTACTTCCAAGAGTCAAGCGAAGCAGATAAATTAGTACCAGAAGGTATCGAAGGTCGCGTTCCTTTTAAAGGTAATTTAGGCCCTGTTATCCACCAATTATTAGGCGGAATTCGTTCTAGTATGGGTTACACAGGTAGTGCAACAATCGAAGATATGCGTACAAAACCTGAGTTTGTCCGTGTAACCACTGCAGGAATGAACGAAAGTCACGTCCATGATGTAACGATTACGAAAGAAGCACCTAACTACCGCGTTTAATGAGAGCCTAACTCTCACTTAATACTTTGTCATTCCCGAGTGTTCTTATCGGGAATCTATTCATTACCCAATGGATCCCCGCTTAAAACATGCGGGGATGACGGTTATAACTTCATGATAAGTGATTGTTAAATTATCATTGAATTAGCCTTATTTATTTCAGAGAATCTTATGAGCCACAATATCCACGACCACCGAATTCTTGTTCTTGATTTTGGATCACAATACACCCAACTTATTGCACGTCGTATTCGTGAAGCAGGTGTTTATTGTGAACTAAGAAACCCTGAAATCACTGAAGCTGAAGTAAAAGAATTTAACCCTAAAGGCATTATTCTTTCAGGTGGTCCTGATTCAACCATTGGCGATGAAGCCCCTGTTGCACCTCAATTTGTATTTGATTTAGGCATTCCCGTCTTAGGTATTTGTTACGGCATGCAAACCATGGCAATGCAATTAGGTGGACACGTTGAATCATCAGAGCACCGTGAATTTGGTTATGCTCAAATTCGTGCTCGTGGTCACTCAAGCCTGTTACGTGATATTCAAGATCACACAACAGAAGAAGGTTTTGGCCTACTTGATGTTTGGATGAGCCATGGGGATCGCGTATCTAAAATTCCTGACGGCTTTAAAGTGATTGCCAGCACCGATAGTGCTCCGTTTGCAGGCATGGCAGATGAAGAACGACAATTCTACGGTGTTCAATTTCACCCAGAAGTAACACACACTGCTCAAGGCCAACGTATTATCGAGCGCTTCCTAACAGAAATCTGTGAATGTGAAACACTCTGGACTTCAGCTCAAATTATTGAAGACAGTATTAAAACAATCCGTGAACAAGTCGGTGATGATGATGTTTTATTAGGCCTCTCTGGCGGTGTTGATTCATCAGTAGTTGCCGCATTATTAGACAGAGCTATTGGTAAACAACTTACCTGTGTCTTCGTAGATAATGGCCTACTTCGCCAAAATGAAGGTGATGATGTGATGGCCATGTTTGCTAAAAACATGGGCATTAAAGTGATTCGTGTTGATGCAGAAAAACGTTTCTTAGATGAACTTGCAGGTGAAAATGATCCTGAGAAAAAACGTCGCATTATTGGCCGTGTTTTTGTAGAGATCTTTGAAGAAGAATCAAACAAACTAAGCAATGTAAAATGGTTAGCTCAAGGGACAATCTACCCTGATGTGATCGAATCCGCAGCAG
>ENA-OSET01004858-OSET01004858.1-sediment-metagenome-genome-assembly--contig:-NODE-4858-length-11658-cov-19.405923_pt1 | contig 11658 bp, 11 predicted proteins | sample MGYA00237882_ERZ534229 | MGnify/ENA primary metagenome ERZ534229 (study PRJEB26408, sample SAMN06266212) | sediment metagenome | isolation source: Hudson Canyon methane seep mesocosm | place...
GGTTTTATGCCTGCACACCCCGCAGCATTTATTAAACGGTCTGCTTATAAAAAAGTAGGCCGGTATAAGATCGGATATAAAATTGCTGCTGATTTTGATATGTTTGTTAGATTGTTATTACATGATAAGTGTAGACATACAACTTTAAACCAAACTCTGGTGAGGATGCGTATTGGTGGTATAAGTACTTCGGGTATAAATAGCTACTACATTTCAAGCAAGGAGATGATGCTTTCTTTGAAAGAAAATAACATTTTCACATGTTGGCCTTTTATTTTATTTCGATTGCCAATTAAGTTTTTTCAATCGTTAAAGTTCAAGTTTTTTAAACAGTAGGAAACTAAATGATCCCTGTTATTATGTCAGGCGGAAGTGGTACACGCTTATGGCCTTTATCTCGCAAACATAAACCCAAACAGTTTTTAGCCTTGTTTGGCGACAACACGATGTTTCAAGAAACCTTAGGTCGATTATCAGGTCTAGACGAACTGCAAGCCCCGATTGTTGTTTGTAATAATGATCACCGATTTATGGTTGCAGAACAATTGCAACAGTTAGCTGTTATGAAGCCAACTATCCTATTAGAACCCTTTGCTAAAAATACCGCCCCAGCATTAGCGATTTCGGCATTACAAGCTATGGTATCGGGCGGCGATCCTATTTTGTTAGTTCTAGCTGCCGATCATGTTATTGATGATATTCCTGCTTTTCACCACGCTATTTCTTTAGCAAAAATTGAAGCTGAAAAGGGAGCGTTGGTGACATTTGGTATTGTGCCTACTTCACCAAATACTGGTTATGGCTATATCCAAGCAAACGAGAAAAACACCATTAGTAAGGTTAAAGCCTTTGTCGAAAAGCCAGATTTAGAGACCGCTAATAATTATGTTGCTTCGGGTAACTATTATTGGAATAGTGGCATGTTTATGTTTAAGGCATCGACCTTAATTAATGAATTAGAAAAACACTCACCTGATATCCTTAATAGCTGCCGTGAGGCACTGGCTAAAGGCCAAAGTGATTTAGATTTTATTCGTTTGGAGTGTGATGCTTTTGAAGCTTGTCGGTCTGATTCTATTGATTATGCCGTGATGGAACATACTGATAAAGCGGTGGTTGTGCCCTTAGACGCTGGCTGGAGTGATGTAGGATCATGGTCATCGTTATGGGAATGTGCTGAGCAAGATGGCGATAGTAATGTCTTGCAAGGTGACGTGATGATAGATGACGTACAAAACTCTTATATTCACAGTGAACATCGCTTAGTCTCGGTGCTTGGACTTGACCATATTGTGATCGTCGAAACGGCAGATGCCGTCATGGTTGCCAGTAAAGATAGTGCACAGAATGTTAAAGAAATTGTAAATCGATTAAATAAAGAAAAACGTTCAGAAGCTGAAGCTCATCGTTTATGTTATCGCCCTTGGGGGCATTATGATTCGATTGACCATGGTGAGCGTTTCCAAGTAAAGCGTATTACTGTTAATCCTGGTGCATCATTATCATTACAAATGCATCATCACCGTGCAGAGCACTGGATTGTCGTGACTGGAACAGCTGAAGTGACCTGTGAAGATAAGGTGACACTGCTATCTGAAAATGAATCAACTTATATTCCTGTAGGGAAAAAACATCGATTACATAATCCTGGGTGCGTTCCATTAGAAATAATCGAGGTGCAATCAGGTAGTTACTTAGGCGAAGATGATATTGTGCGGTTTGATGATGATTATCGTCGTTGTTAGGTAATGGCAGGTGAAGGATATATGTTTCATGAGGTGGCTTATACTGGCATTATATTCTCACCGTCATTCCCGAGATCTTTTATCGGGAATCTGCTGATGCATGATAGATTCCTGCTAGAAGCATGCAGGAATGACGGTAATAGAAGCAGGCGGGAATCCAACGATAGTGACTATTTTCACGGTCCATGGGTTCCGGTTTTCACGGGAATGACGAAGGTGGAGCTACAAATTCAATGGTAACGGGTATAGATATTAATGAGTTAATGGTTCGCAGTGGTGTGCAATTTGGTACCAGCGGTGTTCGAGGTTTAGTTATCGACATGACCGATGACGTCTGTTTTTCTTACGTCACGGCCTTTTTGCAATATCTGACTGAAAAACAACTCATCTTACCCAATGGCCAAGTCGGTATTGCCGGTGATTTAAGAAATAGTACGCCTAGAATTATGAATGCAGCTGCAGCAGCATGTATCGTAATGGGCTTTGAGCCAATCAATTATAGCTACATTCCATCACCGGCTGTTGCTCTGTACGGCTTGGAAAAACAAATGCCAACTATTATGGTGACGGGTAGTCATATTCCAGACGATCGAAATGGTATTAAGTTTAATACGCCACTGGGTGAAATATTAAAATCAGATGAAGAAGGCATACGAACTCAACTGGTCGATATTAACGATGAACTGTTTACAGTAGAAGGTAGTTTACTTAAAGAAAACTACTTACCTACAGCTTCTTTAGAAGCCGAGCATCATTACTTACAACGGTTTATTAATTTTTTACCTATAAATTGCCTTGCAGGAAAACGAATTGGGCTATACGAACATTCATCGGTATCAAGAGATTGTTTTAAAATTATTTTAGAGCAACTTGGTGCTGATGTGACCTCATTAGGTCGTAGCGATAAATTTATCTCTGTTGATACCGAAGCAATTCGACCGGAAGATGTCTTGCTTGCCAAGCAGTGGAGTGGAGTGCATCACTTTGATTGTATTATCTCTACTGATGGTGATGGAGATAGACCACTTATCAGTGATGAAAAAGGTAATTGGTTACGAGGTGATATTGCAGGATTTTTATGTGCTCAGTATCTACAAGCTGATATCGTTATTACGCCTGTGAGTAGTAATTCTGCAGTAGAAAAGAGCCAACTGTTCGACCAGGTTATTAGAACTAAAATTGGTTCCCCGTATGTAATAGAGGCCATGCAGCATGCACAGCAGAATGACGATACACAAACGACTGTTGGTTATGAGGCTAACGGTGGGTTTTTGCAACAAACAGAAATAAGCCAAAATGACAAAATATTATCACCATTACCTACCCGTGATGCTGTTATTGTTCCTATAGCTATTCTGTTACTTGCTCAAAAGCAGCAGTTAACTATTTCTGAATTACTTACAACATTGCCGCAGCGTTACACCTACAGTGATCGATTAAAAGATTTTTCCATTGAAAAAAGTCAGCGACTCATTGCGGGGCTCATTGCCAGTGATATAAAGACTAACTTGGCTAATATCAATGCGATGTTTCCTGAATTTACTATTCCGGTTGACATCGATATAACCGATGGTGTTCGAATCACTTTTGATAACGATGAAGTTGTACATCTTCGTCCATCGGGTAATGCGCCTGAACTGAGGTGTTATACAGAATCATCATCTGCCAGCAATGCTGCCTCTTTATGTCAAGTAGTTATGGCTGTGTTAACGGGTTTAAATAATTGATGAGATTATTGCTTACAGGGGCAACAGGGTTCGTTGGTAGTGAGGTTATTAAACAGTTATTAGCTGAAGACATAGACGTTATTGCTGCTGTTAGAACAGATGATTCAATATTACCAGTTGGTGTTCAGCGGTTTTTAGCAAGCGACCTTTCAGAACCTATTGATTGGTTATCAGCTCTGGTAGATGTTGATGTAGTTATTCATTTGGCTGCTCGGGTTCATGTTATGAATGATTCTGCAGTTGACCCTCTGACTGAGTTTAGGAAGGTGAATACGGCTGGAACCCTAAATTTAGCTAGGCAGTCTGCTGATGCTGGCGTCAAACGGTTTATCTTTCTAAGCTCAATTGGTGTAAATGGAAATAACAATTACCAGTCATTTTCAGAGTCAGATAGGCCAAGCCCTCAAGAGCCGTATGCTATTTCTAAATGTGAAGCAGAGAAGGACTTACTTTCTTTAGCTGAAGAAATAGAAATAGAAATGGAAGTGCTAATTATTCGTCCTCCTTTAGTTTATGGGCCAAAAGCTCCGGGTAATTTCGACAGTTTAATGAAGTGGGTTAATAAAGGTGTTCCTCTACCTTTAGGCTCTATTAATAACCAACGTTCTTTTGTGGCACTGGATAATTTAGTTGGCTTTATTATCCATTGTATTCATCACCCTAAAGCAGCGAATGAGATATTTCTAATTTCTGATGGTGAGGATGTTTCTACTACAGAGTTACTGCAAAAAGTAGTGAACGCTTTTGGTAAGAAATCACGGTTACTACCTGTTCCAGTCTGGTTGATGACGATTGCAGCTAAATTAATAGGGAAGGGGGGCGTGGCAAACCGCTTGTTTGGAACCTTGCAAATTGATAGTTCTAAAGCTCGTGATTTATTGGGATGGAAGTCAGTAATTACAATGGATGAACAGTTGAAGAAAACAGCGGATGCATATCTGGAAAAAGAAAAGAGTTTATAAATATGAAGCTGTAGGTTGGACTTCAGTCCAACTTTGAGCCTTTGACAAAAGCCCGATGTCGGGTTGAAACCCGACCTACGATCCGGGTAGGGTGATAATTATGGAAATAGGTAGATGAAAAGGTTATTTGATTTGGCTTTGGCAATTATAACGAGTTTGATGCTCGTTTTGCCTATTGTTGTTGTTGCGATATTAGTAAAGTTAACATCTAAAGGACCGGCATTATATTGGTCTGATCGAGTAGGTAAAAACAATCATATTTTTCAAATGCCAAAATTTCGGAGTATGAAGGTCGATACGCCTGCAGTAGCAACGCACTTGCTAGAAGATCCTAAAAGTATGCTGACACCGGTAGGCGATTTTTTACGTAAGTCGAGTTTAGATGAGTTACCTCAACTATGGTCTATTTTTGTGGGAGATATGAGTTTTGTTGGCCCCCGTCCAGCATTATTTAATCAGGATGATTTAATAAAATTAAGAACAGAGCAGGCTGTACATGAATTAACTCCAGGCTTAACTGGGTGGGCCCAGATTAATGGTAGGGATGAATTACCTATCCCTCAAAAAGTAGATTTGGATGTTGAATATGTTCAGATGCAATCATTTTGGTTTGATATTAAAATATTGTGGCTTACTTTTTTGAAGGTGGTGCGGCGCGATGGTGTGTCTCATTAATGTTGTTATTTAGAACTATTCCCTGCTTAAGCTAGTTGCCCACACTTTAATTTGGTTTGTTTTTCGGGGGATAACGGTTTGACACGGAAGCGTAACCGTGAGACTCTAAACCAATATTTAAGAGGTTTATTATGAACATTGGTGCGCAACTGTCAGCTCAAAGAAAACAATATGACAAAGTATGTCCTTCATGTAATGAGCATTTTAACGGTATAAAGATTGCCGTGTTCTGCTCAAATAGATGCCGGCAAAAAGCTAAATATATTCGTAATAAAATAACTACACCTAAAGTTATCAATCGAGAAGTCGCATTGTCAAAAGAGTTGGGGCTTAGCTCTCCCTATGATTGGAGTAATATTAATATTGCTACAGATGTATTTATCTTAAGGGTATTAGAAGGGTGCAATGTTAGAGATATAACACGATGTGCTATGTATTTTGGTATTGAGCGTGTTGGTGCTGTCATTGTGAGAATTACTGACACAGTAACGTTACAAATTGTTGAAAGACAATATTCTAATATTAGTAAGGTATTTAATGGATCTTAAGCTACATTTTTTGCCGAAAGCTACTCGCTCATTGTTCGTTGAATTGTCAAAGAATACAGATATTGAAATAACCAACGCTACATTAATGGGGGGAACAGCATTAACCTTGTTGATTGGCCATCGACTAAGTGAAGATTTAGATTTCTTTTTCTTTCAAGAAAAGTTACCTGTCGAGCTAAATAAATTGATAGCTAGTCTCAAAAACAGTCACTCTGTACATAGTACGCTGACATCATCTCAAATATCCCAAGCAAGAATTAATGGATACAACATTGAGGACTATATTAGAGAATATCTCATTGATAATGTAAAGATTAGTTTTAGTGTGATGGCTAAGGGAGGCGAATCAAGAGCTAACTATTTTAGAACTGCGGAAAAGAATAACTATCAAGGTGCTTTCGATATCCTCAGTCTAGATAGTTTGTTTAAGTCTAAGGCCGTTACACTCAATGATAGAGTGAAATCAAGGGATTTATTTGATCTTATGGTGTTGGTTCGTGATCATGGCTACACAATAGCTGATATTGTTGAGTCGATTATGATTGTTGATGATAAGGATGAGCAGCAAGCTAATGCTGTCATTGAAGTGTTACTTGGAATTGTACCTTTAGATGATAATGATCCAGGCTTTAATTCGATTAACCTTGATGTTTCAATGAGTGATATTTATAATTTTTTTCGCCAAGAAGTTGATAAATATGAACAGTCAATTGCAAAAACAGAAATAGAAGGTGCTAGAAATAGGCGAATGAAAAATAAAAGCTTGTCATGGTAATCCCTCCATTTTTAATGGAGATCAGCAGTAGAACTTTTTCTCTGTGTTAATTTTAATTTCTGAACTGGGGTGATACTACCAATTGGAGTTACGGTTAAAAGATGATTTTGGTTTCCATTTTATATTTTAAGGTATACAATGATAATTAAGTTTATCTTATTGGGTGGCTTTATGAACAAAATTTCTGTTAAGATCCAAAATAGGCAAGTCGGGGAACTTTTTTTTGAAGCCGGTAGTAATCGCTATGGATTTAACTACACGGCCGATACCTCTCCTATCTCTTTGATTATGCCTTACAAAGCATCGACGTATTTGTGGCAAGACCGCTTACACCCGATTTTTGATATGAACATGCCAGAAGGTTATTTGTTTGAAATATTGAAAAACTATTTAAATAAACAGCATGGTTATATTAATGATTTTTTGTTGTTTTCTTATCTATGTCCTAATATTCAAAGTAGGCTTTTATTTAATAGTGAGTTTTCCGATAGTCATTTTAATGTGATTGATTTGGATGATATTTTACAGAATGATAGTGAAGATACTTTTGTAAAATTAGTCAGAACATTTTTAGATAAAAATGCTATTTCTGGGGTACAACCTAAAACATTGGCATTACTACGAGATAAAGAATCACTCGCGACGAAAGAATATATTATTAAAACGTGGGGAGCTGAATATCCTTATTTATCTGAGAATGAATACTTTTGTCTGAAGGCAGTTGAAAAAACAGGTGTTGAAATACCAACCATTTTATTATCAGACAATAAACGTTTTTTATTGGTTGAGCGGTTTAATTTTGATAAGCAATCTGGTGAGTATTTAGGCTTTGAAGAAGTATTAGGTCTTCTTGGTAAAAATAAAGAACAGAAATATGATGGTAGTTATGAGCAGGTTGCTAAAGTGATTTATCGTATTGTTGCTGACAAACGTAAGGATATGCAGTCTTTTTATAAAACGGTTGTGATGAGTTATTTGCTCAAGAATGGTGATGCACATTTGAAAAACTTTGGTGTACTTTATGACGGCGATATGAATAATATTCGCTTTTCACCCGCTTATGACATTGTTAATACTACAGTGTATTTCTTTTCTGACCGTCCTGCATTAAGTATGTTCGGCAAAAAACTGTGGTTTTCGCGAAAAGAATTAATTAAATTTGGTGTTGATAGCTGTTATCTATCGGAGAAAAATGCAAATAGATTTTTTGATGAGTGCATTGATGCTGTCAAGGATTCTATCTTTGATTTACAGAAATATATTATAGAACACCCAAGCTTTGAGAAAATAGGGTTAAGAATGATTGATACGTGGAATTTATCACTTAGAGACGAAACTCATAAGGAGGTTCCAGTTGAAATTAGACGAAATTGGAATGAGAATTAAAACATTAAGAAAAGATAAGGGATTAACTCAAAGACAATTGGCAGAAATTGCTGGAATTAGCAGGGTAACGTTAGGCAAGTTGGAAAGGGCACAATTAGGGTCTATTACACTTAAAACACTTGATATTATTTTAGATACCTTGGGTTATGAGGTGGACTTTAAGCGTAAAAATAGCTTTGGTTTGCCCAGTTTAGATGAGCTGTAATATTCGATATTTGTGTAGGAGTATGCAATTTAGTTGTAAATAAATATTGCCAAAGTGAACAATTTTGAATTATTCTCGTAGCCGGTCACACGATGTGATCAGAATTATTATTTAAACTACATGGAGTATGGAAAGATGTTGAAGAAAGGATTTATTTCGATAGTTATGGCAATGTTATTGTCTTCTGGTTTAGCCTTTGCAGCTGATAAGATCAATGTAAATACTGCAAACTCAGAGCAATTACAAAGCATTAAAGGTTTTGGTGAAGCAACTGCTAAATCTATTATCGAGTATAGGGAAGAAAATGGTTCATTTTTGACTGTTGCTGATTTGGTTAATGTGAAAGGAATTGGCAGCAAGAAGTTAGAAAAACTAGCTGAGCAATTGAGTGTTTCAGATCCTGAAGAATAAGCTCTTAGCTTAGTTTGTAGATAATGGCGTCGTAGGTTTTCCCTGCTACGCCATTTTTTTTGCTATAGCTTTCGCGGCTAAAGACCGCTCCTACGAGGTTTTGATGTTAAGTTAAGCTGTAGGGATAAGAATATTTAGTTTCTTAATTTGTTATCATCGTATGTTACCTAGTCAAGCTGATCACAAGTTTTAACGGGAATCCATATTGTGAACAATAGAGTTACACTACGAATATGCGGAAATGATGACAGGTTTAGATAAAACCAAATAACTTTTTCTCTTACTATCTAGTTTAGGTTAGTCATTAGGGTGAACAAGGTGAAGGGCTGTTTAATTATGATAAATAAAGGTGTGTGAATGGACCAAGATATTCGGTGGAAACAACGCTTTTCTAATTTTGATAAAGCTTTTTTACAGCTTAAGCAGGGAGTTGAACTCTATGCGGAAAGTACTGAAGCAATTATTAAAGAAGGTCTTATTCAACGATTCGAATTTACTCATGAATTAGCATGGAAGGTACTAAAAGATTTTTTAGAATATGAAGGACATCAAAATATAACTGGCTCTAGATCGGCGACTAAAATTGCTTTTAATATAGGCTTGATTGAGGATGGTCAAGTGTGGATGGATATGATTGAAAGTCGAAATAAAACTGTGCATACATATCAAGAAAGTATTTTGGATCAAGAATATGAAAAAGTACTCCATAGTTATTTTTCATGCTTTGTAGGTTTTCATCAAAAGATGACGATGTTGTTATGAAGTTTGGAATAGAGCAGCATGCAATAGATGTGATTTTTTCAGTCTTATGTCGCCATTTAACTATTGAAAAAGTTGTTATTTATGGTTCGCGAGCTAAAGGGAATTATCGGAAAGGTTCAGATATTGATTTGACGCTAATGGGGGAGGGATTATCAGAAGCAGAGCTTTCTATCATCACAGCCGAGTTAGATCTTTTAAATACGCCTTATCTTTTTGATGTCTCAATTTTTGATGGATTAAACTCTGAATTGAAAGAACATATTATGAGAGTCGGTCAAGTTTTTTATCAACGAAACCATGGGCGTAAGAAATTATTATAAGGGTGGGTAATGAATGTTTTCGTGCTGAACCATTATCTTTCGCAGCTAAAGACCGCTCCTACGAGGTTTTGATGTTAAGTTAAGCTGTACCAGAATCCTTATTGTAAGCAATAGATTCCCGCTAAAAACATGCGGGAATGACGAGCCAATGATGCGGATATGGTGACGAGGCAATGATGCGGATATGGTGACGAGCCAGTGATGTAGGGGAGGAATGAGTGATGTATCTGCGACAGAAGGAATGATGACAGATAACACAGTAATTATGTGAAAACGAGGAGATATGATCAGTGGAAAGAGGCTTCATTGAGTTAAGTTTTCGATCAATGCTTGTTCCAACTGAGACTTTTCATCTTCATTTAATGGCTGGTTATGATTTCCTGAGATAAAGAATATATCTTCAACTTGATCGCCAAGCGTAGCAAGTTTGGCATTAATCAGTTGGATATCACACTGCAAAAAGACTTGGGAAATGGTGGAAAGTAAGCCTGGACGATCATGAGTGCCGAGTTCAAGAATGGTGTGATTTTGTTGATCGTTCGTTTGAAAATTAATACTGACTTCTGTTTCAAATAACTTCATTTTCCTAGGCGTTAGAATGGGGCAATATGCTTGAATTTGTTCTAGGTTTTCTAATTGTAGTGTCAGTTTATGAATGATTTCGCCTTGCTCTTGTGTGGGACCATTAACAATATAAACATTGAGCGTATCACTGTTAGATGTACGACTGATCTTTGCATCAAGAATATTAAGTTGAAGTTGTTCTAAACATGCTGTTGTGGCAGCAAATATGCCTGGCTTATCTTTAGTGTAAATAAAGATTTCTATAGTATCTTCTTGATCATGGTTTCTAGATTTGATCAGTGTTTCTTTTTCTGGATGTTGCAGCCTTGATGTAGTTTGCCAAACAATTTGATTGGTTGTGTGACGTAAGAAGTAATCAGCATCAAGGTCTTCAAATAATTGTGTGACCTGTGCATTTGACCAAGACTGGAACGTAAGTTGTTGCAAGGCTTGTTGTTGTCTTTGCTGACTTTTTTCAGATGCACTTCGCGCAGTTTTATAGTAATGCTCTAACCATTGTCTAGTCGCATTATAGAGTTGACGAAGCAGTGAATCACGCCAGCCATTCCACAAGTTATCATTGGTTGCCCGAATGTCTGCAACAGTTAATAGGTAAAGGTAATTCAGCCGATCAACTGTTTTCACTTTGGCTGCAAATGCTTTAATGACATCAGGATCGTTGATATCAAACTTTTGGGCAGTGGCTGACATTGTGAGATGTTGTCGAATAAGGAAAGTGACAGTTTTAGTATCAAATTCACTTAAATTATGCAGTTTACAAAACGCCGTAGCATCAACAACTCCAAGAATACTGTGATCACCACCGCGACCTTTGGCAATATCGTGATATAAACCAGCTATGAACAGTAATTCTGTTTTAGGCAGTTCATAGTAAATTTTGGAACATAATGGAAACTCTTCTTTGAATTCATCACATGAAAAACGACGAAGATTTCTAACTAAAAAAAGAGTATGTTCATCAACAGTATATATGTGGAAAAGGTCATGTTGCATTTGACCTACAATTTGTCCAAATTCTGGAAGGTACGCACCTAATACGCCATATTTATTCATCCGCCGAAACTCATGGGTAATACCTACGGGTTGGCGAATGATTTCCATAAATAAGCTGCGATTTTGAATATCTGCTCTAAAACGGTTATTAATTAGATGGATATGAGCATAAACCTGGCGAATAGTATCAGCTCGGACACCTTTTATTTCAGGGTGTTGCTGAAGTATTAAAAATAATTCGAGCATGGCATGAGGATAAAATGCAAAAAGTCCTGAGTTAATCGTTTCTAAATAACCATTATGTATTTGGAAGCGTCTATTGATAGGAACGATATCGCATACTTCATCTGCTTGAATAATATTTTCTTCAAATAATTGCAGTAGAAGCTCATTCATTTGACCCACTGAACGGGCACAAAGGTAGTAGTCCTTCATGAATACTTCAACTGCCAGCCGGTTTTCTGTTTTCGTATAACCAAGTTGAAATGCTAATTCACGTTGATGATCAATCATCAACTTCTCTTCTTTGCGTTTAGCCTGAATATGTAGGGCGAAGCGTATACG
>ENA-OSET01004860-OSET01004860.1-sediment-metagenome-genome-assembly--contig:-NODE-4860-length-11657-cov-2.828584_pt1 | contig 11657 bp, 11 predicted proteins | sample MGYA00237882_ERZ534229 | MGnify/ENA primary metagenome ERZ534229 (study PRJEB26408, sample SAMN06266212) | sediment metagenome | isolation source: Hudson Canyon methane seep mesocosm | place...
CCATAGGCATGACCGATTTTGCAGCCTCCAATAATCGATCAATTGTATTTTTATCCAACATATTAAAATGTACCTTTAAAATTATCTATTTTTTATAGGGAACGCCTATGGCTGAAGGAGGGCTTGGCCGTCCAATAAATCCTGATAACAAGATTATAGTCATAATATATGGCAGTGCTGACATTAATTGCGCAGGAACCTCGCCAATTAAAGGTAAATCTACATCTTGTAATCGCGAAGTTATTGCATCTAAAAAGCCAAACATTAAACAGGCCCAAAACGCTCGGACTGGGCGCCAGTTACCAAAAATAACAGCAGCTAATGCGATATAACCTTTACCAGCTGACATTTCACGGACAAAATTTGCACCATGTGAAATTGATAGATATGCACCAGCAATACCGCAAAACACACCTCCTACAATAAGTGCTCGGTATCTCAGCCAGGTCACAGAAACGCCCGCACTATCAACAGCTATTGGGGATTCTCCAACTGCACGTAAACGTAAGCCAAATCGGCTTTTATATAATATAAACGAAGCAATGGGTACGCATAGTAAAGCAACGTAAACTAATAAACTGTGCCCACTTATTAACTCTCTGTAAATTACTCCAATAATCGGAATATTATCCATGGCATCTACGAACCAAAGTTCAATCGGCCTAAACCTTTCACCAGAACTAAGTGTTGGGGTTTGCCCACCTCGCTTAAAGATTGCAATGCCAAGAATTACAGTCAGACCAGAAGCTAAAAAGTTAATGGCAACACCACTTACAACTTGATCACCCCTATGGGTAATACAAGCGAACCCATGGAGCAGTGACATTAGTACAGACGCACAAATTGCACCCATCAAACCCAACCAGACCGATCCAGTTAAACTTGCAATTGCTGCAGCAACAAATGCACCAGACAATAATTTCCCTTCTAGGGAAATATCCACAATGCCAGATCTTTCAGAAAATATTCCTGCCATAGCACATAGCATCAAAGGTGTTGCAACTCGAAGGGTTGCATCAAGTGCCCATAAAGTTTGAAAAAGAAAATCAATCATTATCAACACCATTCTTATTAAATTGATTAAATATTTTAGAAAGTGCTGGATTAAACATGTAAGCTAATGCACCCGAGAATAAAATAATCATACCTTGGATAAGTAAAACCATATCGCGTGTAATAGACTGGAATTCAAAATCTAACTCTGCACCACCTTGAAATAACGCTCCAAATAATAAACTAGCAAAAAATATACCCACAGGATGATTGCGACCCATTAATGCTACGGCAATTCCAGTAAAACCATATCCTGCAGTAAAGTTTAATATAGCTCTATGTTGAACACCCATAACTTCATTAACGGCTAGTAAACCTGCAAACGCACCTGATATTGTCATAGTAATGATAATTATCCTTGATACATTTATGCCTGCATAATTTGCAGCATCTTGGTTCTTACCAACAGCACGGATTTCATATCCTAATCTAGTTTTCCAAATTAATACCCAAAAAACAAAAAGCGCAAATATAGCCAGAACAAATGATAAATTTAATGGGGATGAGGCAATATTTATACCAAACAAACTAAGGAAGGTTTCAATAGAAGCTAACTGTGCACTTTCAGGAATGAGGTCAGATTGGGGAGACTGTTGTCCTAATTGGATCAATGGTCCTGCAAGCAAATAAACCATTAAAGAAGACGCTAAAAAATTAAACATTATGGTTGTTATAACAACATGACTGCCCCTTTTTGCTTGTAAATATCCTGGAATATAGGCCCAAGCCGCACCAACAGCTGCTGAACATATTATACATAAAATAACAACAAATATTGCGGGCAAAAATGGTGCAAACATTGCAGTTGCCAATAAAATTCCAAGACTTCCAACGTATGCCTGCCCCTCACCACCAATATTAAATAGCTTAGCATGGAAGGCAGTCGCAACAGCCAAGCCTGTAAATATAAAGTTTGTAGTATAATACAGCGTGTAACCTAAACTACCTGGATAAATAAAAGCTCCCTTCAGCATAACCTTCAAAGCTTCCCAGGGATTTTCACCAATTACATAAACCACAATTCCACATACAAAAAATGCAGTACACAAATTAATAAAAGGTAAAAGAATTAAATCTGCCCATCTAGGCAATGGCCTCATAACGCTCAATTTGATACTCCTTGTGAAATACCCGCCATCATTAAGCCAAGATCTTTTGGATTGGCCTCATCACCATTTACTGTTGATACTTCTTGGCCTTTATTCATGACCAGAATTCTATCAGAAAGGCCCAAAATTTCATCCAGCTCAACTGATACCAAAATAATTGCACATCCCTGATCTCTCAATTCAATTAATTGTTTATGAATAAATTCGATAGCACCTACATCAACACCTCTTGTTGGCTCACCTACAATTAATAGTTTAGGGTTTTTGTAAAGCTCCCGAGCGACAACAATCTTTTGTTGATTACCACCAGAAAAACTACTTGCTAGTAACTTTGGATTCCTTGGGCGAATATCGTATTCATCCATCCTATCAGACGTATGTTTTAACATATGATTTTTATTTAATAACTTTTTGTCACCCGTCATTTCTGTATGATGAAAACCTAAAACCATATTTTCATAAGCTTCAAAACCCAAAATTAATCCATGTTTATGCCTATCTTCTGGAATATGTCCTATCGAGTTTTCTCTCATTGTAAACGGCGATACTCGAGTATCAGGGTCAATCTTTTCTCCTAATATTTCGAAATAACCTTCGTCAGGCTTCCTCATACCGGCAAGAATTTCCATTAGAGGTGTTTGTCCATTTCCTGAAACACCCGCTATTCCTAAGATTTCTCCCGACTTCACATGAAACGTTAGGTCATCCAATACTTTATGTCCTCGTGATGAAAAGCATCCTAAGTTTTTAACATTAAGTGCTACATCTTTAGGTTTCGCTTTAGGTTTTTCAACATTTAGCAAAACTTTGCGTCCAACCATTAACTCAGCTAATTCCTGAGGGTTTGTATCACTTGTTTTACGATGGCCAACCATCTTGCCACCTCGCATGATTGAAACGTTATCTGTTATCGCCATAATTTCAGCTAATTTGTGAGTTATTAATAAAACTGTAACTCCGTTTGCCCTTAACTTATCTAATATACCAAATAATTGTGTTGCTTCTTGGGGAGTAAGTACACCAGTTGGTTCATCTAATATTAAAATTTTAGCTCCACCTTTTAGAGCTTTTAAAATTTCTACGCGCTGTCGCATTCCAACATTTAAATCACTAACCAATGCATATGGATCAACTTCCATATCAAATGTTTGACCTAATTCTTTTAGCTTATTTACAGTAGTAATTTTACCTGTACTAAGCAATGAACCGCCCTCTGATCCCAGCATAACATTTTCCAGAACTGAAAAACGATTAATGAGCATAAAGTGCTGATGAACCATTCCAATACCTAAGGATAATGCATCTGCACTGCTTTTTATCTTCACCTTGCTTCCATCTATTAACATTTCACCGGAATCAGCGCGATGTAGACCATACAGAATGTTCATTAAGGTGGATTTTCCAGCCCCATTTTCACCAATAATGCCATGAATAGTGCCAGTTTCAATTTGCAAATCAATGTTTTTATTAGCCTGAACCAATCCAAAAGATTTACTAATTTTTTGTAATTCTAAAATATAACAAGCGGTGTCACCACCGCTTGTTTTGTTTACTTTATTAATCATCATCACAGACGGTGATTACATTGAACATGTATTATCTGAACGATAGTCATGAACATCAATTTCACCAGAGATGATTTTTGCAGATGCAGAATCTAGAGCTGCTTTCATATCATCTGAAATCAAGCTTGCATTGTGCTCATCTAAAGACCATCCAACACCATCTTCAGCTAATCCTAGTGTCTGAACGCCAACATTGAAGTCACCTGATAGGCCATCTTTCATTGTATTATATGCAGCAACATCAACACGCTTCAACATTGAAGTTAGAATAGATCCTGGAGCTAAATGATTTTGATTTGAGTCAACACCAATTGCTAATTTGCCAGCATCAACTGCAGCTGAAATAACTCCAGCGCCTGTTCCACCAGCTGCCTGATATACAACGTCCGCACCACGGTCTATTTGGCTTTGAGTAAGCTCTGAACCTTTTGCAGGGTCATTCCATGCTGCCGGAGTAGTACCAGTCATGTTACTTAGAACTGTCGCACTTGAGTTTACAGCCATAACACCTTGTTCATACCCACATTGGAATGCTCTAATGAGTGGGATATCCATACCGCCAACAAAGCCAACGGTCCCAGTTTCAGACGCCATAGCAGCAGCCATTCCAACTAAATAAGAACCTTCTTCTTCTTTAAATGTGTATTGGCGTAAATTTGGTCTATCTAACCAATTAACATCAATAATTGAGAACATTTTATCAGGGTTTGCAGCCGCAACTTTATCAATAGCATCAGCTTGAGCAAAACCAACGCCTAAAACTAATGTAGCTCCACGTTGGATCATCTTTTCCATTGCTTGTTGGCGTTGAGCTTCATTAGTGACTTCAAATTCCATCACAGCAATTCCAGTTTCATCCGTAAAACGTTTGATACCGTTATATACGCCTTCATTAAATGACTTATCGAATTTACCACCCATGTCGTAAATTACTGCTGGTTTAAAATCAGCAAAAGCCAAAGATCCCATCAAACTCATGATGGCAGCCATCATAATTAAATAGATTTTCTTCATCTTACTCTCCTTGTTATGTGCAGATGCACTTTTTATAACAGCAAACAACAGTGTTTGCTAACTTATTTCAACCCAATTTCTTTTAATCGTTCATCTAAAAATTCACCTGCTGTCAGTTTATCTAATAAAACATCAGGACGTGGGTGAACAAATAATGGCATTGAGTATCGCGATCGATTTTCTTGCTTGGGAGGATTCACTACTCTGTGTGGTGTGGATGGATAGTGCCCCTTACTCGCCATGGATAACATATCACCAGAATTCACTGTAATATATCCTGGTTTACATGGCACATCATGCCAGTTGCCATTCACATCTTTTGCTTGAAGGCCCGGTTCAGTTCCAGTGACTAGCAATGTGATCAGGTTTATATCTTCATGTGCAGCAGCGCGAACTTCACCTGGCTCAACATTATCTGGCAGTGGTGGGTAATGTATAATCCGAAGTAAATTCATATCACTCCCATCAATCATATTCTCTAATGGCTCAGAAAAACTTACATGGCCTTCAGATTCTTGATCCAACCATCTCAATAAAGTTGAGCCCATTTTAATGAGTTTCTCTTGAAACTCTCGAGTTTCTTTTTCTGTAATATTTGGAAGCGTTTTATTTTGGTAAGCATGGAAAAATTCTTTTAAATCTTTATTTGCACTACCTTTTGCATTTTCTGATTTGTAACCAAAATAACCAGCAGATTCACCAGGCTTTACAGCAAAATTTGGCCCCTCATCACTTGCAAAAAAATCCGTCCATACACCATACATTCGATCTATTTCATCAGAACTAATATTATGATCTTTTATAATTGCAAATCCAGTTTCTCTAAAAGATTTTGCAAATTTAGCAGGTGCATCAACCTCGTCTAAGCCAATTGCTAATATTTCAAATTCAGCCATTTTATAAGCTCCTAAAATCCAGTTTCAATTGTATCAAAAAATATTTTCTTCACTGCGTCAATATCTACATCAACTGCAACCTTTGCAAATCGACGTGTTATATCTCTGCTAATCATTGTCTCGCCTATTCTTGATGGCTCCAAACATACCTCAATTGGATGGTATTCATATGTGAATAAGTCAGGATATACTGTAGCAATTACAGTTATGGGGTCATGCATTTGGCAACCATTAATTCCAACAGCCTCCTGGTAAAATTTGATATAGAAGTCTGTAGCTTGCGCTAAAAAACTACCAATAACTGGAGCTTTGTTCGCAAGTTTTAAGAAATCAGAATGCGCACAGACTACCTTTTGAGTTACATCAAGCCCAATTACAGTGACCTCCCAATCTGCTGCAAACACCTCATCAGCTGCGTGTGGGTCATTCCATATATTTGCTTCAGCAAATTCAGTCACATTTCCACCTGAAAAAACACCACCACCCATAATAATAATTGATTTGACCTTTGAGGTAATTGTTGGATCATGCCTTAAAGCCATAGCGATATTTGTGAGAGGTCCAACAGGGCATAATATTATTTCGCCAATATTAGCATTAATAAGATCACAGATATATTTATCTGCTGGCACGCTTGTTGGTTTTGCTTTTGGTAAACGTGCTGGAATATCTCCAAATCCTTCTTTGCCATGTACATAATCCGAAACTGGGTTTGGCCTCTGAACTAAAGGTTTTGAAAATCCTTCTGATACTGGTACATTCTGATTTAGAATTTCAGATAAGACCATTGCATTGCGTGTAGCAATATCTAGAGTTACATTTCCAAAAACACTTGTCATTGCAACTAAATCTAATTTTTCCGATAAGCCTGCAAAAAATACCGCCATTGCATCATCAATTCCAGGGTCAGTATCTATAATTATTTTCTGTTTATTCATTCTTTTCGCTCATTTATAAAATCTTGAACTTCTTCAAATGTTGGAATTGCTTTAGCGGCACCAATACGAGTGATTTGAATTGATGCTGCAGCAGCAGCGTACTCTAATGCTTTTTCTGTATCATATCCATTATCATAACATGCTATAAAAGATCCCAAAAAGGTATCACCAGCTCCAGTTGTATCTACCGCTTTATTAAGGAAACTTGATTGTTTGAAGGTACTATTTCCCATGTGTAATTCAGCTCCTCTAGAACCTAATGTGACGAGGATCATACCTACATCAAGATCAGATACATTTTTTCCCAAGGAGTTTTGTAATTCTTTAAGTTCAGTCTCATTCATTGCCAGTAGATCTACATATGGCAAAATTTTGTGAACATGATCAGAATTAAAAGGTGCTGCACTATAACAAACTTTAAAACCTAATTCTTTTGCTTTTATTGCAATCTCAACTGATAAATTGATTTCATTTTGAAGTACTATCCACGTATCTTTAGATGTAAAGTTTTGTAAAATTTCAAAGCATTGTGACTTGCTAAATTGATTATTCGCACCGGGGTGAATAATTATTTCATTTTCACCACTTTCATCAACAAAAATAATTGCATGACCTGTTGGCCCATAACATTTAGAAATAAAATCTACTTTCATATCCATAGATAAAATTTGATTTAGTATCCATTCGTCATCTCCAATAAAGCCTATATGCTTAATGTCACCACCAGCACGTTGAATAGCAATAGATTGGTTTATTCCTTTTCCACCTAAAATCTTCTCATAAGACTTAGAGCTTATGGTTTCACCTGCTTCAGGAAATCTGCTTACTTGATAAACATTATCAATATTTATGGATCCAAAATTAAGTATCATTGATTATCCTCAAAAATATTTCTCTTGTTATACTGCAATATAAAATACCTATTTGATATAAATTCTTTATTCAACAAAAAATTTACCATTTGATAAATTTTTTTTATTGATCCATTTCTTAACTCTTAACGTAACAAATATATGAGAAATTTAAAAAATAAATTGAGATATATCTTTATGTTCGGCCTATCACTTGCTCCGGTGCTTTTTGCTAATATCGCATATGCAGAAATTCCCTACACTACTTTCGAATCAATAGATGGTGGTATTATTGATACCAATGACTGGAGGGGAAAGCCTTACTTAATAGTAAATACAGCATCAAAGTGCGGTTTTACACGACAATATGCACCTCTTCAAAAACTTTATGATCGGTTTCATGATCAAGGCCTTCAAATGATCGCTGTCCCTTCTGATGATTTTAATCAAGAATTAGATACAGATCAGGAAGTCAAAGCATTTTGCGAGTTAACCTATGGCATTGATATGCCTATGAGTACCACAACAAGTGTAAAAGGAAATCAGGCACACCCATTCTTTAAAGCTATAAAAAAAGAAATAGGATTTGTTCCATCTTGGAATTTCAATAAAGTATTAATTGATAGAGATGGAAACCTGGCCGCGACATGGGGGTCCACGACGAGTCCAATGTCTGCAAAGATTGTATCTGCCGTGAAAGAAGTTTTAAATTTATCAAAATAGATAAAATTAATAAATATTAATCATCACATACATTCATTTAATTATATTGTAATAGATTTAATTATGGTTAATGTATGAATAAATAATATTATCATAAATTTTGAAAGTTTGCTTTGGCACCAATAAAGGAGTTTCAAATGAAGTTAAAATTATCTATTTTAACGTTAATCTGCACAACCATGCTAACATCTGCAGCGATGGCTGAAAGAAAATCTTGGGTTTCAAAGTTTGCAAATAGTATAAAAAATATTGGCCAATCTTCAGATCAATCAAATACTTTAAAAGTAGAAGCTATTAGTCAATTAAGTGATGCTGCAAATGCAAAGGCAGATGATATTGAAAATAGTCTTGTTGGCGGTAGGTGGAAATATCTTGAATTAGATCTTGGCGCTACAAGGAACGATGACAATAAAAACAAAGGCTCAGTATCTGTAAAATCCGTATATGGCCTAAAAGAAACAAAAAATTCATTCATATTCAATCAAAGCTCGTTTATTAATTATGACGGTAGATCAACTGTAAATTTAGGTTTTGGAGCAAGATCTATTAATAATGACGAGACATACATTTTAGGCGTAAATGTATTTTATGATTATGAAATTCAAGCAAAGCATGGAAGAGCAAGCTTAGGAATAGAAGCCTTTACAAGGGATTTAGATTTTAGAGCAAATTATTACCAAGCAATTAGTAAAGCAAAAACTTATAATGCTGTTGATGAAACGGCTTTAGATGGAATGGATGTAAAGTTATCATATTCACACCCCATTATGAACAATACTGGCCTGTATGCGAAATATACTAAATGGGAAGATGATGCATCATTTACATCTGAAAATAATGAAATTGGTATTACAGCAAAGTTAAGTAAAAATCTTTCTCTACAGATTGGATCTAGAAAAACAAAAGGTGGCAAACGCAATACAGTTGCATCAGTTGCATATTCAGTACCACTAGGCGGGTCAAATGCCACCGAAAATGTTATTTCAAGTGATAAAAACTTAACACGCCCATCAATCAGAAATAAATTATACATACCTGTTGAAAGAGAAAATAGGATTATCTTTGATTTCATTGACCTTTTAAGATAAAATAAAATTAACGATAAAACATTAATTTCGTGTGGAATGTACGAGTTAAGTATTGTATATCACGGTGGAATTACTGAGGGCCTGTAGCTCAGTTGGTTAGAGCAGTACACTCATAATGTATTGGTCCCAGGTTCGAGTCCTGGCGGGCCCACCAGGATAAAGATTATCAGATTTTAAGTTTGTATATTTTTCCAGAAGATTATCTAAACTGACCATCAAGATTCAATCCGAAAGTTAAATCTTTCTACAATTGTTGAAAAACAATCTTAACTATTGATAAAATTTGTTAAATTTAAAAATAAAGCATTAATGTCACCATCATTGCTTTGGATTACAGAATTAAATTCTTCTTTTTGTGTTCTGGCAAGGCTTAAGCCTTCAATTATTAAATCTCTTATTAATGGCCGATCTGGATTTTTTGTGTAAACTCTCCACTGTATTTTAACCTCTGGTGTTTTTTCTGTGGCCACTAAAACGCTTGATACTATTGTATATTTTTCGTTCAATTTTTCTTGAGAAATAACGTTAATCTTTGGGTCAGTATAATCACTTAGTCTGCTTGCAAAACTTTTTAAGAAATAGTTTCTAAACAAATCATTGTACTCTTCTTTTTGAGCATCGGATAAATTTTTTCTGTGTGATCCTAAAGTGTAAAAACCTATTCCTTTTATATCTACTGATTTTATAGCAATGGATTTTAATTCATGCATTCTTTCTTCTTTAGTTTTATTAGTAATCAGAGCTTTAGAAGCTTCATCCACAATGGATTGAATAAATTGACTAGGATCTGCTGATAAAGATTTTTCAGTAAAAGAAAATGAAATAAATAAAATTAATAGAACTCTAATTAAATAATTTCTTGATATCATATTTAATTTAAACTGTTATTTAGATTCTATTTCTTCCCAATCACTATCATTCATAGTGTCAGTAATTTTTTTAGAATTTAATATTTTTTGCTGTCTATCTTGCAAGTATAAGCTTCTAATAGAAGCATAAAAATCAATTGAATTTTTTTCGATGCTTTCAAGTGAATCTACATTTTTTGCTCTAAAATCAATTCCACCTGTAATTCTAGTTCCGTAATAATCACTTTCTTTAAAATAATGTGTGTCATTTCTCGCAGTTACATTGTACCAAGGATCTCCACCCACGAAGGTAGCAACCGTACCCACAGTATCTCTTACCGTTGATGGTCCCAAGATAGGAAGAACTACATAACAACCTGGTCCCACTCCCCAAGATCCAAGTGTTTGACCATAATCTTCCTTTTCTTCTTTTTCAAACCCTAACATTGCGGCAGGGTCAAATATTCCTAAAATTCCAACAGTTGTATTAATAACAAATCTTGCAGTATTAACTCCAGCTTGTTTTATATCGCCTTGGAGTAAATTATTAGGCACAGTGACTAAATTTGATAAGTTGCCCATAGCATTACCGGTACCTGTTCTAATTGGTGATGGAATATATCTATAACCTCTAGCAACTGGTTCAAAAATCACACCATCTAAAAATTGATTAAAAGCAAATATTCCTCTATTTACAGTTTCAAAACAATCTTTTACAGATTCAGGTTTGTTTTTTGATAGTGAATTTTCGCCATCTGCTCCAGCATTAGCTGCAACAGAAAAAAATATTGATATAAATAATACTATAGCTATTTTCTTCATTTAGATCCTATATAATGTATCTTGTCTTATTGTAAATTAGTTATTTTATAAAAAAAGCATAAATATGGCAATAAATACAAGGATAATTTATTCCCCAAATTTTGATTTAAAGAAAAGAAAAAAAAATAAGATAAAATTCTTGGTTTTTCATTATACTGGCATGAAGAGTGAAAGTGAAGCAATTAAAAGGCTAACCCAAATACAATCTGAGGTTGGTACCCATTATTATATTAAAAAAAACGGTGAAATTATAAAAATGGTACCCGAATTATACACTGCTTGGCACGCAGGAATTTCTCAATGGGGAAAATATAAATCCATTAATAAATATTCTATTGGTATTGAAATTTCAAACCCAGGGCACCAATTTGGTTATGTTAACTTTTCTAAAAAACAAATTAATAATTTAATAAAATTAACAAAAATATTAATTAAAAAATATAAAATTAAAAAAAATTGCTTACTTGGTCATTCTGACATTGCTCCAGATAGAAAATTAGATCCTGGAGAAAAGTTTCCTTGGAAAATTTTATTTAATAACAAAATTGGAATTTGGCATAATTTAAGTAATAAAAAATTAAATTCTTTAAGGCATAAAATTGTGTCAGTTAAAGAAATCAACTTATTTATGACAAGTTTAAGAAAATTGGGTTATCCTGCCAAAAGCAATATTTTTAAAAATAAGTTAAAGTTTAAAAAATTGTTAATTAAAGCTTTTCAGAGAAGATTTAGACCAGAGATGATTAGTGG